>Ga0224506_10003113_pt1 | contig 11075 bp, 14 predicted proteins | sample SF_Jan12_sed_USG_2_FD_169108 | JGI IMG/M metagenome (GOLD analysis project Ga0224506, IMG submission 169108) | Sediment microbial communities from San Francisco Bay, California, United States - SF_Jan12_sed_USGS_8_1 | ecosystem: Environmental > Aquatic > Marine > Sediment | place: USA...
AAGACGGATTACATAAGTGCATTCTTTAAAAATATTGACTGGAAGGTTGTAGAGGCGAGGCTTAAATAAAATAGAGATCTCGGTCAAATCCTCTTTCTAAAGAGTGAAGGATCTCTCTGTGGATATAGACATAAAGGAAATAAAAGAGGTTGCAAAGAAATACAGCCCTGAGCAGATAGAAAGTTGTATTACGCAGCAGGTAGAGACAGGTGAAAATATATGTCTGGAAGATGGGGTCTCTGAAAAAATAATCAACGAGCTCGCGAAAGCTAAAGTTGTGAGAAGTTTTATTGAGAACGGTATGAGTCTTGCTGACGCACTGAGAGAGCTTGCAAGAAAGATGAGGCTTGTACAAAAAGGGTTTGAAGGTGAAGAGAAATGAACACGAGAGATTATTACGAGATTTTCAGGTATCTCATGGAACAGTATTGTCTATTTCAGGAAGACATTGTGTTTGTAGAAGATATCTCTGGTTGGTGTAAAGAACATGGTATTCCTGAAACTGATAGAGAACGGCCTTTGAAACTCATATCAAAAGAAGGGTATGGCTGTAAGATGTTGATACGGGAATATATACCAGATGAGGTTATAGAGGAAAGAGTCAAGGCAATGAGCATTCGAGGCCAGCTGCAAAATGTAGCCTTTGACAGAGCTGATTTACTTGATTCTCATCAAAAAAAGCTTGCTTACTTATTTTTGGCAGAATATGCGACAAGCCTTCCTGACATTGGCAATGATGAGCTTATCGCAGATAACTGGGCGTTTCAGGAAATGGAAAGGTTAGGGTATTTTAAGTCTTAAGATACTTCGAAAGCAGTAAAACTATAGAGAGACATATCTGGACAAAATGTCCTATGCATAGGCAGATTGCCTGATAAAACCTTTCTATTCATTTCTAAAATATCAATAAAATCAACTAATTATGCCCTGGCATTTCTCTTGCTTTACATATAATGAAGGCGTGAATATTTAATTAATGGAGGTATGTGATAAAAAAGATTTTTGTTTGTGTTGTCATTGTAGCATTTGTACTCGGGATTGGATTGATGGCAGATGCCATCCATGAGATTATTCCGTCAGAAACGATTATACCAGTTCCAGGGCCTGATGCAGAAAAACTCAATGAGTATATAGTTAAGTATAATCCTTACGCGAAATGGAATCTTTGGCCCAAGAAGGGAAGACTCTATAAAGGAACGGAGCCTCATGGTGCACTTCTTACCACATTTGTGAATGATACGGCTTATTACTCAATTAAAAATAAAACTGGAATGGCTGATGGCTCTATAATTGCCAAGGAAAACTATTCTGCTGACAAGAGGTTTGGTGCCCTTACTGTAATGTACAAGATAAAGGGATATGACCCTGAGGCAGGAGACTGGTTCTGGGCAAAGTATGCACCGGATGGGAAGGTAGAGGCATCAGGAAAAGTCAAAGCATGCATTGATTGTCACGGAAAAAAGAAGGATAATGATTACATCATGACAGGAGATGTAAAGAAAAAATAGGGGAAATATCGCACCTCCTTTTATGACCATGGGAAAGAGGAAGAGGTACTTAAGAAGGCTAAAGAACATGATAAAAACCATGATATATGATGCAAGTCTGGCTAAAATCGTATGAGTCTTAAATGGGGAAACCGCAGAAAATGAAGAGAATACTCTCAATAGATGTGAAGTGCTAAGGATAGCATGGGGAGGGAGAAAATGAAAAATGTAGGAGGTATTGATAAGAAACTCAGGATAATTTTGGGAATTATTCTTGTCATAGTAGGGCTGTTTGCACCAATATGGGGAGTGTTGAGAGCAGCTACATTCCTTGTCGCTGCCATAGCCCTATTTACCGGCATCTTCGGTTTCTGACCTCTGTGGAAGGTGCTCGGGATAAGCACCTACAAAGAAAAATAACTGTTCAATGAAAGGTTAAACCTTATGAATGCATTAATCATCAGTGCAGATAATTTTGAAGACTCAGAACTCTTGGTTCCTTATTACCGTTTGAAAGAAGATGGAATTTATGTGGATATTGCTTCAATGAAGAAGGGCACAATAAAGGGGAAACATGGATATGAGGTAGAAGTTGATAAAACCTTAAAAGAGGTGAACCCTAATGACTATGATATTCTCATCCTTCCTGGTGGAAAGGCACCAGAAACGGTGAGGAAGGAGAAAGAGGCTATCGATATTGCAAAACATTTTTTCGATAAGAACAAACCGGTATCGGCCATCTGTCACGGTCCCCAGACATTGATTTCAGCAGGTTTGTTAAAGGGCAGGCATGCAACCTGTTATAAATCTGTAGCTCAGGAAATGAAGGATGCTAAAGCAATCTATGAAGATAAAGAGGTTGTAATTGATGGAAACCTTGTTACTTCAAGGCAACCATCTGACTTGCCAGCTTTTATGAGGGAGACGATAAAAAAGGTTAGAGCGCTTAAAAAATAGATACAAAAAAGGTTTAGAGGAAGTTTGTCGTGGAATTGATACAAGAAACTATCCTGTTTATCTAAGAATCTGGGATCATAAGGAAATTTCAGGTGGAGTTCCAAAGGAGCCCGGCTGGCATAAAATGGCTGCCAAACTTAAAAATGGAAAGGCTACCTTATACTGGGATAGGAAAGAACTGGAAGGAGGCCCTTTTTTTGTTGATAAAATAACCAGAGGATTTGTTGGAGTATACACTAATTTTGTTGGCGGACTCGGAGATGCAGCAACGAAGGTAGATGGCCTGATCATTAAGATAGAGTGAAAATAAGTATGCCGAGGAAAGAGAAAAGATTAGGAATGAATGAGTTAGAATCCCCCGAATTCTGTAATTACATATCGCAGGATGGGAAACTACTTGACAATAAACTAAAAATGAAAAATGAATAGACTATCTAAGGAAAAAGCTGCTTATCTTAAGCATTCTGCCTATCAGAAAATTGATTGGTATCCATGGTCTGACGAGGCATTAGAAAGGGCAAAAAGAGAAGATAAGCCTGTATTTCTGAGTTCAGGCGCCATATGGTGTCACTGGTGCCATGTGATGGCAAAGGAATGTTTTGAAGATGAAGAGATAGTGAGGCTTCTTAATGAACATTTCATAAATATAAAAATTGATAGAGATGAAAGACCTGATATTGACAGAAGATGCCAACAGGCTGTTGCTGCTATGGGTTCCGGTGGTGGCTGGCCTCTCAGTGTATTTTTAACTCCCGATGGAAAACCTTTTTTCGGCGGGACATATTTCCCTCCTGAAGATAGGGATGGTAGACCTGGATTCAAAAAAGTGCTGAGGTCTATAGCTGATTTTTATTATTCAAAGAGGGAAGAGGTTACCGAATATGCTCAGAGACTTATGACTTTCCTTAAGCCCAAACCGACAGTACACGGTGACATAAATGAATCCTTGATCAATGAGGCTATTACAACTATTCTTTCTGAATTTGATCCTCAGAACGGTGGTTTCGGTATAGCCCCTAAGTTTCCTATGCCAGGTGCAGTAGCGTTTCTGACAAATAGATATTTCTTTACCAAGAACAAATCTATCGGTTACGCTCTAAAAAAGACTCTCGAGTCAATGGCAAAAGGCGGATTCCGTGACCAGATTGGTGGTGGATTCCATAGATATTCTACTGATGAGGCATGGATCATTCCTCATTTTGAGAAAATGGCAGATGACAATGCATGGCTTTTGCGAAATTATATCGACGGATATTGTGTCTTTGGGAATGAATATTTCAGAAAGGTTTCGGAAGGCATAATCGATTTTGTGAGAAGAGAGCTTTCTGATCCAGAAGGTGGTTTTTATGCGAGCCAGGATGCTGATATCACACCCGATGACGAAGGTGGATATTTTACCTGGAAAGATAAAGATTTCAGGAGACTGCTTAACGATGAAGAATACACTATTTTATCCCTTCACTTACTTAACGAGAAGGGATGCATGCATCATGACAGATCGAAAAAAGTATTGTTTATTTCGATGGAACCAGAAGAGATTGCCGGGAAGACTGGAACAGATATAAGGACAGTTATCGAAATCATTAATCTTGGGAAAGAAAAATTGCTCAAAGAAAGGAGAAATAGGGAAAGTCCCTTTATTGACAGAACATTGTATACATCGTCAAATGGAATGTTTATCTCAGCATATATTAATGCTTTTAAAGCATTAAAAGATGAACAATTAAAAGACTTCGCCCTGAAGAGCCTTGAGAGGATAATGAAAAAGAATTTAATACACGATGAGCTCTTTCATTCAGATGGCGTGAAAGCATTATTGGATGACTATATATATTTAACTGATGCATTGATTGCTGCATATGAGGTCACAGGGAATCCAATTTATCTGCATCGAGCAGATGAGCTTATGGAGATATGCGTAGAAAAATTCTGGGATAAAGATGAAGGTGGTTTTTTTGATACTGAAGATTCAATTCTCGAAATAAGGTTTAAGAGGATAGAGGACATTCCTCACCCATCAGCAAACTCACTCGCCATTCTGTTATTGCTTAAACTTCACTTTATGACTTCAAAAGAGATATATCGCCAATCTGCAGAAGCATCCCTGAAGTTTTATTCTTTAAAGGCTAAAACTATGGATACCCATACAGGATATTATTTCTGTGCAATGGATGCATATTTTCATATGATTAAACTTACTTTAGAGACTTCTCCTGTGAGTGAGTTGACTGAAACTGTATTTTCATCTTTTCGTCCCTATGTGAGTATAGTGTACGGAGAAAATAATGGCCGTGTTATCCCTTGTCTTGGGGATGTATGCTATGAACCAGTTGAGAGCCCAGATAAATTGTTGACGTTCTTAAAAGAAAGAGAAACAGTGAAGACAAATGAGGTTAGGGTGACCGAAAGTATATGAGAGCGATAGATATTTTACCGGTATATTGAAGTAGTGTTAAAAACAATCTCAAGGAGCAAATGGGGAGTGGTCTAAAATCATTCCCTAATTTTAGAGTTACTATTTATCATGAGTAATTTTAGATAGTATACACAAATCTTGGAATGTGCTCAATAAGAAGAGGAGGGTGAGCAGAGGAGTGTTATATGCCACGTGACATCCCTGTTGGAAATGGTAATCTTCTCGTTACATTTGACCAGGATTATTGCATGCGTGACATATACTATCCTCATGTTGGAAAGGAAAATCACACTGATGGTCATAAGTTCAGGTTTGGCATATGGGTTGAAGAAAGATTCAACTGGGTTGGAAGAGAGCGTTGGAATCTCAATCTTGAATATGTCCATGAAAGCCTTTTAACCCAAGTGAGTGCATTAAATGAAAATCTTGAAGTACACCTTTTCTGTAATGACATGGTTGATTTCACTGAGAATATGTATATAAAGAGGATAGTCCTGAAGAACCTTGCGCAAAGAGAAAGAGAATTCCGCATCTTTTTCCACCATGACTACCATATTCTTGAATCTTCGGTAGGTGATACCGCATATTATGACCCTGATGAAAGAGCAATAATTCATTATAAGCAAAACCGTTATTTTCTGATGAGCGGCATAAGGGAAAATAAGCAAGGAGTAGATCAGTATGCCACAGGGATTAAAGAATTTCACGGATTGGAAGGCACATGGAAGGACGCTGAAGATGGTTTGCTTGAAGGGCATACCATATCTCAGGGTTCTGTTGATTCAACACTCTCTTTTTCTGTCAGAGTTCCTTCACAGGGAGAACAGGTACTCTATTACTGGATTACTGCAGGAGAAAATTACGCAGAGGTAAGCCGTCTCAACAAAATGATAATGGGACATGGGCCAGAGTACTTTTTAAGACGTACAGAGAATTACTGGTGGGCTTGGGTAAACAAAGAGGAGTTTAATTTTGCAAACCTTCCAGAAAAGGTTATAAAACTTTTCAAAAAAAGCCTCCTTATCATGAGGACTAATATTGATAAAAATGGAGCAATAATCGCAGGAAATGATTCAGACGTTCAGCATTTTGCGAGGGACACTTACAGCTATATGTGGCCCAGGGATGGTGCACTTACTGCCATTGCTTTTGATATGGCTGGTTATCTTGGGGTAACCAGACGTTTTTTTGATTTCTGTCTCGATATAATACGCAAAGGCAAAGAATCTGTAGGCTATTTCCTTCACAAATATAACCCGGATGGTTCACTTGGAAGTTCATGGCATCCATGGGTAAACAATGGCGAAAGAAATTTACCTATTCAAGAGGATGGTACAGGTCTTGTGCTATGGGCGTTATGGCATCATTTTGATAAGTTCAAGGATATAGAATTTATAATAAGCCAGTATAAGGAACTGGTGATAAGATGTGGAGACTTTCTTGCTTCATATAGGGACAGCAGAACAGGCCTTCCGCTTCCATCCTACGACCTCTGGGAAGAAAAATGGGGGATACATATATTTACAGTATCTGCGGTGTACACAGGACTTAGGGCAGCAGAAAACTTTGCTCAATTCTTTAGAGAAACAAAAAGAGCAAAGATATATGGCAGGGCAGCAGAAGAAATAAAAGGTGCAATAAACAAATACCTTTACAGCAAAGAGCATAGCAGATTCATAAAAACATTAGTCCCTCAAAAAGATGATTCCTTCGAATTAGACCTTACCATTGATGCCAGTATTTATGCGCCGTTCTATTTCGGTGTTTTTGAACCAAGTGATGAACGTGTGGTGAATACAATGAACTCAATAATAGAACACCTATCGGTAAAAAACGGAGTTGGAGGGATAGCAAGGTACAACGGGGATGAGTATCACAGGGTAATTGATAATAAAGATGTGCCGGGTAATCCCTGGTTTATATGCACCCTCTGGATTGCGAAATGGTACATAGCAAAAGCAGAAAATCTCGAACAACTTCAAGAATCGCTCCCTATCCTTGAGTGGGTTGCCTCAAGGGCATTACCTTCAGGAGTTCTTGCTGAACAGGTTCACCCATATTCAAACCAACCTCTCTCAGTATCTCCCCTTACATGGAGCCATGCAACATTTGTTGCAACAGTACTTGAGTATCTTCAAAAAATGGAGAAAATATACATTTGTCCTAAATGTGGAAACTCAATGTTTAGGCACCAAGAGGGAGCTAAAACAGCACAGGTTAAATGAGAGGAGGTAATTTTATGTCGAAGGTTGAGGACAATTATGAGAATGAAACTATATGCATTAAGTTTTGTGGGGTATGCCCAACATATCCAGGTGTTAAGGGAGAGTTATTATTTTGCGCCAGAGGGAAGAGCAGCTCACCAAAGCAAAAAGCCGGATGCAATTGTGGCCTCTGCGATGTCTGGAATAAGTACGATTTGACAGACTTTTATTATTGTATTGAAGGAGAGGCAGAGGGGTAGAGGGATAAGACTCCTTTTGGGTTCTTTATTAATATAGCGAGAAAGGAGGATGAGGTGTAAAGATACCAGACGAGTACACAAAGTTGCAAAGGGGAATTAGTCATAATAGTATTAATCAAGAGTATTTCCAAGAATTAGTTTGAATGTTTAAAAAGGAGGTAGTGAAATGGCAAAGCAAAAAGATACTGATGAGTTGTTAAAAATTTTGAAGGACTGGAAGGGCTTAGAGGATAAAACGATCGGCTTCGCAAAGGATATTTCGAAGAAGTCAAAAAACGCCCTCGTGAAAATGACGATGGAGATGATCAGAAGTGATTCGGAAAAGCATAAGGTCATGCTGCAGGCGGCTATGGATCAAATGACAAAGGAGGCAATGCATATCAGTCCCGATGAACTCCTTTCTATCGCTGATCCTCTTGATAAACACATTGAAGCAGAGGCTCAATCTCTTAGTGCTGCGAGTGCTGCCCTTTCAAAAAATAAGGACTTCTTTGTTCGGTATATTCTCTCTTATCTCATAGCCGATGAGACAAAGCACCATGAAATGCTGAGCAGACTCGATGCGATAAAAAAGAGGTATGTTCCCTATTAAATCCTTTTTGGGTGGTAACTCTCATAAGAGAGCATAACGAGAAGATATTTAAATGAAATCAAAAGGGAAGGGAAATCCTTACCTTTTGATTTCATCACTATTTTTGCACTTTGAGATAATCTCTCTGAGACTGACCTCTTTATATTGCATGTCTTCATACAGATATGCAGTGATATTTTCACTATCCCGTGCAAGTTCAGGAATAATACCGAACTTACAGAGCGCCCATGCTGCATAAAGCCTCACGTCAGGTTTGGCTTTCACACAGTACCTTTTCAATTCTGGTGTGGAAAAGCGTACCAGTTCAGGTGAAGATTCTGCAATCCTTCCGACTGCCCAGATGATCCCTTTTTGAAGAAATTCTTCATCAATATTTGCCCAGAGAATCTGAGGGATGTCAGGGTATTTCTCGGGATCATTTCTCACAATTTCACCAATCATTTCAGGTGCACTCCAGCCAATACCGCCGGATTCATCTCTGATACTCCAGATAAGCCTTCGTACGATGTTTCTTCCAAAATCCGGAAATCCAGCAGAAACTAATGCAGCAACCCTTCCAATTGCCTCTATGCTTTTCCATGCAATTAGTTCTGATTTGTCATATGAAAGGGATATCAAATATCTCGCAATTTTATTCGGCTCATCAATACGGAGCAATTCGTCATAGTCAGTTCTGAGAAGTATTTCATGTAATCTCTTATTCACCATTGATTGCATAAACTATTTTACACGTTTGCATCGGTTATTGAGAATTGATATATTGTAATGATAGTCTCATAATCTTAAACTAAATAAAGAGAAATGGAGGAGATAAAGTGGGAGCCTATCTGGTAAAAAAGCTGTTTTTGCTTATCCCACTTCTTTTCGGTATCACGTTGCTCACATTTATCCTTACAAAATCTCTTCCAGGTGATCCTGTGTCGGGTATGGTTGGAGAGCGTGCACAACCAGAGGTTATTGAGAGAATAAGAAATGAGATTGGTGCTGATAAGGATGTCTTCAGACAATATTTTGGATATATAAAGCTCCTGCTGCAAGGAGAATTAGGACGTTCATACTACACAAACAGAAAAGTATTTGATGACCTCATTTTGAAATTTCCGAATACTCTAAAACTCGCACTGGGAGCGATGAGTATTGCAATCCCTGTTGGCTTGTTTTTAGGTTTTCTCTCTGCGTATAAGAGAGAGAGCATTACAGATAGAATGATCACGTCATTGTCTGTGACAGGTTTGAGCATCCCTGTATTCTGGAGCGGACTTCTCCTCATGCTGTTCTTCAGCCTTACACTCAAACTCTTTCCTCCATCTGGCACAGGTGATATGAAGTTCCTCATCCTTCCTTCGATAACACTTTCTCTCCCTGCCCTTGCAACACTCGCACGGGTTACAAGGACTACACTATTAGAAATCTTTGACCTGCCTTTTGTGACTGTAACAAGATCAAAAGGAATCGCAGAGGTCAAATTAATCACTATCCATGTTTTCAAAAATGCACTTATTCCAATTGTAACCGTGATAGGTCTTGATTTTGGGAGTTATCTTAATGGTGCGGTACTCACAGAAACAATATTTGGTTGGGATGGTATCGGAAGATTTACCATGGAGGGAATAATAAAGAGAGACTATCCTGTAATAATGGGATGTATAATAACCAGCACGCTCATTTTTGTGCTCATCAACACAGTTGTTGATATCGTTTATCATTATCTTGACCCGAGGATACGATTACATGAAAAGAGCAGGTAAGATTTCTGTAGCTCTATTGGTTGTAATATCTTTATGTTCTCTCTTTGCTCCCCTTATTTCGCAGTATGACCCTGACAGAATAGACCTTGATGCAATAAAAGAGCCACCGAGTTCAAAACATCTCTTCGGTACAGACAATAAAGGGAGAGATATTTTTTCGAGGGTGCTTTATGGTGGAAGGATTTCTATAAGCGTTGCTCTTATTGCTGCGTTCTTATCGATGGGGATAGGCCTCATTGTCGGTCTCTGTTCAGGGTATTTTGGAGGAAAGATTGATACAGCAATTATGGCCCTGGTTGATTTGATACTTTCCTTCCCTTCATTTCTTCTCGCAATAGGTATCTCAATCATTTTTCCCCCTGGTATTTATACAGTAATGATTGCGATTGCTGCAGTCGGATGGGCATCATTTGCACGACTTATAAGGGGATATATTTTGACCTTACGGGAAGCTTCTTTTGTGGAAGCAGCAAGAGCCTTAGGATGCAGCAACATCAGGATAGTGTTTGTGCATCTTATGCCTCAGTGCATTCCATTGACGCTTGTAATCATGGGTTTAAAACTTGGAGGATATATATTGACTGAAGCTTCATTGAGCTTTTTGGGATTAGGTGCTCAGCCACCCACTGCAACATGGGGATCAATGATAAGTGCGAACAGGGTATATATATCCTTAGCTCCATGGATGGTATTTTTTCCGGGGTTAATGATTGCAGTCACCGCGCTTTGTTGTAATATATTGGGGGATAATTTAAGAGACAGATTTGATGTGAAGATAAAAGAGTAACGCTACGCTTCCTTCAGTTTTTCCTCTTCTTCCTGTTGTGTTTTGCAATCTATGCACATAGTGGTTACAGGTCTTGCATCAAGCCTTCTTAAATCGATTTCTTCTCCGCATTTCTCACATATGCCGAATATCCCATTTTCTATTCTGTCCAGGGCATTTTCAATTTTCTTTAGCAACCGTTGCTCTCTTCCTCTTAACCTCAGCATGAAATTTCTGTCTGTTTCGGCAGATGCCTGATCGCCAAGGTCAGGGAATGTTGTCTGTCCTGGGAGCTCATTAAGTGCTTCCTCAGCTTCAGAAAGGAGTGCCTCTTTCTGAACGATAAGGCGTTTTTTTATCTCCTGTATTTTTTTCTCTCTTCGTGTAAGGGGCTTGACTTTTTTCGTCTTTTGAATTGTTGTTTTTCTAAGCTTCGGACTCTTTGTCACTATCTTTTTTACTTCAGGTTTTTTCACTTTCTTAGTACCAAGCTTCTTTTTCATGATAACTCCTGTAACAAATTTTATTAGATTAACAAAAATATCCAATTGTAGTCAAGGCAAATAGGATGTAAAATTATAAGTAATATGTGCTTGTCAAGTGTTATCCCTTTGTGGTAATCTTCTTCAAAAAAGAGGACCTTTC
>Ga0224506_10003114_pt1 | contig 11075 bp, 8 predicted proteins | sample SF_Jan12_sed_USG_2_FD_169108 | JGI IMG/M metagenome (GOLD analysis project Ga0224506, IMG submission 169108) | Sediment microbial communities from San Francisco Bay, California, United States - SF_Jan12_sed_USGS_8_1 | ecosystem: Environmental > Aquatic > Marine > Sediment | place: USA...
ATCTTTGGCTACTTGAGCTACAGGTATAGCTTTAGTTTTAGCATTTAAGTCAAATGATTTTCCATTGAGATTCATTGGGGCTATGTACACCTTAAAAAGTTCCATAAATGCGATCCATTTATTGTCAGGACTAGGGATAAAGAAATTGGCATGGTCGCCTGTGAAATGAGTTCTTTCATTAGCACCATTAAGATCAACACTTTTGTATTGTTTTTTAAGACTTCCAAATAAATAGCCGCCTGATTGATAAAATATTCGTTTTCCATTGGCAGAAAACCGAGGAAATCCTCCAGATTTAGTTATAAATTTCATTTTACCACCGTTTAGTGGTAGGGTATATATTCCTGTTTCTTTAGTAAAGTCAAACCCTTGATCGGAGTTGCCAGACTCTTTTTGGAATACTATAGTAATGCCATTGGGAGAAAATTGTGGGGTGCGAAAAATACCCTTTTCATTGGTTACTTTCTTACTTTTTCCTGATTTCAGATTGAGGGTATGTATTGCCCCTAAGTTAACATCGTTCCAAGTTACATATACAATTGAAGTGCCATCTGTGGAAAATGATGGTTCGTATTCAAAGTCGGTACTATTTGTAATTCTTTTAGGTTTACCATTAGGTAAGTTTTTGATGTATAAATAGCCTGCCGAATGAAAAATTAATTGTTTTCCATTAGGAGACGTTACAGCATTTCGAATAGCTTTTGAAGTAAAATTAGTTTCAAATGCTTTGTTCTCAAATTTTAGTGCATTTGTGATTTTATGTTTAGCAGTTACCGAAAATGGAATAACTACAGCTTCGGTGGTATTTACATTAATTTTTCTAATCTTCCCTTTGGCATAAATAATAATATGTTGATCGTCTGGTGTCCAGTTAAAACCAGTGTAAGGGCCAAAGATAGCCCAAGCCTCTTGCTGGTCTTTACTTAAGTCATCATAAATAGGCCATTCTTCACCTGTTTGTAAATCATGGAGGTAAAGTACTGATTTTGTACGGACACGTTTTACAAATGCCATCAATTTACCATTGTGTGATATTTGTGGGCGTATAGCTCCACCAGGTCCACCTGTTACTCGTTCAATTTTTCCTTTTTCTCGGTCATACCGATTGATTACATAGATTTGACTGTTGGGGTCTTTATTGTATTGAAAGTAGCCTCCAGGATAAACATCCTCACTATAATAAATGTATCGCCCATTGGGAGATATACTGGGTTCACCCACATCCTGTTGATCGTTTTTACGTTTTGTTAACTGTTCTCCAGTACCACCAGAAGTATGGTACATCCATATTTCACCTGCTCCCAAAGAACGTTGAGAAGAGAAATGTTTTTTGGCTACCAGATATTCACCATTAGGTGACCAAACAGCATTATTGAGTAGTCGAAATTTTTCTTCAGTTACTTGCTTGGCTTCTGAGCCATCACGATTCATTATCCAAATATTATCGCCACCCCCAGCATCGCTTGTAAATGATATTTTTCCTCCATCAGGACTAAATCGAGGTTGCACCTCAAAGGCATGTCCTTGGCGAAGTACTTTTGCAATACCACCTGCTATAGGTATGCTATAAATATCACCCATCATGTCAAAAACTATTTCCTGACCATCAGGACTAACATCAAGGCTCATCCATGTCCCTTCATCGGTGGTGTATTCTATTTCTTTATACTCACCTGGAGGTGTATTTACATCCCATTTGTTTTTGTTCTGTGCTTGAATTGTGCAAATACTTGTTAGTAGTAATAGCGATATGAGGAGTTGTTTCATTGGTTTAAATATTTATGCTGATAAGATAAGTCAAACATATTAAATTTGATGGCATAGCACACTAATTTATTAGTGTTTTATACGTTGATCTAGAATTAATTTTCATCCATTAACTCTTGAAATAAATTTAGATATTTAGAAACATGTACTCCATCAGCTAGCCCATGATGTACATTGACGGATATAGGCATGATTTTATACTTATCTCGGGTAAACATTTTGCCAAAAGTAATTTTGGGAATGCTATCTACAAACTTAAAATGCCTAGCATGTGTAAGCCCTGTAAATTTACTCCAAGGAATAGAGGAAAATTGAATCACATCTTTTCTATTCGCATTTATATCCGCTCTTAATCCAACTGAGTTTTTAACAATTTCAATTTCTTTTTTTAGGGAATTTTCGAATGAGTTAAAATCTTGGTTGTATGTTGTGTGTGAAAAGGCAAATGTTTCATCATCTCTACTTATCGTTGATGAGGCATGTATATCATCATAAACGATTACGTTATCTCCATCTATTCTGTATTTAAATTCTTCAATTTTATTAGCAGCGCATAGAGATTTATGCAGATAATAGGCGAAAAACGAGTAATTATTTTCTTTTGCTATTTGGTACGCAATAGTGCAATCAATTTCTGATACAATCCCAAAGAAAGGTTCATCGTATTCTGAGAAAAAACGATAATGTTCTTTCCTATTCCAATTTTCGATATCAAGAATTTTCATATGCTAAAAAAATTAATGAATGGTGATATTAGTACATTAAGCTTTTAAATAATAGTTATTCGTATTTTTTTCTTTTTAACTCTACTATTATCAATTTTTTGAATTAGATGATTCACTTTTGATGAATGTACAGCAACAAAAGCGCAGTCTTGCTTTAACTCAATAATATTATTGTTTTATTTTTATATTTAATTGCTCATGTTACTCGTTGTATTTGATGGGTAAGTGTAAAAATGATAAATTAGTATGTACAATGCGTACTATTGTGAGTGATAGTAATGTTAAGTAATATTGTCACAACCTTATTAATGATTTCTGTGTCTAACTAAGTGAACAGGATATGAAAAAAGCATACAATTTAATCTTTATTTTTTTAGTGATTGTTAATCTTAGTTGTGAACAATTTGAGTTTGACTACTCTCAAAATGAATCCAATATTTTATTTATATCAAGAAGAATAGAAAATAGTGCTGCCTGGAAGTTAATCACAATGAATAATGACGGTTCTCAACAAAAATCTGTTACGGACTTAACAGTAAGATGCGAAAAACCTTCATTGTCGCCATCTGGTCAAACCGTATTATTTGTGCATTATTCTACGGACAATTTCTATGAACTTTATTCAGTTGGTATTAATGGATCAAATTTGAAATTAATTGATAGAGCTAAAAGATATTGCGGTTCCATGAACTGGTCAAACAATGGCTCCAAAATAATCTATTCAATAAGTAGGAATGACTCTACAGATGAGAAAGATTTAATTTTATTCGATATTAATACTAAAAATAAAACTAAACTAACTTCAAATGGCAACAACTCCTCTGCTACTTTCTCAATAGATGATAAAATTGCTTATTGTTCCAGATATGATAGTTACTCTTGTTCTGATATTTATACAATGAATATTGATGGTAGTAATAAACAATTAATTCAATCCTGTGCATGTAACCCCGTTTGGTCTCCAGATGGAACTAAAATTGCGTATCAGAAATCGGTAGATAATGGAAGTTCACAAATATTTGTTTGCATGACAGATGGATCAAATATGAAGCAATTAACTTCAACCTATTCTTCACAAGTTTGGCCTGGGTGGCCTCCTGATGGGAACTTTGATCCTAACTGGACACCTGACGGTAATAATATCGTTTATGTTTCTTGGCAACAGGATAACCCTGATATTTTTATCATGGATCAGTATGGTTCAAATATACGTCAACTGACAAACAGTGATAAAAGAGATGAAAACCCTTCAATAACAAAAAATGGAAGGTTTATACTATTCAGTTCTAACAGGAATATTGACATGAATTCAGAAGTATTTATCATGGATATCTATGGTATTAATCAAACTCCATTGACTAACTTTCAGGGATCTGATATCTATCCAATCGAAGTTATCGAATAACCAACATTGGCTAACATCAATTAAAACAGCATAGTTGGGCTTGGGAGACGGGCGTCCATCCATCCTTTTTGCTACATTTGTTCACACAGTCTACTCTTCGGTTGACCACTACGACTGTTTAGTAAGACCGTTGATGTTTAAACTATATAACAGTTATTCGTATTTTTTTCTTTTTAACTCTGCTATTATCAACTTTTTGAATTAGTTGATTCACTTTTGATGTATGTACAGCAACAAAAGCGCAGTCTTGCTTTAACTCAATAATTCCAAGATGATCTTTGGAGAGATTACCTTGTTTAAAAAATAACCCAGCAATATCTCCTTTCGAAATTTTGTCTTTTCTACCTCCCGAAACAAATAGTGTTTGCCAAGGTGACATTGAAGGAATGGGTGCTTTTTGTAGGGTTTCTATTTCTGAATTTTGGATAAAATCGGGGAGCTTTTCTTTTTCCCACTGTAGTACATAAGCTGTTCCATCATTATTCATTCTAGCAGTTCTTCCGTTACGATGAGTGAATTCCTGACTTTTTAGAGGAAGATGATAATGGATAATAAATTTTATTTCGGGTATATCAATCCCTCTTGCAGCCAAGTCTGTCGCCAATAATAATTGGTGTGTGCCATTTCTAAACTTGATGAGCGCTCTCTCTCTATCTTTTTGTTCCATTCCACCATAAAAACAGCCATGACTGATATTGTTTTCTGCTAGAAAGTCACTCACTCGTTGGATAGAGTCCTTGAAATTGCAAAATATAATACCTGGCTGATCACCAATATTACTCAGTAATCCCACAAGTGTGTCCAATTTATCTTTAGAGGGAGAAAGGATGGTTTTGATTTTTAGTTGAGAAACGCTATCATCCAAATAATTGATGTATTTGGGTTTATTCAAACGTACAAATGTTGGGATTTCTATTTCTTGAGTAGCCGAAGTCAATATTTTTTTACGAACCATTGGCAGTGCAGCTACTATTTCTTTCATCTCCGTTTCGAATCCAATCTCCAAAGACTTGTCAAATTCATCTAGCACTAATGTATTTATTCGTTCAGTAGAAAAATTCTCTCTTCTCAAATGGTCTGCTACTCTCCCTGGTGTGCCAATCAATATCGCTGGTCGATGCTTGATGTCAATTTTATCTTTTGCTCCTGCACGTCCACCATATACAGCATTGGTTTTGTAACCAGTTCCCATTTCTCTGGTAACTTGTTCAATTTGGATTGCTAATTCTCGTGAAGGAACAATGATGAGTGTTTGCACTTCATGACAAGTAGCGTCTAACTGAGCAATAATGGGTAAAAGAAAGGCTAATGTTTTACCCGTGCCTGTAGGAGATAGTAAAACTATATCGGGATGAGAAGTTATAGCTTGTTGAGCAGCCTCTTGCATTGGGTTGAGTTGTTCAATTCTCAATTTATCAAGAATAGCTTGCTGATCTTTTATGATGGTTGACATCCTGCAAAGGTATTGTTAATTCAATAGAGCTTGAGGTAAAAAGAAAATATTGTTCATATAGTGAACCTCATGATAGTTGGAGCGACATAATAATGAAAACAGAAAATCACTTTTAAAAACAAAATTTATAAGAGTTATCTAATAAGATATTTTCTTCTTAAATTATATGATATTGATTGAAACAAATCAATGGAAAGTACAGTCTTAAATGAAGAGAAATGTTATTTGCCTAACTGATGTTGAGCAAATCAATAATTAATATGTCAGCGTTAGATAGTTTACGTAGCATTAGTTACTTAATGAAGGAAGCATAAAACTGAGAATATAAACAAATGAAATACACATTATCACTACTATTTTTTGCTAGCTCTATTTTTTCTTACGGACAAAATGCTATAGATATAATTCGAAAAACCGATGAAAAATTAAGAGGTAAATCCAATTCTTCCGAAATGAAGATGACGATAGTACGTCCTGAATGGAAGCGTGAAATTACCATGAAAGGTTGGGCATTAGGTACTGAATACAGTATTATACTCATTACTGCACCAGCTAGGGACAAAGGGCAAGCCTTTCTTAAACGTGAAAATGAAATGTGGAATTGGCAGCCCACTATTGACAGGGTGATTAAGTTACCACCGTCAATGATGCTGCAATCGTGGATGGGCTCCGATTTTACCAACGATGATTTAGTGAAAGAATCTTCGGTAGTGAATGATTATACCCATGTTTTAGAAAAGGATAGTGTAATAAATGGCATGGAGGTGTATAAAATTACACTTACTCCTAAGTCAGAAGCCGCAGTAGTTTGGGGTAAAGTGGTAACCTATATTGATAAAGTTGAGTTCAATCAACATTTAGTAAAATACTACGATGAAGACGATTTTTTGGTAAATACCATGGTGATGTCTGATCTAAGAGTAATGGGAGGAAAGTTATTACCTGCCAAGATGGAAATGATACCTGCCGATGAGCCTGAAAACAGAACTATTATTGAGTACATTGATATGCAATTTGATATTGATATTAATGAAAAATTTTTCTCACTACAAAACACGAAACGAGTACGATGAGGTTAACATTTAAATGATAAACTTCAAACACCAATAACATGTATATAAAAATAGCCTGGAGGAATATTTGGAGAAATAAGCGTAGAAGCTTGATTACTATTGGTTCCATTACATTTGCCGTGCTTTTGGCTTGTATCATGAGATCTATGCAGTTAGGCTCTTACGATAGAATGATTGAGAATGCTGCACGATTTTATACAGGATACATTCAAATCCATAAAGCGGGCTATTGGGATGAAAAAATTATCGATAATAGCTTTAGTTGGGATCAAGAACTACTTGCAAAAGTAGAAAATACTGAAGGTGTTAACTCAGCTGTGCCAAGGGTAGAGTCATTCGCTTTAGCCTCGTTTGAAAATAAAACGAAGGGAGGAATGGTTTTGGGAATTAGTCCAGAGAGAGAGCACGAACTTACCCGAATAAAGGATAAAATGGTGGAAGGGGAGTATTTACAGGATAATGATGAAGGAGCAGTAGTTTCCGAAGGATTAGCCAAATACTTAAAAATAGGAGTAGGAGATACACTTGTACTTATCGGGCAAGGATACCATGGTGCTAATGCAGCGGGCTTATTTTTTGTCAAAGGAATAGCCAAGTTCCCAGTTCCTGAGCAAAACAACCAAACCATATTCATCTCCCTAAAAAAAGCACAATGGTTTTATGCTATGCCTGATCTGATTACAAGTATGTCATTAGTGGTGGATAAAGCTAAAAATGTAGACCGTATTCTTGCTGATTTGAATGGGAAGTTGGATATGAACTATTTAGAAATAATGGGTTGGAAAGATTTGATGCCTGATTTGTTACAAGGTATTGAAATTGATAATATCAGTGGTCGTATTATGCTTTGGATATTGTATGCTGTAATTGGATTTGGCATGTTCGGAACTTTTATGATGATGACGGCTGAGCGCATGTATGAGTTTGGCGTAATGATGTCGATAGGAATGAAGCGCGTAAAAATGCAATTTTCAGTTTTTTTGGAGATGCTAATGATGTCCTCAATTGGAGTAATAGCAGGCATATCTATTAGTTTACCCATATTAGTGTATTACTTCTATAACCCTGTTTTCATGACGGGTGAAAAGGCTGAAGCTATTGAGCAATTTGGTGTAGAAGCAGCCTATTTCTTTTCGTTGCAGCCTTCATTATTCTATAATCAGGCTTGGGCGATCTTTTTTATGGCGTGGATATTAGGGTTTTATCCACTTTATGTAATTCAACGCCTTAAACCAGTAGAAGCCATGAGAGAGGCTTAAAAATAAAATAGATTGATGTTGAAGAAAAGAGAAAGAAGAAATACAAATAGTCCCCTTTTGAAAAGGGATGGAGGGGGTATGTATATGAAGAAAATTTTTCTTATTTCTCTTTTTGAAGCTTTGCAAAAAGTATAAATAATAACATTATGATGATATTAAAAATAGCTTGGAGAAATGTATGGAGAAGCAAAGGAAGAAGCTTTGTGGTAATGAGTTCCATCGTTGTAGGTATATGGGCATTAATTGTGGGTAATGGATTTATGAATGGTTTTATGGTAGGGTATATGGACGAAGCTATTAATTACGATATTTCTAATATTCAAGTGCATCATCCTGAATTTAAACAGGATTTTGACATTAATTTATCCATAACAGATGGATTAAAAAAGACCGAAGAAATTCGCGAATGGGAAGGGGTAGAAGCTGTAACTACACGAACCATAGTAAATGGAATGATTGCTTCAACTAAAAAGGCAAGTGGAATTCAAATTCGGGGAATAGATAAAAAAAGAGAATCGGAAGTTACTTCTTTAGACTCCTTAATAAAAGAAGGAGCATATTTTGAAGGAATTAAAAGAAATCCAATTGTAATAGGGGCTAAATTGGCTGAAAATCTTAAAGTTAAATTACGTCAAAAAGTAGTGCTTACTTTTAATGACAGCGATGGCAATATAACCTCTGCAGCATTTCGTGTGGCAGGGATTGTGAAAAGCTCATCGCTTAATATTAATGAACGTTATGCGTATGTATTACAATCTGATATTAATACCCTTTTGGGAATTGGGGATGAAATTCACGAAATAGCCATGCTAACTTCTGAAGGTGTGCATGAAGGTGATATTTTAACAAAATATAACAACACCTATTCAGGAGATTTGGTTGAAGATTGGAAATTAATAGCTCCAGAAATGGCATTGATGCAAGAGATGTATGGCAGTATGCTCTATGTACTGATGTTTATCATTTTAACAGCTCTAATTTTTGGAATAATAAATACAATGCTGATGGCAGTACTAGAACGATTGAAAGAACTAGGGATGCTGATGGCTGTAGGAATGAATAAGTTAAGGGTGTTTATCATGATTTTAGTTGAAACGTTGAGTCTAGCCATTATTTCATCACCTGTGGGTTTATTTATTTCATTTATGACTATATCCTATTATAGAAATGTAGGGGTAGATCTTACTAATTATTCTGAAGGATTGGAAGCCTTTGGTTATGCCTCTATTCTTTATCCATTTGTAGCTCAAGAAACCTATATAGTAGTTACAGTAGGAGTAATTATAACGTCCTTTTTGGCTGCCATTTATCCAGCTTGGAAAGCAGTAAAACTTAAGCCAGTGGAGGCATTACATAAAATTTGATTTTAAAATCTTGAATGATATACTGATATGAGTGGAGTAATAAAAGCAGAAAATCTTCATAAAGTTTATTCGGAGACAAAAATACCTGTAAAAGCTTTAAATGGAGTAAATCTAGAAATCATGGAAGGTGAATTTACTGCGATTGTAGGTCCTTCTGGATGTGGTAAAACGACATTACTGAATATTATAGGTGGGTTGGATCATCCTACGATGGGTAATGTATTGGTTGCAAATGAGGATATTGCTAATATGAAAGATGGGGAGCTAATAGATTTTCGTTTAAAAAATATTGGTTTTGTTTTTCAGGCGTACAATCTTATTCCTGTATTGACAACATTAGAAAATGTAGAGTTTATCATGTTATTACAAAAGCAGGATAAAACTCAGAGAGAGAAACGATCTATGGAGCTATTGGAGGAAATGGGTATAGCTGATAAAGCTAATATGCGACCTTCGGAGCTTTCTGGTGGACAGCAACAACGGGTAGCAGTAGCACGGGCTTTGGCCTCCAAACCTAAATTTATTTTAGCAGATGAACCTACTGCTAATCTCGATTCAAAATCTACCGAGAATTTGCTAGATATCATGGCAAAAATGAATAAGGAAGAGAATGCCACGTTTGTTTTTTCCACACACGATCAGCGAGTAATAGAGAAGGCTAAGCGTATAGTTACTTTGGAAGATGGAGTCATTATTTCCGATGTTAAGAAATAAATTCATTCTATATCTTCTTTTTAATGGGGTTGCCTTTCTTGGGTTTGGACAAGAGAAAGAGAGTAAAGTTGCCTTTCGTGGCTATTTAAAAAATATGACTACTGTTGTACAGCTCAATGATAGTGCAATGTGGTATGAGAATTTGACTCACAATCGCTTAAACTTCTCATGGTATGCTACTGATAACTTCACGGTGTATTTGGAAGCTCGTAATCGAATTTTAGTGGGTGATTTTGTGAAAGAACTATATCCTATTTATGGTGAAATAATCGATGGAAATAATGATTACTTCAATTTATCAGCAAATGTTGTAGACGATAAGTCTTTATTAATTAATACAATGGTTGACCGATTGTATATGCAGTGGAGTAAGAATGATTGGGAGGTTAAAATAGGTAGACAACGTGTGAATTGGGGAATAAATTTAGCATGGAATCCCAATGATATTTTTAATGCTTATTCATTTTTTGATTTTGATTATGAAGAGAGGAGAGGAGTAGATGCCATGAGGGTAATCTACTACAGTGGGGTGGCCTCTAGTTGGGAACTGGCTGGTAAATTTCCTCAAAATAAAGATGATTGGGTAGGGGGTGGTATCCGTAGAGTTAATAGGTGGGGTTACGATTTTCAATATTTAGGAGGAATTGCACAAGGTGATTTTATGTTGGGCATGGGTTGGGCTGGGAATATTAAACTGGCAGGGTTTAAAGGAGAGTTAACCTACTTGTATCCAATTTTTGAAACGCCTACAAACCTTAATTATAACTACATTTTTACTGGAGCAGTTTCTTTCGATTATTCATTTAAAAACTCATTGTATTTAAACGGATCCGTTTTATACAATAGCAAAAACCCTATTGAGTCTGCAATAGGATTAGGAATAAACGGAAATAACAGAGATTTTACAATGAGAGATTTATCCAACTACCGTTGGTCCTCATTTGTACAATCAGCCTATCAATTTTCTCCACTTATTTTTGGTTCTATGTCAGTAATGGCTTTCCCTGCTACTAATGCCGTGTTCCTAAATCCTTCCATGTCGTTTTCATTAACACAAAATATTGACTTGGGTCTTTTCGGTCAACTGTTTTTTGATAACGACCCCATTACTAATGACTATAAAAGTTCAAACCCAAGCGGTTTCTTGCGATTGAAGTGGAGTTTTTAATACTACTTTCTTTAACAAGAATTATAAGGTTATTAGAATTGAAGTTAATTTTCTGATTTTCAGTTTGTTTCTAATACAAAGCTTTAGAAACTAACTCTGAAATATCAAACTTAATATTTCTACATTGATAATGCGGGTTTAATGCCG
>Ga0224506_10003115_pt1:0-2500 | contig 11072 bp, 7 predicted proteins | sample SF_Jan12_sed_USG_2_FD_169108 | JGI IMG/M metagenome (GOLD analysis project Ga0224506, IMG submission 169108) | Sediment microbial communities from San Francisco Bay, California, United States - SF_Jan12_sed_USGS_8_1 | ecosystem: Environmental > Aquatic > Marine > Sediment | place: USA...
AGGGCGCTTGCCGTTAATGTCTTTCTCGACGGCAATACTTTTACTGACAGCCATAGCGTCGACAAAAAATATTTTGTCGGCGATTTGCATGTCGGGTTCGTACTGGTGATCTATCACGCCCGCCTGACCTTCTCGCAGGTGTTCCGTTCGTCCGAGTTCAACGGCCAACAAGAGATGAGCGAATTCGGCTCTATCAACCTCTCCGTTGCGTGGTGAGTTGACGGCTAAAGGAAGGAAAGAGTTATGTTGAGGCTTGCCTACCTGATTCAAAGGGCCAATCAATCCGTTTTCTTTTTATTGACGCTTATGGCAACAAGAGTGTTTTTTGTAATGCCGTGGAAGATGAGCCTAGATATTTTTTATAAGTGATTGTGGGTCCTTTGGGTCGCAGGGCTAATTATATTTTTGGAAATACTGTGCTGGCTAATTGCCACGTTCGCGAAGGATAACGATAATTATACTGTGATTGAGGGAAAGAAAGTTAGAAGGAAAAATAAAGACGGACTTGTCATGCACCTGTCAGGTGATCTTGTGGCAGGAGATGGGTTTGGTGATGCAGGCGGGATGGATGGAGGAGATGGGGATTAGTAACAATAGTTGAAGAAAGCTGGAAATAAAAAAAGCCGCTCTGGATAACCAGAGCGGCTTTTTAAATAAATAACCCGGCGTTGACCTACTCTCCCACACAGTCTCCCGTGCAGTACCATTGGCGCTGGAGGGCTTAACTACCGTGTTCGGAATGGGAACGGGTGTGGCCCCTCCGCTAACAAGACCGGGAAAAAATTACGGCCTGTCATCCTGCGAAGAAGGATGACGAATTTATCGACATTTGAACATCGTAGTAAGTAACTGAAGGAGAGGGTGAAGAGTATTCACCCTCTCCGGGAATTTTTTAAGGTCAAGCCTCACGACTAATTAGTACCGGTTAGCTGAACACATTACTGCGCTTACACACCCGGCCTATCAACCTTGTAGTCTACAAGGAGTCTACTGTATCTCCGAAGAGATAAGAGAGATCTTGTTTTAGGGTTGGCTTCCCGCTTAGATGCTTTCAGCGGTTATCCTTTCCTGACGTAGCTACCTGGCAATGCAACTGGCGTCACAACCAGAACACTAGAGGTCAGTCCACTCCGGTCCTCTCGTACTAGGAGCAGCTCCCTTCAAATCTCTAACACCCACAACGGATAGGGACCGAACTGTCTCACGACGTTCTAAACCCAGCTCGCGTACCGCTTTAATTGGCGAACAGACAAACCCTTGGGACCTGCTTCAGCCCCAGGATGCGATGAGCCGACATCGAGGTGCCAAACCGCCTCGTCGATATGGACTCTTGGAGGCGATAAGCCTGTTATCCCCGGCGTACCTTTTATCCGTTGAGCGATGGCCCTTCCACACGGGACCACCGGATCACTAAGACCTACTTTCGTATCTGCTCGATCTGTCGATCTCGCAGTTAAGCTCTCTTATGCCTTTACACTCGATGGCTGGTTTCCAATCAGCCTGAGAGAACCTTCGCGCGCCTCCGTTACATTTTAGGAGGCGACCGCCCCAGTCAAACTACCCGCCTGACATTGTCCCTGACCCGGATTCACGGGTCTAGGTTAGAATAGAAGTGTAATAAGGGTGGTATTTCAAGGGTGACTCCCCCGTAGCTAGCGCCACGGATTCAACGTCTCCCACCTATCCTACACATACTAAACCGATATTCAATATCAGGTTATAGTAAAGGTGCACGGGGTCTTTCCGTCCTGTTGCGGGAAACCGGCATCTTCACCGGTATGTCAATTTCACTGAGTCCCTGGTTGAGACAGTGCAGCCATTGTTACGCCATTCGTGCAGGTCGGAACTTACCCGACAAGGAATTTCGCTACCTTAGGACCGTTATAGTTACGGCCGCCGTTTACCGGGGCTTCAATTCGGAGCTTCGCCGAAGCTAACCCCTCCTTTTAACCTTCCGGCACCGGGCAGGCGTCAGACCCTATACATCGTCTTACGACTTAGCAGAGTCCTGTGTTTTTAGTAAACAGTCACAGCTGCCTGGTCACTGCAACCTCCTTCAGCTTAGAGAGCAAGTCTCATCACCTACCAGAGGCACTCCTTATCCCGAAGTTACGGAGCTAATTTGCTAAGTTCCTTAACCAGAGTTCTCTCAAGCGCCTTAGGATTCTCTCCTCATCCACCTGCGTTGGTTTAGAGTACGGTCCCGTATAATCTGAAGCTTAGAGGTTTTTCTCGGAAGCATGGGATCATTGAGTTCGCTTTATCCGAAGAAAAAGCTCCCCATCACATCTCGGAGTTGAATGGCGACCTGGATTTACCTGAGTCACCCTCCTACGTGCTTAGACCGGGACATCCATCACCCGGATCAACTACCCTTCTCCGTTACCCCATCGCAATTATACGAGGTACTGGAATATTAACCAGTTTCCCATCAGCTACGCTTTTCAGCCTTGCCTTAGGGGCCGACTTACCCTGAGAGGATTAACCTTCCTCAGGAAAC
>Ga0224506_10003115_pt1:7500-11072 | contig 11072 bp, 7 predicted proteins | sample SF_Jan12_sed_USG_2_FD_169108 | JGI IMG/M metagenome (GOLD analysis project Ga0224506, IMG submission 169108) | Sediment microbial communities from San Francisco Bay, California, United States - SF_Jan12_sed_USGS_8_1 | ecosystem: Environmental > Aquatic > Marine > Sediment | place...
TCGAACTGGTGAGTGCCGACATTCGCGATGAACCTGCTGTCCGGGAAGCCGCGCACAATTGCGATTACGTCTATCATCTTGCCGCCGATGCCAATCTTTGGAGGCGCGACCGCGGGGAGTTCGATCAAATCAATCGCCTTGGCACCGTCCACGTGATGCGCGCCGCTCTGGACAACGGGGCCAAACGGATCCTGTATACAAGCACCGAGAGCATTTTGTCGTCTCCGGATTCCAACGGTGGTGCCGTCGAAAACCTTCGTCTGCAAGCCAGTGATATGCTCGGCCCGTATTGCCTCAGCAAGTTTCATGCAGAGGAAGAGGTCTTCCAGATGGTCGAGAAAGAAGACGCACCCATTATTGTAGTCAGTCCCACTTTGCCAGTCGGGCCCGGTGATCGCGGGTTGACGCCGCCGACGCGTATGTCGGTTGCCTTTTGCAAAGGCGAACTGCCGGCCTATCTCGATTGCCGGTTCAATCTTGTCGATGCGCGCGATGTGGCGATGGGTATGATACTGGCGATGGAGAAGGGGAGGACGGGTATCCGTTATCTGCTGGGAGGAGAAAATGTCCGCCTTTCAGAGTGGCTGAGGGTTCTGGGCGAAGAGGCCGGGCAACCGGTACCGCGCTGGAAGGTGCCGTATGCGCTCGCTCTGGGGGTGGCCTGGTTCAGTGAATTGTGGGCAGACCTTGTCACCGGTAAAATGCCAATGGCCACGATAACGGGTGTACGTTTGACCCGCCGCAACATGTTTTTCGATCCCTCCGCCAGCCTGAAAGAACTCGGTCTCAAACCCCGCCCGATCCGTGAGGCCGCCCGCGATGCCGTCGCCTGGTACCGATCACAGGGTTGGCTCTAATTCTCCATTGAAGATTTCAGTGTGACGTATTGCCAGACGGCAAAAATCAGGAAGAGCGGTGCACACACTGACGCGGCGATCAGCAGGTAGAACATGCCATCGAACCAGGCAAACAAACACACCAAAAAGAGAGCATCGTCGAAATCAAAGCCCTTCGGAGCGTTGAACGCTTCACTGGGGGTACTGCCGCTTTCGTGCAGGCGGAAAACGATCCAGAAGGTGAGCGCGATGGAGAGTCCCGACAGCACGCCCATCTTCCACGCCCAGTGTCCCAGTGCGCTTTCAGTCAGGCCGATTCCAATACCGATGAATAAGACGACGTTGACGATCGAGTCGCAGGATAGATCATATCGATGGCCACCGGCCGACACTTTGCCGCTCAGCCGCGCCAGTTCGCCGTCAGCGCGATCCAGTACGGTTGAAAAGGCAAACAGTACCCCTCCCCAGACCGTCCAGAAATAATCTCCCATCGCAAACGCCCCGGCGGCGGCGATGCCAGTGAGCAGACGCAGGGTCGTCAACTGGTTCGGCGTGACAGGTGTATTGATCAATGGCAGGATGAGCCAGCGGCCTGCATAGTGGGTATAGGTTCTGGGAGGCGGCACTTCTTTTGGATCGGGTTTACTCATATTTCCACTTCCCCGATGCTGTCCATCTCTGTTTCAATTTGCAGGGCCTTCAGATTGTAGAGATATTGGTAGAGGCCTTTCTGATCCATCAACTCCTGATGCGTGCCGGTTTCGACGATCTGTCCCTTGTCGAGTACCAGAATCTTGTCGGCGTTATGGATGGTCGACAGGCGGTGCGCGATCACAAAGCTGGTTTTGCCCTTCATCAACCGCTCCAACGCTTCCTGTATGAGCTTCTCCGATTCGTTGTCGAGTGATGACGTCGCTTCGTCCAATATTAAGAGATGAGGGTTCTTGAGAATAGCGCGGGCGATGGCGATCCTCTGCCGTTGACCGGCGGACAGGCGAATGCCTTTTTCGCCGACGATGGTCTGGTAGCCGTCCGGACATTCGTTGATGAACGTGTCGGCATTGGCCGCACGCGCTGCGTCTTTGATTTCGTCCAGCGTCGCTCCTTCTTTGGCGAAGCGGATGTTTTCCTCAATGGTGCCGCCGAACAACAACGTCTCCTGCGGCACCAACCCGATCTGCCGCCAGTAACTTGTCATTTGTACGTCGCGGATATTTTTGCCGTCGACCAGAATTTCGCCGGAGGCCGGATCGTAAAAGCGGTGCAGGAGGTGCGCGAGTGTGGTCTTCCCCGCGCCACTGGGTCCAACGAGAGCGACCATCTCACCCGGTTTCACGCTGATGTTGAGGTCTTTAAGGACTGCCTGATCCTCCCGGTAATGGAAATTTAAATTTTTGATTTCAACTTTGCCGGCGATCTCCGGCATGGGCGCGGCGTCGGGGGTGTCCTGTACTTCGGGTTTGGTGTCTAGGATTTCAAAGATGCGCTCGCTTGCGCCCAGTCCTTCCTGGATGCGGGTGTACAGCCGCGCGAAACTGCCCATGGGGCCAGCGATGATGATGGCGTAGAGGATAAAGGCGACCATTTCACCCGGGCTGAGCGTACCGGCGATGACCTCTCGTCCGCCGTACCACAGCAGTGCCAGCGCAGTGACGAAGGCGATGAAGCCGATCATCGGACCGAAAAATGCGGATATCTTGACGCGTTTTTTCGCGCTTTGAAAGCTGTCTTCCACTGCTCCGTCAAAGCGTGCGATTTCCTGTGTCTGCCGGACGAAGGATTTGACCAATTGTATACCGCTGATGTTTTCTTCAATGATGGTAGTGGAGGTGGCCAGCTTGTCCTGAATCTCGCGCGACAAGCTTTTGAGTTTTTTGCCAAAAGTTTTTGCGAACAGCACCATGACGGGTGCCAGTACCAGAATCATGAAGGTCAGCTTCCAGTTCATAACGACGACGATGATGATGCCGCCGACCAGGCGAATCGATTGCTGGAGCAGGGTCGCGGGTACGTCGGTGATCACGCCTTCGATGGTCGTCACGTCATTGGTCATGCGCGACATGATTTCGCCCGTTCTCCGTTTGACAAAAAAACTGGTGGACAGTGTGTGCAGATGATTGAAGATTATTTTCCGCAGGTCGGTGATGACGCGCTTTTCGGTGATGTCGTACAGATAATTGTGCGCAGTCGAAAACAGCATCTGCAGGAGGAACAGCAGGGCGATGGTCCACGCCATCTGGTTGAGCAGGTCGAGGTCTTTGTTAATCTCGACGACGTCCACCAATTGCTTCACGAACAGGGGAATCGCCAGATTGATCGCCGTGACCAGTACCAGAAACAGGCTTCCCCAAAGAACAGCAGTTCGGTAGGGTTTCAGTAATTTGAACAGACGTTTAAAATTTCGCATGGGCCACTGTAAGATTTAAATGTCCGAACAATATACAGGGAACCCGTCCTGCTCAAAAGGAATTTAAGTGCCGGGACGGAGTGAAGGATGGATTCAGTGCGGAAGGCCCGGGATGAAGGGGATCAGGATGGATACGGTGATCAGAATAATAATGATCCATTCCAGGATTTCCAGTCTGCGATTGGATTCCTCCTGTGACAGCTTACTGTAAAGGCTTTCCACCGTTTGGATTTTGCGGTTGATACTTTCCTGCCAGTCTTCCAGTCCTAACTGCCGGGAAGACAGGTCATACAGGCGGGCCAGAAATACGTCGCCGAACAGTTTCAGGG
>Ga0224506_10003116_pt1 | contig 11071 bp, 10 predicted proteins | sample SF_Jan12_sed_USG_2_FD_169108 | JGI IMG/M metagenome (GOLD analysis project Ga0224506, IMG submission 169108) | Sediment microbial communities from San Francisco Bay, California, United States - SF_Jan12_sed_USGS_8_1 | ecosystem: Environmental > Aquatic > Marine > Sediment | place: USA...
ATCCGATCACACGATAATCCGACTACGGTCAGACTCAGGCATATTTAAGTCCAGCAAAGCGCTCTTCTGCCCACACCACCATTGCCTGCCGATATCCGGTTTCCGGATTGTCCAGTATCACATTACTACCTGCCATAATCTCATGTTTCAATTTGATTCTGGCTCCTCCCTCACCACTGAAATCAATAATCTCACACTGCTGTATATGACCGGCTTCATCTTCTAACATGGCCTTCGGTTCTTCAGGCAGAATGCGTGTCCAGTGACGTTCCCGAAAAACCGGCAATTCCTTACCGGCTATGGTGATCATATTGCGGTTATGTGTGTAGGTAACAAGGGGAAAGGCCGTTCTATCCGAGGGAAAAATACTTACAGGGCGATAATCATTGTCGTTCAACACTCTTTCGATAACAGATTCGTGGATCATCTCTGCGACGCTATCCCTGATACCGATAGGTCGAGGATATCGTCCACCAGCAAATAGACCAAGCAAACGATACGCCCAGGAATATGACGGATATATAGGTGCATCTGCACGTGCATGAACATTATCACGGGCAGAAAAATATACGGGGTCTATATACAAACCTGTATTTCTCGCCCTATTTACCAGCCATGTTAAGGCTAAATCTGACAAGCCGTGCTCCGGCAATCCACCACCAACATCTGAATGGGAACCAACAAACCACATCTGTTGACAGTCTACCTGACCAGCCAGTTTGGTCCATAACGAAGGTTTAAATGGGCGGCGTTGCTCATCGATCGCAACCGCATGATAGGCGTATTCTATATGCGCACCTAAATGAGTATCATGAAATCCCACCCAATGATGCGATAGATGCTGTAAGCCCTGAACAGGTAATCCTAAAGCGCCCACAGTATCCCAAACACCGAGGAATTTAATATTAATATACTGCCGATTCAGATGATTTATCATTTCGGAGCATCTGGATTTTTCACGTTTTTCCGGGTTAATTCTGTACTGGGCATATAGCTGAGGAAATTTATCCATGTCTTTCTTTTGCAATAACCCCATACTCCCAATCATGCCTGCCAGTGAACGTGCTGTATAGGCGCCACGACTAAAACCAAACAGATAGATCTCGTCACCATTAACATAATTGTTAGCAAGAAATCGATAACAGGATTGGATATTATTGGCAATACCGAGGCCTGTGAGGCCACTAAGAAGGCGGCTAAAAAAACGACTAATAAATCCCGAACCGACGGAGCCAATACCTGCCTGGTAAAATATAAGCTGATGCCTGGCTGCTATAGTGTCTCTCGCTGCAATACTCCGAACCATCTTCAATACATTGGTAGGATAGCTGTGATTGTTTTCATCCAGATGTTCAGGTTCGTTCCATGTGCCATCACAGCATATGACAATACGCTTATTCTCCATCGTGACCCTCCTGTCAGACTGATATCAGTGTAGTTCAGGAAGAGATTGTTTGCCCTTTGTTTAACCTAAAAATGCCGCATCCGACCTCAGATAGGCATCTTCTTCCGGACTGTTTACACGCCCTAAAATATTATTACGATGGGGGAAACGACCAAAGCTTCGCACAATATCACGATGATGCATCGCCCACTTTAGATTATCGGTCATGCCTGCCCGTTCAAACAGGGCGATTGATTCATTCTGATCTTCAATGTTTTCACTATGCATGAAGGGCAAATATAAAAAGGTCTTTTCTTCTCTACTCATTCCCTGATCAAACCCTTGTTCTATGGCATGGCGTGCCACGGACCTTGCGCTAGCTTCGGTAGAAAAACTCTCTGCCTGACCCCGGTACATATTTAGTGGGAATTGATCAAGAATAATCACCAGCGCCAGACAACCTTCTGCAGTATCCATCCATGACTTGAGTTTATTATCCCTGGCATCCTCCCAGATGGGCTCGAACCTTTCCCGAATCATCTTATCTATTTCATTAGTGGCATTAAACCAGCATGTCCGACACTCATCTGCAAACCAAAAATCCACAATATCTTTTACCTTCATCTGGTCACTCCTGTTTACAATAAAATGCATGTCCGTTTTTATGGCAACATTAACATATCTGGTAATTATCCATGTCGTCCTGATAATATAGACTGTCTGTTTAAGCAATTGAAATATACCTGATGCACTGCGCTAGCGAGCATATACATATGAAATTCCATCAAATATCTATTGGCGATGACTTTATCTTTAATGGTAAAAACTACAAAAAACTTAATAACGTTATGGCACAGGATCTGGATAACCAGAAACAGGTCTTTATGAAACGATCTGAAGACATCGCGGTTGGTGAAGTAGCAGTATCGCCTTCCAATACAAAAAACAATCCATATGAAAACATTCTAAATCGTGCGTTACTTGATTTTCAGGGGGCATGCCTGAAACAGTTTAAATCCTATCGGGATGGGGTGAGTATGGATATGGCAGAAGCTGAGATTAATAGTATTAGAGAAGAAATTTTCCAGCACTATCGAGATAAATCATAATAATTTTCGGATAAAAACAGATATTTCCACATCAAACTGTTGTCGCTCTTTCAAGTTCTGACAATCGCTGCAGAGCCTCTTCACGAGATGTTCCACACCATTCCGTTTGCGCGCTAAATCTTATACAAACATCCGGTCGTGATGGAAGTCCAAACAAACGACACATATACTCATCATCCAACTGCACGCACCGCACTCCCGCAGCTTTGCCCGCAGCCATATCGGGGATAGCGGAAGAAATGGACGGCGCAATGCAGCAAACTCCACAGCCAGGTCGACACTCCATGTTATTCATCCAACCAGTGCATCAGATAAAAGATCGATACTCCTTCAGATGATTTTGAAGGCCCTATCACCCTGGCAGGGTAGATCTTATCCGCTGCATTGGCCATATCCATCGCTTCTTCCGCTGAAGCCACGACAGTGGTATTCGCTGCAGGAAACCGAGTACGTCCCTTCCTTGGAGTATAGATGACAGCGTAACGTTCTTCTGATACGGAGGTTTGTGGATCTGGGGGGACAAAGCCGCGCATGGACTGTTTCCGTGGTAAATAGACACACGAGGTTATAGCATATGCCGGGAAGATTAAAGACCCAACAAACGTCATACAGGTCCAGTCTTTACACGCTATAACCGAAGCCAGGATCCGAGCTATCCTTAATTGCCGGCAACCCCGCAATATAACAGCCCTGGGTAATCGGTCCGCCCGGAAACAGTGTGTATAGATAGCGCAATCCACCCTGAGCAGAAAAACGTTGTTCCAGCATGCCGCTCAGATCACGGGAATAGTCTATAGCGCCAAACTCTTCATAATGGTGTCGCAGCAACTCCACCAGTTCCCAATGCCGGTCGCTGATCTCGATGCCAATCTCATGCCCCAGTCTTGTGGCCACACTTCTGTCCCATGGTGTCAACAGTGAATCTTCCTCCTGTACATGAAAGATCGCACTCATCATTTCGGTATCTGTCATTTGTTCAGTCATGTCCGTCGTCCTTTTTGCTTGTAAGAGCCACCGAACAGGCAGAGCCTGTTACTACCAAGCATAGATAACCTCTATCTACATGCAACCAAACGGAACCGTTTCAGGGATGAAAAAAAAACAGGACTAACAGGATATGAAATCTGCCCTGACCGAATGGTCAGGGCGGGTGGGGTAGAGATTACTGTAACAGGATGCGGAAACCCACATGGACACCATTGTCGATATTGTCACTGCCACCGGCGGCAAGGCCAACCCCCAACGTACGATAACCTATATAGGTAAAGGCCTGGGGCAGAATCTGGTATTCGGCCCTTATACCAAACTCCTGGAAACTGCTGGCCGGATTGCTCACCACCACATTTGGGCCATAGTAAAACTGGCCGCTAAATGCCAGGCGATTTATGCTCTTGGGGTAATAACGCATCTCTACACCTATAGTCAGACCATACAACCCACCCGATGTATTCGAATCTATGCCCATAAATTTGCCGCCGATACCCAACTCTATCGGATTATCCGACTGACCTGTCTCGCCGATAACATGCAGACCTGCACTCAAAAAACGATTGCCTTGCAGATTATGCATATACCCCAGCTGTACCTGCATCGCATCCGGCGTACGCTGGTTTTTTACCCAGCCAACCGTAATATTGACCGAGTTATCATTGATGCTGGCATCTATGGATCCAGCCCAAGCCATGGAGCTGGTCAACAATGTAGCCAGCAACAAAATTATTCGATACATCCCAAAACCTCTTCCTATACAGCGTTATTATTCGTCATTGCACATAAATGAAACGTACAAGCGTTTCCTGTAGATGGATTGTCCGGCAACAGGCCATAGAGCCCAAACGGGTTTGTTTTTAAAAAAGCTAAAAGTCTGCCATCTCCAGATCCGCCGCGATGGCATTGATACCGGCCTGGGCACACTTTTCATCGGTAATACCTGATGGCGCTCCACTTACCCCTATACCACCCAGCAGGGTACCTGCTGCGGTAACAGGAAGCCCGCCCTGGGATGCGATTACACCATCGATCTTGCCGATGGAGTTGGCATGTTCAAGGCGCTCGATTAAGCCCGCTGTGGGAGTATTAAAGGACAGTGCGGTATAGGCCTTATCACGACTAATGGGCAGAGTCAGGTCCATCGCCAGTACATCGCGTAAAACCACCTGAGGGTGGCCACCACGATCCACGATGGTAACCGCAACCTGCACCCCTTGCTTGCGGCACTCAGCTATCGCGGCCTGCGCAGCCTTGATTGCCGTATCCAGCGACAGGCGCTGTATCGGTACGGTTACCGGTTGCTCCGCCAAGGCAGGTAAAGAGGCGAGAGAAAGCAGAAAGGTTATGCCGCCAAACAGAATTTTTTTCATTTTACACCACCTTGTTGATTATCTTTTCCAAGCATTCGTGCACTATAACAAGACTCTTTCAATCCCACCATTTCGCGCCTGCTTTATAAACTGCTTCTGCCAGTCTTTGCCATTAAGATATCGGGCCAGCTCAACGACAATATAGTCCGTATCCAGCTTCGTATCCCCGGCATAGCGTGACAGCCCCTGCTGGCAGGCGGGACAGGAGGTCAGCATCTTCACCTCGGCCTTTTTGTTGCGCTTCTTACCGGTCAACTGCAGCAGACCATTTTGTAACTCCTCCAGCTTGCGGAAACGCAACTGGCTGGAGATATCCGGCCGGCTGACGGCAAAGGTGCCGGCCTCACCACAGCAACGATCCGACAGCAGGACCGGCTCACCCAGCAGAGTCGAGGCCACACGGATCGGATTGTGGGTCTTCATCGGTGTGTGACAGGGGTCATGATACATATACTGTACACCGTCTACCCCTTCCAGCTTCACCCCCTTCTCCATCAGGTATTCGTGGATATCCAGCAGGCGGCAGCCGGGGAAGATCTTGTCGAACTGGTATTTCTGTAACTGATCCATACAGGTGCCACAGGAGACGATGACGGTCTTGATGTCCATGTAGTTCAGTGTATTGGCGACACGGTGGAACAGCACCTGGTTGTTCACCGAGATCTGCTTGCCCTTCACCTCATCCCCACCGGAGGTCTGTGGATAGCCACAGCAGAGATAGCCGGGCGGCAACACTGTCTCAGTACCAAGGTCATAGAGCATCGCCAGCGTCGCGGCTCCCACCTCACTGAAGAGGCGCTCGGAACCACAGCCGGGGAAGTAGAACACCGCATCGGATTCGTCGGTGACCTTAGACGGATTACGCACGATAGCGACGGTCTTGTCGTCCTCCACATTCAGCATCTGGCGCATGGTCTTGGCCTCGACACCGGAGGGAAGCGGCTTCTTCACAAACTCCACCACCTGCTCGATCATCGGCGGACGCCCGGTGGTAGAGGCCGGGCGCCGTTTCGTCTTGAGCAGCCCAAGGGTCTTGGCCAGCCGATGACCCAGGCGCTGGGCACGGAAGCCCAGCTTGATCACCCCGGCCCGCATCAGCTTTATCACTGTCGGTGAGGTGACATTCAGAAAAGCCATCGAGAGTCTGGTACCTAGGTTGCTGCGCTTCTTGCCGTGCAGACGCAGGATATTGCGCATCTGTACCGAGACATCACCGAAGTCGATGTTCACCGGACAGGGACTGAGACACTTGTGACAGACGGTACAGTGATCGGCGACATCGTTCATCTCATCGAAGTGATGGATGGAGATGCCGCGACGAGTCTGCTCCTCATAGAGGAAGGCCTCGATGATCAGGCCGGTGGCGAGGATCTTGTTGCGCGGCGAATAGAGCAGGTTGGCGCGTGGAATATGGGTATTACAGACCGGCTTGCACTTGCCACAACGCAGGCAATCCTTGATCGCGTTATTCAGCGTGCCCATCTCGCTGGCCTCGAGGATCAACGCCTCCTGCTCCACCAGACGCAGTGACGGCGTATAGGCATTATCCAGACCGGAGCCGGGCATCAGCTTGCCGCGGTTGAAGTGGCCGTCTGGATCCACATCCTCCTTGTAGGCGACAAAGGCATCCACGGTGGCCTGCTCCAGAAACTGGAACTTGGTGATGCCTATGCCATGCTCACCGGAGATCACCCCGCCCAGGCTCTCGGCCAGCGCCATGATCCGGTGTACCATCCTGTCGGCCTCATGCAGCATTTCATAGTCGTTGGAGTGCACCGGGATATTGGTGTGTACATTGCCGTCGCCGGCATGCATATGGGTCGCAACAAACAGGCGTGTGGTCCGGTAATCGCTGTGGATCTGATCCAACTTGTCCCTGACCCCTTGCATATCCAGCCCTTGGAAGATCTCCTTCAGCGGTTTCTCCACCGCCTCACGATAGGAGATCCGCTGCACACGGCGCTGTAGCAGACGGAAGATCGTATCCTCCAGCTGCAGGTTATTACAGGCAGACTCATCAAGTAGATCCAGATGCAGGCTGGCATCGGCATCGATATTGTCCATCAACGCCTGCCAGCGCAGTTTAACCTGCTCCAGCGACTGCTGCGCGGCCTCGACCTTCGCAGAGATAATCGCCTGACGCTCCTCGTTGACCTTCTCCTCCGGTACCTGACCGGCGCGCAGACGGGACAGCTCGGGCATATCGCCCTGCAGATACTCCAGCGCCGCTTCTAGGGTGCGCAGCTTGTTTGCCGTCGACAGCTCGATGTTGATGCGTTCGATGCCATCGTTATATTCCGCCAGATTGTGCAGCGGTATGACCACATCTTCGTTGATCTTGAAGGCATTGGTATGGGAGGCGATGGCGGCGGTACGCGCCCGGTCCAGCCAGAACTGCTTGCGTGCCTCGGGGCTGGTGGCGATAAAGCCCTCCGCCTCACGCGCATTGGCCATGCGCACGATATGCGAGGCTGCACGCGCCACTGCATCCTCATCCTCGCCACAGATGTCCGCCAGCAAGACCATCTTCGGCAGCTCGGTGCGCGGCGCCTTGGTGCTGTAGCCCACCGCCTTTACATAGCGTTCGTCCAGATGCTCCAGACCTGCCAGTAGCACACCAGGCTCGGCATCGACGAAATCCTTGGTCTCGACGATGGCCGGTACTGCCTTGCGCAGGTCGGAACCGAAGAACTCCAGACAGACGGTACGGGTGAACTCCGGCATCTTGTAGACGACAAAGCGCGCCGAGGTGATGATGCCGTCACAGCCCTCCTTCTGTACCCCGGGCAGGCCATAGAGGAACTTGTTGGTCACATCCTTGCCCAGACCCAGTTTGCGCAGATTGGCACCGGGAATGCGCAGGATCTCCGGCTCGCCCAGCGGGGTCTGGCCATCCTTTTCAAAACGAGTTAGGCGGAAGCTGACCACCTCCTGTTCATGGATCTTGCCCAGGTTATGCTCCAGCCGCTCCACCAGCAGCCATTTGGCATCCGGGGTGACCATGCGCCAGGAGATCAGATTGTCCAGTGTGGTTCCCCACAGCACGGCCTTTTTGCCGCCGGCATTCATCGCGATGTTGCCGCCGATACAGGAGGCGTCCTGAGAGGTCGGGTCGACGGCAAACACCTTGCCCGCCGCCTCGGCGCGCTCCGAAACGCGGCGGGTCACAACACCGGCACCGGTAAAGATCGTCGCCACCTCCCCCTCCACCCCGGGCAAGGATATCGACTCCACCATACCCAGCTGTTCCAGCTTTTCGGTATTGATCACCGCGCTGTCGGGATAGAGCGGGACCGCCGCACCGGTATAACCGGTACCGCCACCGCGGGGGATGATGGTCAGGCCCAGTTCGATACAGGCCTCCACCAGTGCGATCACCTCTTCCTCACTGTCCGGGGTCAGTACCACAAAGGGGTACTCCACGCGCCAGTCGGAGGCGTCGGTCACATGCGAGACGCGGGCCAGACCACTAAAGTCGATATTGTCCCTGGCCGTCACCCGGCGCAGGCGCCGCTCTACCTTGCTGCGCTGTTGCGCCTGAGAGTTAAGCCAGACTTCAAAACGGCCCACCGCCTCACGGGCGGCCACCACCAGATCCAGCGCCAGCGAATTCTCGTCGGCCCGGCTGAGGATCTGATCCAGACGATGATAGAGCGCCCCCACCAGTGAACGCCGGCGCTTGCTGTGCTCCAGCAGATCGTCCTGGATCAGGGGGTTACGGCTGACCACCCACATATCCCCCAGCACCTCATAGAGCATGCGGGCAGAGCGCCCGGTGACCCGTTCCTGGCGCAGGGTCTGGATAATCTCCCAGGCCGGCTCGCCCAGAAAGCGGATCACCACCTCTCGATCAGAAAATGAGGTGTAGTTATAGGGAATTTCTCGGATACGGGCGGTTTGTGGCATCTGTCAGTTCAGGCCTTGATTGGATTTTGCGCTATTGTAGCAAGCTGTCTGCCTGCCGTTAAATGAAATAGCCACCTATTGATTACATGGCCCGTCGCGCCAGCTCCAGAACAAACCAGTAGCGTAACAACTTACCCAGGCTAATAAACAGCAGCGCCTTCAGCCAGTGTATCTTCAACCAGCCGGCGGCAACACACAGCGGGTCGCCTACTATCGGCAACCACGAGAACAACAGTACCGGGGAACCTAACCGGGACAGTCGATTCATTGCATCACGGTGGCGCGTTTGCCACTCCCTGAGCGGAAAGCGCCAGATCAGCAGCCTCCCTAAGGCCCATGAACTGATGCCACCGAGACTATTGCCCAACGTGGCGACAGCCAACAGGGTGAAATATTGTTCGGGCCTGTCGTTATACAGATAAAGCAGTATCAGCTCCGAACCACCGGGAAACAGGGTCGAGGCGATAAAGGCACTGATAAACAGACCGGTTAGAGAGAAATCCATCTTTACACTTTTTTTGAGGCCATAAAAAAGGGGCGCCTAAGCGCCCCTCTCTTCAACATTGATTCTAATCGAAATTAGAACTTCATGTTGTACTGCATAGCGATACGGGTAGTTGTATCGATAGAGCTGTATGAGAACGTAGTGTTACCCATCTTGTAGCCAACGTCCAGCAGGCTATCGCCAGCTGCGTCTACAGTACCTGCGCCGAAGGAGATGTTACCCTTCTTAACGGTCAGCAGAGTCAGCTCATTGGCATTACGGATACCGTTGTTGCTGGTACCCAGTGCTGCTACTGGAGAGTACAGAGAAGCAGTAGTCAGGCCAGCATCCATAGCAACAGAGGTCAGACCCATGTCCATACCAGCAACTTCCATACCTACATTGATGTAGGTACCTGCTACGCCATTTAAATCTGTGCTTTCGATGGCCAGCTTAACAGGACCAGCCTTACCGATAGCGGCAATCATGGTAGTAGTTTCATTGCTCAGTACAGAGACATTGAAATCAGCAACCTTGGCCATGATTACACCAGTGCTAACACGTGCATTATCAACAGGTGTAGCGTTAGGGGATACATCGTCAGCGATAACGATGGTAGCAGGACCGGCCTTCATCATCGCTGTAACACGATTAGGCTTGGCAGCATTGTTTACCAGGTAGTTGGTACCGAAGTAGGCACGCTGGTCACCCAGTTTCAGGGATACAGGACCGATCTTGGTGCCAACATAGGCGTAGTCAGTTGAAGCAGTAGCAGCAGCATTATCAGCACCATCCATAGTCAGACGTGCAGTCGCCATGTTGTCGCCATCTGTAGCAGTAACAACAAAACGTACACGGTTGTCATGCTTGGTGCTAGCAGTACCGTTAGCATCGTTGTGGTATGTACGGAAACGCGCATCACCCTTGAAGCTCAGATCAGCGGCTTGTGCAACTACAGGTGCAACCAGTGCGGCAGCAACTGCCATAGAAATAATTTTCTTGTTCATTCTCATCTCCCGTTTTTTTACTAGTAAATGACTTAGCTAAGTCAAACTCGGATAAATTTATACAAGAGGCGTAACAACTATGCAACACTTATTTGCAAAAAAAGCGACAAAGACATCAGTTGTGTTGTTTTTGTACAACAAACGCTCAGGATGGAGCGAGTGTATTATTAAACACTAATGTGTTTTGTTATATCGATCACATTAATCATCTTCTATAACAGCATTACGACCAGTCTTATAAGCTGTATGTGATGATTATTACCACGGCATGACATAGGTATATAAATACTTATATATAGACTCTGCATACTATGTTTAAAAATCTATCGTGTGTTGTATATACATATTAATGATATACAGCCAGAAATATAATCACCGCTTCGAATACTGGATATAGAATCGATCTATACCACTCTCATACCGACCTCATTAACGCTATAGCCATCCGACGCAGACATGAAGATCTTTTCGCGAGTAGTTAATAGTTCAGATTATTATGACTATAAATTTATTACTATGAGATCTTATCAATACGCTACATCCATTGCATTTGCACACTGCTGAACATCGTATCTATATATAAACAAATATAATCACTCACTACTGGTTATTTTTATTTATGCTCAATGACAAATATTTATTTTTCGCACACGACTTTTTAGTTCAACTGATATTTTGATCGTACAGGAGCATCTCTATGATGCCAAATGTTTCATCGACGTTAAAAACGAGTTGTCTGAAAGATAATTTATAGATAGTGATAAAAATAGAGATCTGCCAAAACGCTCTGTAACCAATAACCAACAGGAACAACGAAAGCG
>Ga0224506_10003117_pt1 | contig 11069 bp, 12 predicted proteins | sample SF_Jan12_sed_USG_2_FD_169108 | JGI IMG/M metagenome (GOLD analysis project Ga0224506, IMG submission 169108) | Sediment microbial communities from San Francisco Bay, California, United States - SF_Jan12_sed_USGS_8_1 | ecosystem: Environmental > Aquatic > Marine > Sediment | place: USA...
ATCAAACGGCGCTTTTAAATCCATTTCTGATCTAATTCAGATATTTGGTTATTCTAAAGTAATACCAGATTATTCCTATGAATCAATTCAGCTTCGTCGACATAACCCAAAATCCCTTCAATTTCATTGCTGGCTTGCTTGAGAATTTTTTGTGTTTCAACAGCACTATAATTAATCAATCCACGCGCTATTTCTCGCCCCTTAACATCTAAACAAGAAACAGCCTCACCACGCTCAAAATCTCCACTCACAGCAATCACCCCAATAGGCAACAAACTCTTTCCCGCTGCTGCTAATGCATTAACAGCACCGTTGTCCAATGTTACTGAACCGCGCACTTGCAAATAATCAGCAAGCCACTGTTTTCTGGCCGCCAATATGGGCATATTGGCCAACAATTGTGTGCCGATTGACTCACCTTGGGCCAGACGAATCAATACATTTTCTTCATGCCCTGATGCAATAATGGTATGGGCGCCACTGCGCGATGCACGTTTTGCCGCAATAACCTTGCTTTGCATACCACCACTACCAATAGCACTTCCTACACCACCGGCCATTTCTTCTAGCTCTGGATCACCCGCACTAACCTCACTTAATAATTTTGCGTGCTGATTTTTTCGAGGGTCACTGGTAAATAATCCTGCCTGGTCTGTCAATATAATCAATACATCAGCCTCAATCAGATTGGTAACTAATGCAGCTAATGTATCATTATCACCGAAATGAATTTCATCAAATGCTACCGTGTCATTCTCATTAATCACTGGAATAATGTTCAATTTCAATAATGTTGTGAGTGTAGAACGTGCATTTAAATAACGTTTTCGATTAGACAAATCCTCATGTGTTAACAACACTTGTGCAGTTTGCAATGCATGATGACAAAAACTGGAAGCATACGCCTGTGCTAGTCCCATCTGCCCAACCGCTGCCGCAGCCTGTAATTCATATAAGGCGGTTGGCCGGATATCCCAGTTAAGACGTTGCATACCTTCAGCAATGGCACCAGAAGACACTAACACGACTTCCTTGCCCATTTGTTTGAGTGTAGCAATCTGTGCAGCCCAACATGCCAACGCAGTATGATCTAACCCAGTACCTTGGTTAGTCACAAGACTACTGCCTACTTTTACTACGATACGTTGCGCTTGTTTTAATAAGGATTGCATAGTTTATTTTGCAATGGATTAAGTATGACCAGCATCGTCAGATTGAGGTAAGTTTTGCTCCAGATAATTCATAATCGCATAGGTCAGAAGCTTACACCCCTCACCCGTTAGGGCAGAAATAGTAAAACATTGGCCCTTCCATCCCAGCTTGCGAATAAATTCACCACAGATTTCTTCACGTTGCTCCTCAGGCAACATATCCGTTTTATTAAGCACCAACCATCGCGGTTTCTGAGAAAGAGCATCATCATATTTCTGTAGTTCTTTTACCAGTGCCCGCACTTCATGAACCGGATCAGTATTTTCATCCAGCGGCACAACATCAACCACATGTAATAATAACCGTGTGCGCGTTAAATGTTTTAGAAAACGGTGCCCCAAACCAGTCCCTTCAGCAGCACCTTCAATTAAACCAGGTATATCTGCCATCACAAAACTACGGTTTTGATCAACCCGTACCATCCCAAGATTTGGATATAGTGTGGTAAATGGGTAATCAGCTACTTTAGGGCGCGCAGCTGATACAGCGCGAATAAGCGTAGATTTGCCCGCATTAGGCATACCCAACAAACCCACATCTGCAAGTACCTTAAGCTCCAACTTAAGCTCGAAATCATGGCCAGACTCTCCGTTGGTAAACTGGCGTGGTGTACGGTTAGTACTCGACTTAAAGTGTAAATTGCCGAGACCTCCGTTACCCCCTTTTGCCAACAGTACTTTTTGCTCGTGCTGAACTAAATCGGCAATCGTATCACCTGTGTTAATATCCTTAACGAGGGTGCCAATAGGCATACGCAAGATAATGTCTTCAGCACCTCTTCCATAACGATCTGAACCACGCCCATTCTGACCATTTTTGGCGCGATACGTACGTACAAAGCGGTAATCAATTAATGTATTAATATTGCGGTCTGCAATAGCATAAATGCTACCACCACGACCACCATCACCGCCATCAGGTCCACCCTTAGGGATATATTTTTCGCGACGAAAACTGGCAACGCCATTACCACCATTACCAGCAATCACCTGAATGATCGCTTCGTCAATAAACTTCATAAATTCATTATCCTAAATAAACCTGTTGCACACAAAATTTATGCCAAAAGTCTTGTCGCTTTACAAATAAAAAAGCCCTATCAACTCAGACAGGGCTTTTTTATTAAATGCCGCATAAATTTTAAATGCTAAGCATTAACACTTAGGTATCAAATCCATTAAGCTATTTAACCTTAAACTGGTGTGATATTTGCAGTCTTACGTTTGAATGCACCCTTAATACTAAAACTTACCTTGCCAGTGATTTTTGCAAATAAAGTATGGTCTTTACCCATACCGACATTCTCACCAGGATGAAACTTTGTTCCCCTCTGTCTAACAATAATCGACCCAGCTGGAATTAATTCTCCACCATAGCGCTTGATACCTAATCGTTTTGATTGTGAGTCTCGCCCATTTCTAGAACTACCACCTGCTTTTTTATGTGCCATTTATGTACTCCTTATGCTGAAATACCAGTAATCTGAATCTCAGTGTAATTCTGTCGATGTCCTTGGTGTTTTTGGTAATGCTTACGACGACGCATCTTAAAAATGCGGATTTTGTCATGTCGGCCTTGTCCCAACACAGTAGCACTCACAGTAGCACCATCAATAATGGGTGTTCCCATAGAAACTTTATCGCCATCGGCCACCATTAATACCTGATCTATTATAAGTTCACTACCATTCTCAGCATCAAGTTGCTCGACTTTTAGCTTCTCACCAATCTCGATACGATATTGCTTACCGCCAGTTTTTATGACCGCATACATATTTTTGACTCCAAACTTCACTTTTTACAGAACAGGCGATTATACATAAATAGGCATCTTCTGTGGAGGAAAATTCAATTGAATTTATCTTTTATGCTTGACACTTTGACCCAGTCATTCTTAACATAGCGTTTTCTTCAAGGTAACGTTGTGTCAATCGAACATATTAGAAGCTTCATAGCAAAAGACATGGACATCGTAGATGATGTCATTCGGAACAAATTACATTCTCATGTAGCACTTATCCGTCAAGTAAGCGAATACATTATCAATAGTGGTGGCAAACGCCTGCGGCCTGCTCTGGTAATTTTATCGGCTGGCGCATTTGGCTATTCTGGCAAACATCAATATAGTTTAGCGGCTGTTGTCGAATTTATTCATACAGCAACACTACTCCATGATGATGTTGTCGATGAATCTGAATTACGTCGTAATAAAGAAACTGCCAATGCCTTATTTGGCAATGCCGCTAGCGTATTAGTCGGTGATTTTCTCTACTCACGCGCTTTTCAAATGATGGTGGGTGTTGACAACATGAGGATTATGCAAGTGCTAGCAGATGCAACAAATACCATTGCAGAAGGTGAAGTTTTGCAACTGCTTAATTGCCGTGACCCAAATGTAGAGGAAGATAACTATCTACGCGTCATTCGTTTTAAAACAGCCAAGCTATTCGAGGCCGCAAGTCGTTTAGGCGCCATTCTAGGCAATGCCACACCCAATGAAGAAAAGGCACTTTCTGTTTATGGCATGCATCTCGGCACAGCATTCCAGCTAATAGATGACATGCTGGATTATTCTGGAGATAACCTGGACACAGGAAAAAATTTGGGCGACGACCTTGCTGAAGGGAAACCCACCCTACCATTAATCTACGCCATGAGAGCAGGCACACCAGAACAGGCGAGCGTTATCCGCAATGCCATTGAAAAGGGTGGAGCAGATGGTTTTCAGCCAGTCCTAGATGTCATCCAACAAACCGAAGCATTGGCTTATGCAAAGCAATGCGCACAAGCTGAAGTTGATGTAGCAGTCGCGGCAATCGCGCCATTACCAGAATCAGAATACAAGACATGCTTATTGCAGTTGGCCTCTTTCTCAGTTACCCGCAACCATTAGTCAATCATATTGATCACGCACTTTTGTGTTGAAGGTGTGTCATACGTAATCATCTTTAACACATGACCATGGCGTTCATTCAGCATGAGAAACAACACAATCTTGCATTAATACCAAATAGCTCAAGTCTTTTTGTTTACAACGACATGTTCCTTCTGTGCACTTAAGGTACCTTGCTCGATAATGGCAAGCGTTAACCTTGAAATTGCAACACGCTTGCCGGTTTCTTCTTCTGTTATATCCGTCTGCCAGACTTGAGTTCGACGTCCAGTATGCAAAGGAGAACATGTACCGATCACACTACCTTTTGTAACTGCACGGATGTGATTAATATTAAGCTCAAGACCAACAGCTCGATATTTTTCAGGATCAATAGTCATCCACCCGGCAACACTACCTAGTGTCTCAGAGAGCACACAGCTCGCACCACCATGCATAATTCCAAAAGGCTGAGTTGTGCGTTTATCAACGGGCATACGTGCTTTAATGAAATTTGGTCCTAATTCAGAAAAATGAATGCCAATATGCTCCCCCATGTTGGCATTACGCAAACCTTCTAGATAATCAATCGTGTAATCTTTAAACCAAATGTTGCTCATGGTAACCAAAATTCCTTTTTTCTCTTTACAATATTTTCAACAAAAACCTGAGCTACCCATCTAACTTGTTCTTTAAAATGGCATTGACCTGCACAGGGTTGGCCTTTCCTTTAGCCGCCTTCATCACTTGACCAACTAGAGAATTGAATGCTTTTTGCTTACCCCCCCGATAGTCGGCAACTTGTTGTGCATTAGCGAACAGCACTTCATCGACCAGTGTTTCGATAGCGCCATCATCTGAAATTTGCTTTAAACCTTTGGCCTTAATTATCGCATCTACATTTCGATCAAGCTCCCCATTCCACATACACTCAAAAACAGTTTTAGCTGCTTTTCCAGAAATGGTTTCATCGCTGATACGTAATAATAATGCTGCTAACAACGTCGGTGTAATCGGACACGCTGTAATGTCAATAGCCTCTTTATTCAATCGTCCACTAATCTCGCCCATTATCCAATTAGCACACAACTTAGCTTGATCGGGCAATAGTGTTAGGACATTTTCGAAATAATCTGCAATTTCACGTGTGCTTGTTAAAACAGCTGCGTCATAGACAGATAACCCGAAATCATTAACATAGCGCAAACGCCGGGTTTCTGGTAACTCAGGCAATGTGTTTTTTAATTGAGCAATCCAACTATCAGCAATCTCCAATGGCAACAAATCTGGGTCCGGAAAATAACGATAATCATTGGCATCTTCCTTACTACGCATGGCGCGTGTTTCATCTTTATTAGCATCATAAAGTCGGGTTTCTTGTCGAATAGAGCCACCATCTTCGAGTATTTCAATTTGTCGCCTGGCTTCAAATTCTATGGCTTTCTCAAGAAAACGAAATGAGTTTAGGTTCTTTATCTCGCAGCGCGTCCCCAAAGTATCTGATCCTTTTGGACGCACAGATACATTCGCGTCACAACGGAATGAACCTTCTTGCATATTGCCATCACAAATTCCAATCCAGCGCACTAATGAATGCAATGTCTTCGCATAAGTAACGGCTTCAGCACTGCTGCGCATATCTGGCTCACTCACAATCTCAAGTAAAGGCGTGCCAGCCCTATTCAGATCAATCCCACTCATACCATGAAAATCCTCATGCAATGATTTTCCCGCATCTTCCTCAAGATGAGCACGTGTTAACCGTATGTTTTTTTCGGTCTCACCGAGTTGTATTTTAATACCACCACCTTCTACAACTGGTAACTCATACTGACTAATTTGATAGCCCTTTGGTAAATCAGGATAAAAATAATTTTTCCTGGCAAAGATAGAGGGCGAATTAATTTTTGCGCCGACCGCAAGACCCAGTTTCACTGCCCGTTCTACAGCACCATAATTTAATACCGGCAAGACGCCTGGTAGTGCCAGATCAACAACATTGGCCTGGGTGTTGGGTAGAGCACCATATGCAGTTGATGAACCAGAAAAAATTTTTGATTGGGTTGAAAGCTGCACATGCGTTTCAATACCGATAACTATTTCCCACTGCATAATTAATTGTCCAAAAAATTCATTTAATAGTTAAATTTCTATTTGATGGGGTATTTTCCGATGCCAGTCTGTGGCCAATTGATATTGATGCGCCACATTCAACATATGCGCTTCTGTAAAATAGTTCCCAATAATATGTAAACCGACAGGTCTGTTTTTATCACCAAAACCTACTGGAATTGACATGCCCGGCAACCCAGCTAAACTGGCTGCACTGGTATAAATATCTGACAAATACATTTGGATGGGATCATTACTCTTCTCACCAATATCAAACGCTACGGTAGGTGAGGTGGGTCCCATGATGATGTCACAGTGTTTAAAGGCATCAACAAAATCTTGCGCAATCAGGCGACGCACTTTTTGCGCCTTAATATAATAAGCATCATAATAACCATGTGATAAAACATAAGTACCGATCAAAATACGTCGTTTAACTTCTGCGCCAAAACCTTCTGCACGACTTTTACGATACATTTCAGACAAATCACCATATGATTGAGCACGATGACCATAACGAACACCGTCAAAACGAGATAAATTACTTGATGCCTCAGCAGGCGCTAACACATAATAAACGGGAATTGATAGTTGCGAATTAGGTAAGGATACTTCGATCGTTTCAGCACCAAGCTTACGATACTCATCCAAGGCTGCTTCAACCGCACACTCTACATCTTTGCTCATACCCTTAGCAAAATACTCCTTAGGCAAGCCAATACGCAAACCGGACAATGGTTGCTCCAGATCACGTGCGTAATCTTCTGTTTCGCGCTGCAGGCTGGTTGAGTCACGCGCATCAAAACCTGTCATGACATTTAACATTAATGCCAAGTCTTCAGCTGACTTAGCCATCGGGCCACCCTGATCTAGACTTGATGCAAATGCAATCATGCCATAGCGAGAAACCAGGCCATAGGTTGGTTTAATACCAGAGATACCACATAAAGCGGCCGGCTGTCGGATGGAACCGCCAGTGTCCGTACCTGTTGCAGCAGGCGCTAATCTCGCTGCAACGGCGCTTGCCGACCCTCCAGAACTACCACCCGGTACCGCAGAAACATCCCACGGATTTTTTACCGGACCATAAAAAGAAGTTTCATTGCTCGAACCCATGGCAAATTCGTCCATATTGGTCTTGCCAAGATTCACCGCACCAACATGATTAAACCTTTCTATGACACCGGCATCATAAGGCGACACAAAGTTTGACAACATCTTTGAGCCACAAGTTGTTAACCAACCTTTAGTACAAAAAATATCTTTTTGGGCTATAGGAATACCCGTCAATTGGCTGCCTTGACCTGATGCAATCATTTGGTCAGCTATTTGCGCTTGAGCAAGGCTCAATGCTTCGTTAACCGTAATAAAAGCATTATATTCAGCGTTGTAAGTTTTTATACGTTGGAGAAATTCACTTGTTAGCTCAGTACTGGAAATTTTTTTCTCAGCAAGTAGAACTGAAAGCTGTTTAAGACTGGCATCAAACATGATATTTACTAATTGAGGAATATAGAATGATACGTATAATAACGGATCTGTTTTGTTATTTTATTCGGGTGATTTTCTTTGCAGCGTACTTATTTATGAGCAACCTGATTAATTTATTCTATAACCTTGGGCACCAAATAAATCCCGGCCTCTACTTGTGGTGCTATAGATTGATATAAATCTCGTTGATCTGATTCTGTTACCCTATCTTCACGTAGCCGCTGCACAACATTTTGTGCGTGAGACATTGGTTCAACAGCAGAAGTATCAACTGCTTGCATAGTTTCGATAAGAGTAAAAATTTCAGTCAACTGGGTCAATGTGGCTTGTGCCTCGTCCTCATTGACATCAATATATGCTAGATTGGAGACACATTTCACATCATCAACAGATAAAGTCATTTGAAAACCAGAAACCTTATAATTAAAGAAGTAATAGGGTATCATGACACGTTTTATACGGCGTATTATTTTTTGATCTTTTTTTATCATAACTCTCATCATAATTAAATAGGAGCGGATGCTGCCATTATGTTTAATTTCATGAATAATATTCTGGGGAGTTACTTCTCAACAGATATGGCTATTGACCTGGGTACAGCAAATACACTGATTTTTGTCCATGGCCAGGGTGTTGTACTTGACGAACCATCTGTAGTAGCTATACGCGAAGAAGGTGGTGGTGGCAAAAAAATGATTCAACAAGTAGGCCTAGCCGCCAAGCAAATGCTTGGGCGGACCCCAGGCAATATTACTGCCATAAGGCCTATGAAAGATGGCGTTATTGCTGATTTTACAGTCACTGAACAAATGCTAAAAATGTTTATCCGTAAAGTCAATCCGCCACGCCTACTTTCAGCCAATCCACGTATCGTTATCTGTGTCCCTTATGGCTCCACACAAGTTGAGCGTCGAGCCATTCGTGAAGCCGCTTATGGCGCAGGTGCGCGCAAGGTAGAATTGATCGAAGAACCGATGGCTGCCGCGCTTGGTGCCGAGTTACCCGTTGAATCACCAACCGGATCAATGGTTGTGGATATTGGAGGCGGCACAACAGAAGTTGGCATTATTTCACTCGGTGGCATCGTATACTCAAACTCAGTACGTGTTGGCGGCGATAAATTTGATGAAGCAATCATTAATTATATTCGTCGCAACTATGGCATGTTAATTGGTGAAGTCACTGCAGAATTCATAAAAAAAGAAATTGGCTCCGCTTTTCCAGGCTCCGAAGTGCGGGAAATAGAAGTCAAAGGTCGCAATTTAGCTGAAGGCATACCACGTAGCTTTACCATTTCTAGCAACGAAATACTGGAGGCCTTGGCAGAACCGTTAAACAACATTGTGAGCGCTGTTAAATCTGCATTGGAACAAACACCACCTGAACTAGGCGCAGATATTGCCGAGAAAGGTATGGTTATGACGGGTGGCGGGGCTTTATTACGTGATATTGATCGTTTGTTAATGGAAGAGACCGGTTTATCTGTCATCGTTGCAGATGACCCGCTATCTTGTGTAGTACGAGGCGCGGGAATTGCTCTAGAATCCATGGATCAATCAGTGGGTATTTTTGCTAACGATTAATTGAGTTATCAGAAAACCATTTCTCTTGCATACAAGAAATAAAAGCGAACCTTTGAAATACTGGATGTAATGGAGACAACACCTCAGTTTTTCAGGCACGGTCCCGGACCTCTTGCACGGTTGTTATTTTTCGCGTTGCTATCATGCATGCTTATGGCAGAAGATACACGCTTCAAATACTTTCCTGAGTTACGTCCGGCTATCGCGGTTATTATTTATCCTTTACAAAGGCTGTCCCATCTCCCTGCACAAATGCATGACCAGATGAAACTATTTTTTGCTAGTTTCCACCCGTCACAAGAAAACGATCTACTAAGACAACGATACTTAGCAGATCGCGAACAACTGTTACGATTGCACGCACTAGAAGCTGAGAACAAACAACTACGAAATTTACTTGGCGCAGTAAAACAAATAGAAACAAAAACTGCAGCCAAAGCCGTTATGGCTGAAATTTTATATACCCCGCGTGATCCATTTAGTCATAAAAGCACTTTAAATAAAGGTCAACAGCATAATATACAAGCCGGCCAAATAGTTGTCGATGACAAAGGTGTCATTGGGCAGATTACACGGGTTTACCCATGGGTGTCTGAGGTCACGCTAATTACTGACAAGGATCATTCGATACCGATACAAGTTATACGAAATAGCCTACGTTCCGTTATTTCTGGCTCAGGAAAAAACAATGAACTTGAATTACGCTACTTAGCCATCAATACAGACATCCAGGAAAATGATTTATTGGTAACCTCAGGAGTTGGGGGCGTTTATCCTCCCGGCATTCCTGTAGCAACAGTATTAAGTATTGATCGCAATCCAGAAGCCATGTTCGCACATATTATTAGCACACCAATAGCCGGTGTTGATAGAAATCGGCAGGTACTGATACTATCCTTATTATCACCATTACCCAATAACCCTGCAGAGACTTCTGAAATTGAACCAAAGAATAATTGATGAAAAAAAACTTCAGGTCAGACAAACACTTAGGGCAAGACATTCTTGTAACGGCCAAAGGCTGGTACGTATTTCTTAGCTTTATTATTGCACTGACCCTTAATCTCTTACCATTACAAGGCAATGCACTGGTAATAAGACCTGATTTTGTCGCGCTTACTCTGCTATTTTGGTGTGTTAACCAACCACAGCGTGTTGGCATGAGTATAGCTTTCTGTGTTGGCTTAATGATGGATGTTGGCAATGCGAGCATACTGGGTCAACATGCCCTAGCTTATTGCGTAATATTATATTTTGCATTAATTTTTCGCCGACGTTTAGGAATATTCAGCTTAGTACAACAAGCACCACAGATTGGCTTAATATTACTTATTATGCAGATTCTTCTTGTTTTAATTGCATTACTGAGTGATTCAAGTTTTCCTGGCTGGCATTATTTTCTGGCCAGTGTAACTGGAATCTGTTTATGGGTACCCATCTCTTATTTATTGAGCCTTCCGCTAAAACCAAGATCTGACCCCAGTGGCTATGAAACAAACCGTTGAATTTCGCAACCACCCTCTGGAAATGCGCAAATTTCGTTTGCGCCTTGCGATCTGCGCAGGGTGCATACTTCTACTTTTTGCAGTCTTATTCGCACGTTTCTTCTATCTACAAGTCGCACAACGTGAACATTATCATACACTTGCAGAAGCCAACCGTATTTCTATTTCTCCACTAGTTCCCAATCGCGGCATAATCACTGACCGTAACGGCGAAATCTTGGCAGATAACCACTCAATTTACACCCTTGAGATTACACCCGATAAAGTACTTGACCTCAAATCAACGTTAGATGAA
>Ga0224506_10003118_pt1 | contig 11068 bp, 12 predicted proteins | sample SF_Jan12_sed_USG_2_FD_169108 | JGI IMG/M metagenome (GOLD analysis project Ga0224506, IMG submission 169108) | Sediment microbial communities from San Francisco Bay, California, United States - SF_Jan12_sed_USGS_8_1 | ecosystem: Environmental > Aquatic > Marine > Sediment | place: USA...
GGGCTGCTCTGAATTTGGCTATTTCCTCAAATAGGTTGTTGTGGGATGCGAAGAAAAACGATAGGCGTGAGGCGAAATCGTCAACGTTTAATCCTCTTTCGAGGGCGGATTCCACGGAGGCTATTCCGTCGTATATTGTGAAGGCTAATTCTTGGAGGGCGTTTGCGCCGGCTTCTCTTATGTGGTATCCACTTATGCTTATCGGATTCCACTTCGGCAAGTGATGAGCACAGTACTCTATGATGTCTGTTACAAGCTTAAGTGAGGGCTTCGGCGGGAATATGCAGAGTTTCTGGGCGAAAAACTCTTTGAGCATGTCGTTTTGGGTTGTTCCTCCAATCTTTTCTCTGGGTACTCCTTGTTTGTCGCCTACTGCTACATACATGGCGAGGAGCATGGCCGCTGGACCGTTTATTGTCATGGAGGTTGTAACCTTGTCGAGGGGGATTCCGTCTAAGAGGACTTCCATGTCCTTCAGGGATGCGACGGCGACTCCGCATATACCGACTTCGCCTCTGGCGAATGGATGGTCTGAGTCGTATCCAGTTATTGTTGGGTAGTCGAAGGCTATACTTAGACCTGTTTCACCTTCTTTTAGCAGGTACTTGAAGCGTTGGTTTGTTTGTTCTGCTGTGCCGTATCCTGAAAACTGTCGCATGGTCCATAGTCTGCCTCTGTACATCGTTGCGTGTACTCCTCGGGTGAATGGGTATTCGCCTGGAAAACCGAGGTCTCGCATGTAATCCATGTTTTTGGTGTCTTCTGGCGTGTAAACTCGTTTTATCAACGTGTCTGAATGGTTTCGGAATTCGTTTTTTCTTTCGGGGCGGTTTTCCATCCATTTTGGCAGCGTTGTCTTTTCCCAGCGTTCCCTCTCTTTCATTATTTCGTTAATTTTTTCTTTGTCGGACATTCGGATTTTGCTCCTTGACAAGCTAATCTTAACTTAAATACCGTTATTGAACCTAAAAATTGTTTTGTTATCGGTTTAAAGCTATCGCTTCATTCGTGCTGTTTCTGAAAATTCTAGCAGGGCGGCGGAGGCTGAGAATCCCCATCCGTAGCCAAGCATCAATATCATGTCGCCCGTGGAAAACTTGTTTTCTGAAACTATTTTTTCAAGGATGAAGAGTAGGCTTGCTCCGGATAAGTTGCCGTATTCGTTGAGCACTTCGTGTGACTCCTTGAGTTTTTCGGGTTGAATTCGGTGGTGCTCAGCCATGAGGTTGAGTATTCTCTTGCTGCCGGTGTGGATCGCCCATTTTTTCGCATTTTTCATTATGTTTTCAGCGTTTTTTCCTAGCAGTTTCTCTATGGCTAGACTGGTGTATTCGACTCCGAGTCTTGGCAGTTTTTTGTCCAAGTGTGAGTAGAAGCCGAACTTGAAGGGTTCGTTTAGGGCTACGATTCTTGCGTAACCAGCCATGATATCGTTCTTTCTGAAGTTTGTGACACTTACAATTTTGTTGACGGATAGTCCATCGCCTTCTCTTGCCATAACGCAGCTGGCCACTCCGTCTCCGAAGAGGAAGTATTCCATGGTGGCGATCCATTTCCTAAGCTCCATCTTTTGCTTGCTCTTATTCTTTATCAATCTGATTTCACGGATTCCCATAACATCTTTCAAGCGTCGCAGTTGGTTGATGAGCCAGTAAGAGTTCACGCCTGAAGTGCAGAGCAGAACATGATCGTGGGGGTGCGTGGCAAGGTGGTCCTCAGCGAGTTCAAAGGCTTTCGTGAATGCTACGCATGCCATTCCTTGAACGTTTACGTGTTTGATGTAGGGGTTGAATCCAAGTTTGCGGATTAAAAGGTGGCTTAAGCCTGGGCACAGAAACGGGTTTGCGTCGTAGGCTGCGATAAAATAGCCTACGTCTTTGACGGATAAGTCAGCTTTTTCTAAAGTGTCTTGGCAAACTTCTAAACAGATGTCGACGAGTTCTTTCGCACTCATGATTGTCTCTTTGTTAGAAGACGAAGGAATAGAGCTAACGAGGTGTCTTTTTGACACCCCCAAGTTGAGTACGTTCTTTTTGACCCCATCGGGGAGCCTGCATGGGAAAGCTTCTATTAGTTCTTCTGTTGAATACTCGTTCTTAGGCACGGCTTTTGATGATTGTAGAATTTGCATGTTAGTAGAAATCTAACAAGAAATTATAAAAAGATTCTTCTTAGGAGGGCTTGTTGATGTTTTGACAGCGAAAACGGCGAGCAATGTTAAGCGTAGGCGTAGCCCAGAGGAAAAGTACGGTAGGTACAAGTGGATCAGGATGCTTGTTCGTCGTAACAGTGAGGAAATACGAGAGATCAAGCGCATGTTAAGAGGCCTCAGTCGTGGTCTCAGTCACTTGATGGATTTTGATTCTGAGTATCTGGTTAACATGGTTTGTCGTGACAGTCGAGACCGGGCGATATTGGATGTGTTGCGTGCAGCTGGATCCGCTGGTTTGTCTCCTAAACAGATTCACGCTAAGGTACGCCGTTACGGTTTGAAGTATCATCATGTTACTCGCAGGATCAAGCGCATGAACAAGCGGATGCAGAATGAGATTGGTGAGCCCCTAGCCGATAAAGTTGGTAGAAACTGGGCTTTGAGTCATTTTATGCTTCGCAATTGGACTGCTAAGATGAACGAGGTTGAAACTGAAATGTAGATGTTGGGCTTTAGCAAGTTTTGGTTATGAAAAATGTGGCGAAACAGAAGGTGAGATTAGTTGGTTAAGAAAATAAAAGCGCGCGAAAGAGTTTTAGAGACATAATAATAGGAAATGTTACTTTTGCTTGTGACATTGGTGTAACATTTTTATTCTAGATTGGATTAGACCAAAGATTCTTCCACAAGTTATAAAAACTGATTCTGCAGATAGAAGAAGCGATGGGGCATGTTGAGGAATTTCGGCTTAAAAGCAATCTTACTCGTTGTGATGGTGGCGCTGTGCTTGGGTGTGCCAATTGTCAATGCGGAAGGCGCTGTGTTGAACTGGACAAGCCCAACAACAGAACATCTCATGTCTGTGTTCATGGTTAGCGCTGATGACGGATGGGCAGTAGGCTTTGATGGAACGATAATTCGGTGGACTGGAACTGAGTGGATACCGGAATTTCCCACAATCGTACTCATGCCACTCTTGATAAGCCTGACATTAGTCGTGGTCATCGTGGCAAAAATAGCTTCAAAGAAGCATAGAAAACCGTTGTTGCCAAGCAAAACCCTACTATAGCGCTACAGCAGTCTCTCTATCTTCTCCTTTTTTTCAGAAGCCTATGATGTGTGCGAATATGTTACCATCCTCTTTCGTGTGCACGTGGTTTTTTGCAAATCAGAGGCTTACATAATAGCAAATCTTTTATGTTGTATCTTATGCGCGCGCTTTGTGGTAGCTGGGGAGAGCAGCGGGCTTTGGTTAACCTGTTAGTTTTGTGGTTTGAATTTGTTTTTTAAACAATTGTCACACGCTATAATTAACAAAATGTCTTTGTTGATTTCAAAGCTGTCTCCGAGACAGAAGGAAAACTACGAGAAATACCGCTGCCGAAGGAATTGTAAGCCAAAAACCAGCTTCAAAACTTTTATAATTCGCGGATCCTAGCGCATAGCTCACAAACCACATACAAAAAAGTGTGAGAATGCTAAAAACAATTGATGAAAAGAGTAGGTGAGACTTAAACTTGAAAATCGACAGTAGAGCGCATGAAACTGTAAGGAGCTGAAGTGTTAACATAAAGATTAGAGCTGGTGCAATCGTTTCTTCTCGTCGCCAATAATCAGCGAACCACCATTCTTCCCTCCGCCAACCGCTAAACATTAACCCATACATCTCAGTTTTCTTAAAAGACCAGAAGGATTCAGGTCCAGGAACAGGAACAGGAAAATCCTCAATCCATAATGCTTGGAGAAAAGGGAGAAAGATCGAAGCTATAAAAATTGAACATGCAATGGCAATAAGAAACTGAAAAATAATCTTTGTTTCCAATACAACCCTCTGAGAATAGTGAAGATCAACAATCTTATAAATCTAAAGTCTTGAATGGGTCAATTTAGCGTTTTCCACCTTAGCTGTATTAAGTGTCTAACCTACAAGGAGCCAGCTAGCGCGCACATGAAATCTAAGGAAAAAAGCTGAAGCAGAAGTAACAAACTAATATCGCAAATCTTTTATCTTGGCTCTTGTGTATTACTAAATCATCTTTGGCAGTCAGAGAAAACAGTGGCCAGTCTCTCCGGCTGTCTTGAGGCTTGCTGTTTTCTTCGGCTGTCTAAATCGTTTGGGTCTGGCCCTGTTTGCCTTGGGAAGAGACTGATGAGTATATTCGTAGTGGGCATCGTAGCAGTGATGATTTTGAGGAGGGCTCTTTTCGCACTATTACGATTGATGCTGACAGGGGCATTAAGGCTGTTATAGGTAAACCTGTAGGTAAAGGCACAACTGAAGTGCAGAGTTATCTTTTTGCGAAGGATAAGGATTGGACTTTGGAGAAGGCTAAGGTTTGGTTTGAGGAGTATCGTGAATCTAAGGTTAAGGAGCATGTTTCTGCGATTTTGCCTTTCAAGGTTTTGGAGGAGATTGTTGACAAGCCTTTGTGGATTCACGGTATAGTTGTGACTGTTTGTTTGTCGGCTCTCGAAGTGGCCACATGGCCTTTGTCGGCAAATGAGTAGTGAAATCTTCTCTGCTATATCGGGCCTGATAGGAACGATCTCAGGAGTATTGATCAGCCAACATGCCTAAGAAATATTATTGGAACCGGGCGGAAGAGGCTAAACTGATTAAGCTGTGGAAGAAAGGCATAGCTAATTTTGAAGTCTTGACGAAGGAGCTGGATCGCACACCAGGGGCTGTAGCCGAAAAAGTTGAGCGTTTGTCGTTGTCTCCGCAGCGGCAGACGACGACAAGTGTTCATCTGAGTGAAGATCTATTGACACATGAGCAAGCGTTGAAAATCTTGTGTAGTGTACTACACACTCTTGGGCAGTCTGATTTAGTTAAATTGGAGTTGCAGCGTCTGCGCATTGTTGTGGATGTTATTCACTCGTATGATTCTGTTTTAGAAAAATGTGGGGTGGGAATTGTTGTCTTAGATTTCTACGCTTGGTTTCGCCTCTGAACCGAATTTCTTGACAACCCAGTCGCGTACCTTGCGCATGTCGTTCTTGAGTCTTTCGATTCCTTCCGTAGTCATCATGCACTTGGATGGGTCTGGTTTTTCAGCTGGGGTGCAGTACAGGTCCATGATGTCGCCTTTGGTCTTTTCTATGGAGTGGATGTTCACTTTTAGTCCCGGATAAACCTCCCACGGGTTAATCTTGATCAGTCTTGTAGGCACCGTCGTGCAGCAGCCCTCAACTCTCACGTAGGCTATTATGAACGGCAGAGTCTTCAGGAAAGGCGTTGCGGAAAACGCCATCACAGAAAACGTGTGCACTTCGCCCCGTAACGGGAGCTCAACCCACTCCGTCTCCTCCACGCGGCATCCAGGGTTCCAGCAGTGCGCTCTCGGCGGACAGAATGTTAAGCCACATTTTGGACATTTTGTTCCATAGAGTTTCTTTTCCAGCAGGCCTTTGAAGAACTTCGATATCATTCCATAGCTGTGGTGATACACTGATGCGTGAGGTCTCTGAATCACCAGATAGTTCGTGGATGACAGCTGATCAAGCCTGTGGCCTCTTGGTCCTTCAACCCATCTCCATCCAACTGTCGACCAGTTGCCCTGTCTAGCCCACTCATCCCATTTCTTGTTGTACTCCAGTGCTTCTACAATTTTCTTGGGTCTATACGTCATTTTCATCAACCTCTCTCAAATATCATTACACCTGATTGGCAACCTGTTCCTCCATGTCCCTGAAGCAGTGCCCTTTGTGCTCCACTTAATGCTCTAGCGTTTGTCTTCCACTTGTTCGCCGTCTGTTCAGTTAGCTGCCAGCAAATCTGCGCTGCCTGTGCAATAGATGTTGCCCCAACCGGGTGTCCCGCTGCAGTGTGCGCTCCGCTTATCTGACACGGAAGTCCACCACCCCATTCCGTGAGGCCTTCCCTTACGAGTTTTTTGCCATCACCGAGTTTGCAGAATCTCAGATCTTCGTACATAGCAAGCTCAACGCCATCATAAGGGTTGAATAGCTCGGCAAAGTCAAGCTGTCTAACCGGATCGTCTATCCCGGCCATCTTGTAGGCCATGTCTCCAGAAGTGCGCATGGATCCGAAATTAGCCATCTCCGGATAGGGTGCAGCAGTCTTCGTTGAAACATCTGGATAAAGCGCCTCGTCTTCTGGATAGAGACCCTTATACATGGGGTTGTCCACACGGTCTCCAGGCCGCATTGTGTCTGTACCTAAACCAACACCAGTAATCCAAACCGGCGAGTCTGTGAACTTCTTAGCTGTTTCTTCGCTCGCCAAAAGCATGCACGCGCCTCCATCGCTTATCATCGCACAATTAAGCGCACGATAGGGCCAAGAAATAAGCCTCGACTTGAACACGTCTTCGACTGTTATGAAGGTTGTTCCATGTTGACTACGCCATTGGGCGTAAGGATTGAAAGTTGCGTTGTTGTGGTTTTTCACGGCGATCTTAGCCATGTCCTCTTCCGTTTCGCCATACAAGTGCATGTGCCTGGTCTCTAACACAGCGTAGTATCCTGTGTAGTAGCCTCCAACTGGAAAGTCCCAGTCCGTGTCGGAAGCAGAAGCAATCATCTCGTTCACCTTAGGCGTGTCCATTTCACTCATTTTTTCCCAGCCGACAACAAGCACGTTCTTGAATATTCCAGATTTTATGTACATGAAGGCATTGATCAAAGCGTCCACAGGGGTTGCTCCACCGGATTCAACGCGGTATGCTGGTTTCGGCAGCAATCCTAAATAGTCATGGATTATCCAGTGGAAACACAACTGTCCAGCCAAGTGGTCGCTGAAGTAAGAGTACATCACGGCGTCTATGTCCTTCGGATAGTCAATGTTGGGATTGTCAGCAAGCATTTCCTTGACTGCTTCAGCGCATAATTCTTCGTGCAGTTCAAAGCGGGGGTTGTCAAACCTAGAAATTCCAGCTCCAACTACAGCAACACGATTACTCATTTTAATCCCTCAACGAACATGGTTTCTAGTGTTAAAATGTGAACGCTATAAAACTTTCGTGAAACAAATGCCCATCTTTATGTTCTTTATTCACTTTTCTTAGGAACCAAGAATTCAACGTGGCGACACTGCGGACAAACATAAACTTCAAAGGGAACAAGTTGTTCACCAAGTTCTGCCAATTCACTAAAAATCAGTTTCCATCCGCCGGATGTTCCACCGACTCTAAACTTTTCAACTCCCATGAACCGCATTCTAATGTTGCATCTCGGGCACGTACGAACATCAGGATTCATCCAATTCACCATGTTACTTCATTAAAGAAATTACAAAACGTATTTAAATCAATCGTGCGAGGTTTTATTTCTTCGTGATTGGAGGATAAATGTTGAAAGGAAAACCGCTCGTTTCCATAGTATCCGCCGGTTTGTCAAAATTCGGAAAACTGGAAGGCTTGTACGCTAGGGAAATTTTCGCACAGGCAGCAAAAGAAGCCTTCGACCGCTGCCCAAACCTAGACCCCAAAAAAGAGATACAGGCATTGTTTGTAGGCCACATGGGGGAATCCTACGAGCATCAGGGACACACAGGCTCAACAGTGGCCGACTGGGCTGGCTTGCTGCACATACCAGCCATAAGAACGGAAGCGGCGTGTGCATCTTCTGCCGCGGCCCTCAGAGCGGGAATATTCGCTGTGCTTTCAGGCTTATTTGACGTTGTTATGGTCGGCGGCGTAGAAAAAATGACCCATAGAACTACATCAGAAGTTACTGAATTTCTGGCCATGGCTTCGGACTTCCCCTTTGAACAGTGGCACGGCATAACATTTCCAGGATTGTTCGCTTTGATGGCTACAGCCCACATGCACAAGTACGGAACAACCGAGGAGCAACTAGCCATGGTCGCAGTGAAAAACCATCATAATGGATCCTTAAATCCGAAGGCCCACATGCAAAAAGAAGTGACACTAGAAAAGGCTTTGTCATCAAGGTTTATCGCTTGGCCCCTGAAACTTTATGATTGTTCACTGATAACGGACGGGGCAAGCTGCTTGATAATAACAAAACCAGAGATAGCTAAAAAATACACCGACCTGCCAATCCACATAATAGGAAGCGGACAAGCAAGCGACAGCATAGGCATGTACGAACGCGAAAGCCTCACATCCCTTACCGCAGCGAAAATCTCAGCAAAACAAGCCTACGAAATGGCAGGAGTGAAACCCGAAGGCATAGATGTTGCAGAAGTTCACGACTGCTTCACGATAGCCGAAATAATAGCGTACGAAGACCTAGGGTTCTGCAAACCAGGCGAAGGCGGACAACTCATCGAAAGAGGCGAAACAAAGCTTGACGGAAGGCTTCCGGTGAACACGAGCGGCGGCCTGAAATCTAAGGGGCATCCTGTGGGCGCGACAGGAACGGCCCAAGCGTACGAAATATATCTGCAACTAACTGAACAAGCTGATAGAAGACAGGTGAAGGATGCAAAGATAGGTTTAGCCCATAACGTCGGCGGTTCTGGTGCAACAGCCGCGGTTCACATTTTCAGGAGGGAATAAAATGAACGAGCAAGCACCATTCACGATAGAGCAATTCTACAAGTACATCAACCTAGGAAAACTGATGGGTGGAAAATGCAAAAAATGCGGCGTAATACATCTTCCGCCAAGACCACTGTGCAACAAATGCCTTTCGAAAGAGTTCGAATGGGTTGAAATTTCACAAAAAGGAAAACTCTTGACATACACCATTATTCATGTGGCACCTCCGCAATTCGAACAGATGGCTCCATACGCAGTTGGCATAATTCAGCTTGAAAAGGGACTAAGAATCCCAGGCATGATAAGAGATATAGAACATGAAGAAATCGAGATAGGAATGGAATTAACAGTAAACTTTGACACATCTGCTGTGCCGTCCCAATGGCCCCAGTGGCCAAGATACTACTTCAAACCTACGCATCCTCAGTAATGCCTTGGCTTGTTCCCTATTTCCGTTTCAGCTTCTTTGATGGCTGAATAGTTTATTGAACACCAATCGATATTCTCATAAAAGCTAGATTTTTCGTCCTTTGTTATGTATTCTCTCATATTTCTTCCCTAGAATTGTAGCAATCTCTTCCCACCGTTTGATGTACTCCTTGAATATAGAGATTTTCCGTTCGAGACTTGTTCTATTTTGCATTTAACCTTCTCCAAAATCATTAGATTAGAAAGAACTATTTCAATCTTTCAGAGAACGAACAAAATCTTATCACCAAAAGGGAAAGGGTTAAAGGGAAACCGTAGTTTTCACAATGAATAGAGAGAATTAAATTTTAATCCAACCAACCAACCAACTTGGACGACGGGGACAACGACGGACGGGGACAACCAACGGGGACAGGCGGAACGTCCAACGACGGTTAATGGACAACGGGGATATGGTTAACCAATTTATTTCCTTCTAGTGGACGGTTAAAAACTGTATACCCGATTCAGCATACATCTATGGATATTAATGGAATAGGAAGGAAGGTACCATCAGAAAATACTACTTCAGATATATGTGTATACGAAATCGAGTATACACTAATAGAGTGAGGGTTAAAGTTGGATATTGACGCTACCATTCTTAAGTACATACTGATTCTCCAAGATTGCCTGCGCGTCAGGATCGACAAGGACGACTTCTTCTAAGGTTAGTAGGGCGAGGCCCTCGGCTTTTCCGCGAAATGTGATTGTACCGAGTATTCCGCTGCCTGTTTTGCCTTCTTCTGGCGTCGTCAGTGTGACAGCAAAGGATACGGTGCCCGCCGTATTGTCTATTACTCCCGGTTGAACGATGAGAAGGCCTGGCGGGACTTCCGATGTGGGAGTTAGGAAATGTCCGTTTGGGATCTCAGTATAAGTTGCTTCCAGATAAGCTGGGTTAAAGTTCAATATCAATTCATAGCCGAAGATTCCGGGATATGCGACCCCAGTGATGTCTATGCTGACAGAGAACTCCTCACCCACCTCGATATCGTTGTACCCAGGGTTCACATAAACCTCAAACGAGGCTGAAGAACCTGAATTGACGCTGACGTCTGTTACAACATATGTTTCTAGCCATGTTCTTAATTGATGAGCTGATACACGAGAACCTTCCAATCTAGTTTGGCCAAAAGCCTCCAACCATCTACACTCACGTGGCACAGAGCCATATAGAGTAGAAGAGGCGATAAGCCTGCCGGTTTTCGCTTCTCTTAACTTAACATCCACGCAGTATTGAAATCGTGTAACGTCAGGCCCCCCTGCGTACTCACACACCTCGAGGACTAATTCTCTCTCATGTTTAATAAAAACAACCAATTGAACTTCAGTCACGTTTGTAGGCAACCACTCTCTTGGAAGGCAGCCCCTGTCCCAATTGGAGTATGTAGGCATTGTAATTGGATGAATACCTTGCCCCTCATAAGCTGCTGCTAGCTCAACTCCTTCTCCCTCTTCTACCAACGCAAATTCGAAAGCAAAGTAAGGGGGGTCCGGATAATATTTACCTTTGAAGTGAACATAAGCGACCACCAACACATATATAGTAAGCAAAATCCCAATGAATTTTGCACAGAATTTTGCCCAAGCTTTTAATGAATATTCGTCTTTGTTCGCGACCAAGGCTGATAAAACTATTTTCCTATTCACTTCTCCTCCTTCTCCTAAACAATGAATAATTGCAGCTTCAAATAACATTTGCGGAAAAATCTTCTATTTCCCCTGAATGGTGTCACTTTTTTAATGATGGGCTAGAGACAAATCTGGTCTTCAAGGTGGTGTGTCGGTGAAGTTATTCAGGTAGAAGGCGAATTTTATGTCTTTCTGGGGAAGGAAGGAATTAAATTTTAATCCAACCAACCAACTTGGACGACGGGGACAACGACGGACGGGGACAACCAACGGGGACAGGCGGAACGTCCAACGACGGTTAATGGACAACGGGGATATGGTTAACCAATTTATTTCCTTCTAG
>Ga0224506_10003119_pt1 | contig 11065 bp, 10 predicted proteins | sample SF_Jan12_sed_USG_2_FD_169108 | JGI IMG/M metagenome (GOLD analysis project Ga0224506, IMG submission 169108) | Sediment microbial communities from San Francisco Bay, California, United States - SF_Jan12_sed_USGS_8_1 | ecosystem: Environmental > Aquatic > Marine > Sediment | place: USA...
CACCACGTCCTGCACAGACTCATCGCGCCTGGCGTTTTCGATCAAAGCGGCATGTCCGGCGTCCGGCACATAACCGATTAAGCGGATATCACTCTTTTTGAGTACGTCGTATATGCCCTGTTGCCAATTGTTGTTACTCATCTACTTAACCCTGATAGTTTAAATCTAATGCGGTCATGTTCGAGTTTAGCAAATGCAACTGCGCTTTGCTCCGACTGAAAGCGGGGTGTACTGGTGAGGTGTTTAAATTCGCCAAGCCAAAAGGGAAAAAGGCAAAAAAGGGGTCTGTGGTTATTGGTGAGCATTTCAATCGATACTGACCCCATTGGTCTGCAAATCTTCGGCGTTACCCCAGTTGAGACCGGCAAGGTGAGCAGGTCGCCGTACCAGGCGGCTAATGGAGAATTTTTAAGTACCATAGCTAACACAGCCGCAACGAATAAAATCAGTCCTGCAGTTGACTCAAGTTTGAAAAATTCTCAAAAACTGGCGAAAGGCGTATTGTTTTGAGTAGGGTATCATTTCTGCGGCCACTTCATAACCACTTCTTCCACCAGATATAGCCGACCAGCAATGCCCCGAGAAACGCCATTCCTGCTGACAAGATGCTGAACGCGTCAGGATTTTCCAGTCCGGGCATCCCGGCGACATTCATGCCGAAAACACCGGTCAGGAATGACAGTGGCAGAAAAATGGTTGCCACGATCGATAACAGATAAGTGCGGGAATTTTGCTGCTCCGCAATCCTGTTCTGTAGCTCTCCATGCAGTACCAGGGCGCGTTCGCGAGCGAGATCGAGGTCTTCTACATAATGGATAATGCGGTCGTTTTGGTAGCGGATAGTGTGGCAGTCATCTTCAGTTAAATACTTCGCGCTTCGATAAAGCTCGGCAAGTGCTTCGCGTTGCGGTGCGAGGTACCGTCGGATAATGGCAGTCTGTTTGCGGATAGTCGATAATTTTTGTTGAATATGTCGCACGCTTTCCCATTTCTCATCCAGCCCTGTCTCGACACCAGTCAATTCATCGTCGATCGAATCAACCACATCGTTGATTCGATTAGCCAGTTTTTCTACCAGCAAAGCCACAAACTGACCCGGTGAGCGTGGACCCTTACCTTCCTCAATGAGCTCGCGAAGATCTTCTATCGATAACAATTTCCGCTCTCTTTTACGTGCCGAAATAATGATACTGTCATTAAACCAGAGACGAATTGAAACCATGTCTTCAGGATCGGCCCCGGGGTTAGTGTTGACCCCGCGCAAATTTATCAGCACACCGTCCTCGAGCAATTGCATGCGCGGCCGGGTTTCATTTGCGCTCAAGGCTTCGATCATCTTTGGGTTGAGATTCATACCTCTCATATACTTAATCGATTCAGAATCGTCGCTACGTAGATGCAACCAGTTAAAACCATTCTCACTGGACTGTGTCGCAGGATAGCCATCCTGCTGCTTGCCACCACCTGCGCCATCGAGCCGGTAACTCCAGATGACTGCCCGGTTTGTTGAGATAGCAGGATCAAGCGTTTGGGTCATTGTCATTCTCCTGAGTTTGTTGATGTGTTTCCTCATGGGTCATAGAATCAACACCGGATACCGTCATTCCCACGCGCATCGCATCAGCAAAGGATATATGTTCTTCGACTGGTCTCACATCCCGTCGACTCAGGCGGTAAATAACAAAGCCAATCATGAGTAAATGCACTAGCGCTGTAAATGCGAATAATCCACCTGCACCAATGAGCCGCATGAAAATTGAAGCGACTATTGGCCCGATCACTGCACCCAGTGCGTAAACCAGTAACAGTCCACAAGCAACCTCAACATAACGTGACTCTTCGGCAAAATCATTGGTATGTGCAACGCACAAAGAGTAGAGGGGAAACGCGGACAGACCATAAGCAAATGCAGCTGGCAATAGCATGGATTCCATTGGAGGTTGCAGCAGGGCCAGGAAAATACCGCTAAGCAAGGAGCCCACACAGACCAGTAATATCACTCGGCGTCTATCCATACGATCGGACATTCGACCAAATGGCCATTGCCCAATAGCACCAGCTATTACAGCAACGCTCATGAAAATCGCTACCCTGGAAACCTCGGTCGAATCACCACTGGCAAACACCGGTGCAAGCGCCCAGAAAGCGCCATTAGCTAAACCGACTGTCAGGCAGCCCGCCACGCCTACCGGCGAAGTCTGGAAGAGCAGACGAAAGTTAATTTTTACCGACTGGATCGGAGCCGGTTCCTCAGATTTAGACAATGCCACCGGTACAGCGGCTAGCGATACCAGGATAGATGCAAACGAAAACAGTAAGAAATCAGAGGGTTCGTCCAGTGTGAGCATCATCTGGCCAATAGTAACTACAGTCAGATTAATAATTGTGTATATAGAAAATATCGTCCCTCTGTTTTCATTACTGGCTTTCTCATTCAACCAGCTCTCGATCACCATGTACAACACCGCAAAACAGATGCCTGTAGCCACGCGTAATACCCACCAGATGACCGGATTCAGTACAAAGGCATGCACCAGCACGGCACAGGAAGCAATGGTCGCCATTGCCGTAAAAGTACGGATATGACCAACTCTACGGACAATGTAAGGACCATAAACGCAACCCACGGCAAAACCCAGGAAATAGGCCGAACCCATAATACCAATATCAAGTGCCGAGAAAGATTCAATACTGGCGCGAACTGGCAGCAAAGTATTTTGCAAGCCATTGCCCATTAGCAACAGGGATACGCTTAATAGCAATGCAAAAATAGGGGTAATAATTGCAATCATGAGATTCTACTTCGGGTTTAACAGCGTAATATTGCCATCGAGATGCACATCCTGTTGAGGGAAGGCAATTTCGATTTCACCTGCTTCGAACAGTTCAACAATACGAAACCGGATATCGCTGCGGATAACGCGTAAATTACGTTCCGCAGTGGCGTTGACCCAGAAGTACACATCAAATATCAACGCGCTATCGCCGAAGTCTTCAAAAACCACGTTTGGCACGGGTTCCTTGAGAACCGCTTCCTGTTCTACTGTGGCTTGCATAATCAGGTCTGCAACCCGTTTTACCGGCGAACCGTAGGCAACGCCAACTCTGACTACAGTACGAGTCAGGTAGTCAATCAACGTCCAGTTTACAACGGTATTTTCCAGCAAAGTACTGTTTGGAATCAACATATGCACTCCATCGGGCCGACGAATTCGTGTGGAACGAGTATCAATTGATTCCACGGTACCAGTCGATTCTCCTACTTCCAGATAATCGCCTATTCGTATAGGACGTTCCCACATCAGGATCCAGCCACTGATGAAATTATTAATAATATTTTGTGCTCCAAAACCCACGCCGATGGCGATCGCACCGGAGACAAAAGCAAAGGCAGTCAGCGGCACATTGAGCAGATCCAACGCTGTAATAGCTAAAACAACCAACCCGACAATATAGAATATGCGCCGCACCAGATGAATAATGTCTGGCTGCATATCGAGGGCCACCAGACGGTTAGTTATGACTCTTGCCAACCAGTGAATTGCCAGATAGCCGACAATCAGAACGGTAGGGATTATCACCAATTGTCCCAGCGTAAAATCCTGGCCGTAAATGGTAAACATCACTTCATCTAAAGACATCTATACTCTCCATCAATAACCGTAAAAAAGGGGTCGGTGGTACATGAGAATAATTCCCATTACCCCGTTAAACAACATGACTGAGTATGCCCGGCAGATACATCCTTGGTTTTCTTGGCATTGGGAACTCCTTTCCCTGCTGTATATAGTTTTCCTGAGTATATATGACACCCTCATAGTTGAGAAGAATTCTCATGTACCTCCGACCCCTACCGTCGTTGGCCTTACACTTGACAACAGCTAGAGCACTTCTGAGGGCAGGTGATTGAATTGTAAGGCCCTAGCCAGGCTACTAGCTGTTAATGGGAAAGCTAATGCCTACCCCCTCATCCTGACCTTCTCCCCGACTGGGAGAAGGGAACAATGCGCTGTTTTAGGCTTAAGTTAAACGCCATTCGGGTAGCGTCCATTATCCCCACACTATTCCACGCAAAAAAAAGCCCCTTCAACAGGGGCTTAGATATGGTGCCGGCACCAAGAGTCGAACTCGGGACCTACTGATTACAAGTCAGTTGCTCTACCAACTGAGCTACGCCGGCGTAATTTTTTCTGATGCAGCCTTTGGCAAACTGCTGTCGGGACTATGCTGCCCCTGTAAGAGGCGCGAATTTTATTGGTTTTGCCGGACGTTAGCAAGAGTTTTAGAGGCCTTAACTGCATTGTCTTGAAATCTGGCTAATACCTTTATCGATATCAATATCATCTAGCAGCGAGAGAAGCTCACGATCATTCGATTGCTGATAATAAAGCCAGTAAATCGTGCGTTCACGATACCTGGCTATCGATTTTACCGGGAACTTCAACTTTTTTAATCTACCGATTAAACCATCAGCATTTTTCTTCAGACCGAATACACCGATTGAGAGTACGTTCTCTTCTTCCCCCACCTTGACGATAATATAGTCACGAATACCTTTGGCGGCGAGTGAAGTGGCTGTTTTCAGAGCCGCTTTTCGATTTTTATGCCCATTGATGTAGACCATAATTCCCATATAGTCTTTTTCCAGACTCGACTTCAACCGGGTTTCTATCTGATTGCTGGAATAGCGCCCGCTGATTTCGAGCGCTCGGGTTTTGTCCTTGAAAGGGCCGATTGTGTAACACAGTAGCTGATTGGTTGCTTCTTCGGCTACCAGTACATTGTCATTTTTCTTGGTAATCGCTTCCTTTTCAGTAATCACTTCCGATTCCTGCGGACCGTCCAGCAGTCTTAATTTTTCGGCTACCGCAATTTTCGGCTTTTCTTCAAATAGCTGATCGTAAGGCATTAACCACTGGGTGATACCGAAGGCTATATTGACGATCAATAGCAGGCTAAAAAATATTTTCATTGCCGAGTTCCAGTTGCCGACGCATTCCCCTGAAAACCAGGTCGGGAATAATTTGGTAATCGTGATCCGGGTGCTTGATCACTCGACCGGCATCTCCGCCGGAGACGACTAAGACTGCGTTGCTCGAGAGCAGGCCGAACCATCGTTCGATTAGTCTATCCAGGTAGTTGCTGTCACCGGAATCATAGTTTATATGAATACAGCTTTCGGTAGAACAGCCGGGCAATTCGTTTTCGGAAATTTCTGCATGGTTGAAATCAGCTACCGACAATATTTCCCTGAAGCGAGTTATCGATGTATTAAACCCGGGCAGAATTGCACCGCCTAGATGTTGACCATCCTTTCGCAACAGATCGACGGTAATAGCGCTCCCGGCATCGACAATAATCGCGTCCTGATTCGTGACACTGGCGCCACCCAACAATGCCAGCCAGCGATCAACACCGAGCCTTTGCGCTTCAGGATAAGCGCTAACCACGCCATTGCCGCGTTTAGGGGAGGCCAGTTTATGACGATTCAGTGACATTACTTTATCATCCAGACATCGATGAAACTTGTTTTCAGCGAGCGATCCGGGAACACAGGCGTAATAGCACTCACTCGCTACTACATGGGCTAAATAGGCACTAAAAATATTATCCCATCCACTGCTTATGTTGATAGCGGCAGACGATTGCAGACTACCCGACTGCCACCATTGCGCCTTGAGCGAGGTATTACCAATATCCACCAACAACATTAATCTGCAGCCCTGAGCGAAATTTCAGCCGCCGAGAAAACCTGTCGCCCGGTGTCGGTGTCGACGATTAACTGGCCACTTTCATTAATCCCGGCATCGATACCGCGAATTCCCTTACCAGCCTCGAGGACGCTAACCGATTGGCCATAAAAGGCATCATACTGCGCAAACTCTGCGACCAGATTCATCACGCTTTGAGGGCTGAAGTTTCGAATTTTCTCGATCACTGCCTCGATTGCAGCCAGCAAAATTCTCTGCCGATTGACGGCGACATCACTGATCAGCTCAATGCTGGTGGCTGCCTGTGGAATTTCCGCGAGTTCTGCTTTTGTCATATGCACATTGATACCAAAGCCCACCGCAAAGAAGTAGTCTGTATTTGCGACTGGCTGTGATTCAATCAGGATACCGCCTAGTTTCTGGTTTTCGAAATACAAATCATTCGGCCATTTCAGCTTTATACCAGCCAGACCGCAGGTTGCCAGGGCCTGACATAAGCCAATGCCACTGAGAATACTGACCAAACCCAGTTGCGCGGGCGGCAATGATTTCTCGATACCGATGGTGCAATAAATATTTTTCGCAAAAGGCGATAACCATTGTCGGCCACGCCGACCTTTTCCAGCGGTCTGCATTTCGCATATGGCGATAGACTGTTGTCGCCGCATTTGATGAAGTGCCAGCACGTCTGCATTAGTAGACTCGGTTATTTCTTTATATAACAGGGAAAATTCGTCGAACCCTCTCGATATCAGACCCGCTTCCAAAGCTTCTGAATCAAACCGGTCAATATCAACTTCGGCATCCAGCCCCATGTTTAGTGCCCTCCGCCTAACCAGTCCTGCCTCTGTGCCTGCTGTTGGTCCGTAACCTGCAATACAATGGTATGCTCTGCGGCCTCTAAAAGAACGACTTCAAACTGATGCAACTCGTCTCGTCGGAAGGCATGCACCTCCCAGATATTCCCCGGCTTTGCCAGAGCGATTCGGCGTTCGAATTTTTCGAGTGACAGTTTAATACCATCGACCGCAATGATTTGATCCTCTGCCGCCAGCCCGGCTTTCTGCGCGCTGCCATCTTCGTCTACCCGTATGATTTGCAAACCACCATCCTGCTCCTTCAGAAAAGCGCCGAAGGAAACCTCTGACAGCGGTTCGGTCGATTCCTTGCCACCTTTGTCAGCCTGATTAATGGAGGCTCTCCGAACCACATCTACGCCGACAGTCGCGAGTAGTTCCTGTAACGGCATATCGCCAGTCTGCTGAATTAACTGATCCAGAAATTCCTGTAGATCTGAGCCAACCAAATCGCAGATTAAGGCCTGAATACTATTTATTCCCACGCCTTCTGCCGATGCCTGCCAACGTTGCCAGAGTTCTGACATGACCGTATCCAGGCTTTGCTGGTTATCGGTGAGAGCACGCATTTTCAGGTCAATACACAATGCAATTAATGCGCCCTTGGCGTAATAACTGACAATTGCGTTTTGGGCGTTTTCATCCTGCTTGTAGAATTTTGTCCAGGCGTTAAAGCTCGACTCGGCTGCCGCCTGCCGCCTGCTACCTTTACCGCGAGCCACGCGAGTCATGGTTTGAGCCAACAATTCGAGATAGTCGGTTTGTTCGATCAGACCACAGCGAACCAGCGCCAGGTCATCGTAATAAGAGGTAATGCCTTCGAAGGCCCAGAGTAATTCGGTATAGACTTCCTGTTGTAAATCGTAGGGCTGATAAACTGCTGGCTTGATACGTTTCACATTCCAGGTGTGGAAATATTCGTGACTGCATAACCCCAGAAACTCCCGATAACTCTCGGTCACTTTCGATTCTCCGGGTTGCGGCAAGCTGTCACGACTACAGAGTAAACTGGTGCTGCTACGATGTTCCAGCCCGCCGTAACCATCGCCAACTACCAGCACCTGAAACTGATAATAATCAACCGGCGCGGGTTCGCCGAAAAAACGAATGTGATGTTCGCAGATGGTGGTCAGGTCTCTGACCAGACGATCTTCATCGCAGTCAAAGCGCCCCGTGAGGATAATATCGTGCGGCACGCCGCAGGCCTGAAATCGAATTTGCCGGAAGTCACCCATCTCAACCGGGTGATCGATCAGGTCGTCATAATCCTTCGCCTGATACAGACCAAAGCCAAATTCGCCTGCCTGTTGACGTGCCAGAGTGGTCGCCAGTCGCCAGTTCTGGCTGTAATCTGTTTCTGGTTTCCCGATCAATACCTGGTAGCTTTCATCGGCTCTACCCACCACTTCGAGGAAGACGCTGGTTCCATTGTAATAGCCATGGGTATGATCGAGATGTGCACCGCGTACCGAAAGGTCGCGGGCATAGACCAGGTATTCGATACACAGGGTTCCAGTGCAGGGTTCGACACACCAGTTCGATTTATCCTGCTGGTGAATGCGCAATAATTCGCCATCAACCGAGGCTGTCATCGAAACCAGGTGCCGGGAGAAATCCCGAATCATATAACTACCGGGAATCCAGTTGGGTAACCGCAGACATTGACCGCCCGGGTCAGGATTATCGATCAGAATCCTGACATCGAAATAATGTGTGACCGGGTTTTTACTGGTAATTTGGTATTGGATCATGACTCTCGCCTGAGCGAAAATTTAAAAACGCGCAGTGTAGCATTTAATCGCGATCGCGAATAAAACTAGCCGTAACATTGATCTGCCTTTGGTTATAATATCTGATCTTCATAACAATCCACTCAACCTATGAACGAGCTGTTACAGTTATTAAAAAGACACTCTACTCCGGCAAAGGTTCTGGCTGAACCCGCTCCCGACGATGAGCAATTACGACAGATTCTGGAAATTGCCATGCATGCTCCGGATCATGGCCGAATATACCCCTATCGCTTTATCACCATTCGAGGTGATGCCCGACATGAACTATCCCGAGTGTTTGGCGAGGCGGTAAAACGCCGAGACCCCGACGTCAGCAGTGATTATCTGAAAAAGCAAATGGACAAACCACTGCGCTCACCGCTTATCGTCGTAGTGATTGCCAGTTTGATCGAGTCGCCGAAAATCCCGGAAATCGAACAAATGCTTTGCGCCGGTGCTGCCGCGCATAATATTTTACTCGCCAGCAACGCCATGGGATTCGGCTCTATCTGGCTAACCGGCGATAATGCCTACGATACCCATGTAGAATCGGCTCTCGGCCTGGCTGGCAACGAACAAATTATCGGTTTTATCTATCTTGGCAGCGAAGAAAAAGAATTACCCAGCCCTCAGAAGCCCGGCGTCAGCGACAGAATCAGTCAATGGCCATAATTTTAATCTCGAAGATGATTCAGGTTTTTACAGGGATCGGTTAAAATACCATTATTCCACTCAAGGCTAAACTTCACTCTCATGTCAGACTCCAGCAGCGCCGATCACGACGCCTCAAATTTTATTCGCGATATGATCGCTGCCGACATCAAAAGCGGCAAAACCAGGCAGGTGGTGACACGGTTCCCTCCCGAGCCGAACGGATATTTGCACATAGGCCACGCCAAGTCGATTTGCCTGAATTTCGGCGTCGCCCGTGACTTCGATGGCTATTGCAACCTGCGTTTCGACGACACCAACCCGGAAAAAGAGAGCGTCGAATATGTCAACGCGATTCGGCGTGACGTTAAATGGCTGGGGTTCGAGTGGCATAGCAACCCTTTTGCTTCGGATTACTTCGACCAGCTCTACGATTATGCCCTGACACTGATCAAGCGAGGCGACGCCTACGTCGATAGCCAGAGCGCCGACGAAATTCGAGCTACTCGTGGCACGTTGAAAGAGCCGGGCGTTAACGGGCCTTATCGTCATCGCAGCGTCGAAGAAAACTTAGCACTTTTTGAAGACATGAAAGCCGGTAAATATGCCGATGGCGAGCATGTGCTACGCGCAAAAATTGATATGTCTTCGGGTAATATCAACATGCGCGACCCGATCATTTATCGCATTCGTCACGTGAGTCATCACAATACCGGTGACAAGTGGTGTATCTATCCGCTTTACGATTTCACCCATGGTCTGTCAGATGCTATCGAAGGGGTTACCCATTCCCTGTGTACGCTGGAGTTCGAAGACCACCGACCACTATACGACTGGATACTCGACAAACTTGCAGACGTAATTCCTGCGCGACCCGAGCAAACCGAATTCGCGCGCCTGCAACTCGAATACTCGCTCACCAGTAAGCGCAAACTCAATCAACTGGTGCTCGATGGCCACGTCAGTGGCTGGGACGATCCGCGTATGCTCACTATTTCCGGCATGCGTCGCCGTGGCTTTACGCCGGAATCCATCGTAACCTTTTGCAGCATGATCGGTGTCACCAAAAAGGACAGTCACATCGAAATGGGCGTACTCGAAAATGCCCTGCGTGAAGATTTAAATCGACGCGCCGAACGCCGCATGGCGGTCATCAACCCGCTGAAGGTAGTCATTGAGAATTACCCGGAAGGCCAGGAAGAAATGGTCACCGGCGCAAACCACCCGCAAAACCCTGACTATGGCACACGTGAAATTCCTTTTTCGCGCGAAATTTATATCGAGCAGGACGACTTCATGGAAGACGCACCGAAGAAATTCTTCCGACTGTCCGAGGGACGCGAGGTCCGTTTACGCTTCGCTTATTACATTACCTGCAAGGAAGTCATAAAAAATGAAGACGGCAGCATCGAAAGCCTGATCTGTACTTATGATCCGGAAAGCCGCGGTGGCAAAACTGCCGATGGGCGTAAGGTGAAGGGTACTATTCATTGGGTTAGTGCGGCACATGCAGTCAGCGCCCGAGTCAATCAATATGACCGTCTGTTCAATTCAACCAATCCGGGCGGGGAACCAGAAATTGAATCCGCGATTAATCCTGAATCAAACATTATTGCCGACAATGCCATGCTGGAACCCGCGGTCGAACTGACCGGAAACAAACTGGCCTATCAGTTCGAGCGACTGGGGTATTTCATCAGCGATCCTGATTCGAGTGAACAGCAGCCGGTATTCAATCGCACGATGACTTTGCGCGATAGCTGGGCCAAGGCCAACAAATCCTGAAATTCAAGGACAATCCATGGGACTTTATCTGATCAAGCTTTATAACAATACCATCCTGCGCCAACCAGTTATCGCTTTAATGCTAACCGCAGCATTAGCTGCTTTCTTTATTTCGCATATAACCGAGTTCGAGCTCGATGCTTCGGCGGACTCGCTTATCCTGGAAAATGATGCTGCCCTGAAGTACTACCGGGGAGTGCGTGAGCGTTATGGCTCGGATGACTTTCTAATCGTCACCTATAGTCCAAAAGGCCCTCTTTTCGGCGAGGCCACGCTGCAAGATATTCGT
>Ga0224506_10003120_pt1 | contig 11064 bp, 7 predicted proteins | sample SF_Jan12_sed_USG_2_FD_169108 | JGI IMG/M metagenome (GOLD analysis project Ga0224506, IMG submission 169108) | Sediment microbial communities from San Francisco Bay, California, United States - SF_Jan12_sed_USGS_8_1 | ecosystem: Environmental > Aquatic > Marine > Sediment | place: USA...
AAGCGGGTTACGGCCACCATCAACGCCGAGATCCAGGAATCGATCAGCGGTATCGTTGTGGCTAAAAGCTTCCGCCAGGAACATGCCATATTTGACCGATTTCTGGAGAATAATCGAAAAGCCTACCGGGTCGGTCTCGCTCGTGGTCTGACAATGAACAGCATTTTTCCCATCCTCAGCACCGCCTCCGGACTGACTGTGGCCCTGCTTGTGTATGCCGGAGGAGCGGCCAGCCGATCCGGGAGTATCACCCCTGGAGATTGGTACCTGTTCATGCAGGCTGTGGCCTTCTTCTGGTGGCCCATGATCAGCATCGCTTCTTTCTGGAGCCAGTTCCAGGACGGGCTTTCTGCCTCCGAACGGGTCTTCGCCCTTATCGACATAAATCCAAAGGTCGTCCAGAGTGCTTCTGATCCTGTTCCAAAACTGAGGGGAGAGATCGAGTTCCGGAATCTCTCTTTCTCCTATACGGAACGGGAGCAGGTGTTAAAGGACTTCAGTCTGATGATCCCGTCCGGCCAGAACTTAGCCCTGGTAGGTCACACCGGAGCTGGGAAGACTTCGATCGCTCGGCTCATTGCCCGCTTCTACGAGTTCCAAAAAGGGGAGCTCAGAGTGGACGGAACGGACATCCGCCGTTTCGACCTCGCCCAGTACCGAAGGCAGATCGGTCTTGTTCCTCAGGATCCCTTTCTTTTCTCAGGCACGGTGAAGGACAACATTCGCTACGGACTGCCCAAGGCCACAGAAGAGCAAGTCTGCCAGGCAGCTATGCGCATCGCAGAAGGCACATGGCTCGAGGCTCTCTCCAATGGGCTGGATACTGAGGTCGGGGCACGGGGGGCAAGCCTCTCCATGGGCCAGCGGCAGCTGGTGGCTCTTGCCCGTGTGCTTTTGAAAGATCCGGCCATCCTGATCCTCGACGAAGCCACTGCCAGCGTGGATCCCTTTACCGAAACCCAGATTCAGGACGGATTGGAGCTGGTGATGAAGGACCGTACGGCTATCGTGATCGCCCACCGGTTATCTACGGTGCGCCATGCCGACCGGATCATCGTTCTGGAGAAAGGCCGCATTATCGAAGAAGGAAACCATCAAGAGCTGCTCGCACAGGGCGGACACTATGCCGAACTTTACAATACCTACTTCCGTCACCAATCTATGGAGTACGTGGAAAGCTTTGCTACTCCATCCCGTTAAACTCCTTTTTATGAATTTCTCTTGTCAGTTTCTTGATATTTGACCCAGACATTTCACAATGATATATGTTTATTCAGTCTCTATCAGGAGGTTCTGAAATGAAAAGAATTTTTTCCATGCTATTTCTGATGCTTGTCATTTTACCGGCCGTAACATTGTTCTCCTGCACAATGTTCACTCTAATAAAAAATGTAAAACCTTAGTTGGAAATAACAAGGACTGGAGAAATCCTCATACGAAAATGTGGCTTGATTTACTTGTACCATTTTCACAACTATGAAAATGTCGTGGTGATAAACCTGGAAGAGGAATTAAAAAAGGGGAAACACACGATTGAGATCTCTTCATTCTTTCCCGATACTTACACAGCAATTCGGTATATAAAGAGATATAACGCCAAATAAAAGAATCCCCTTATAGATTTGTGCACAATTTGACACCTTCCATATTCCTATATATACTTTCCTCACGCCTAGAGGGACCTGGAAAGAAATCGAGGGAACAGCAGTGGGAATTAAATGCCCCAAATGTCAATTTGAGAATCAAGACGATACTATTTACTGCGGCAAGTGTGCTACTCCAATATCATCATCTGAAGACGCCTTTTTATCACAAACTCAAACTGTTCAGCTTCCTATAGTCATCGGCAGCACCATAGCCGGGAAATACAAGATTCTGGATGAGCTTGGACGGGGCGGCATGGGTGTGGTCTATAAGGCTGAGGACACGAAGCTCCACCGTATAGTTGCTCTCAAATTCCTCCCTCCAGAAATGGAACGCGATCCCCAAACCCGCAAGCGATTCATCCGTGAGGCGCAAGCTGTTGCAGCTCTTGACCATCCCAATATCTGCACGGTCTACGAGGTGGAGGAAGCAGAGGGCAAGACCTACATTGCCATGGCCTATGTGGAAGGTCAAAGCCTGAAACAAAGAATCGTGTCCGGACTCTTTTCTATCGAAGAAACGCTCGAAATCGCTATTCAGGTGGCTGATGGTCTGAAAGAAGCCCACAAACAAGGTATTGTCCACCGGGATATCAAAATCTCTAACATCATGCTGGATAAAAGGAGTCAGGCAAAAGTGATGGACTTCGGGCTGGCTAAGGTGGGGTGGGGGGAGCAGGTGACGAGAGAAGGGATAGCTGTTGGGACCGTGGCCTATATGTCCCCAGAGCAGGCAAAAGGGGAAGAGGTAGACCACCGCAGCGACATCTGGTCCTTCGGCGTGGTTCTGTACAAGATGCTCACCGCAGAACTGCCGTTCAAGGGGGAAAATGAGCAGTCGCTGATGTATGCCATCATCAACCGGGAGCCTGTGCCACTCAGCAAATGTCGTGCAGATATTCCCCGAGAGATTGAAAATGTCATCCTTACAGCCCTGGCTAAGAATCCCAATGATCGCTACCAGAGCTTTGAGGACTTGCTGGGAGATCTTAGAGCGATTGCTGAAGGACTCAAACCGACTAAGGCAAAAGCCAGGCCTGCCAGAACAAGAATTTTCGGCATGAAATATGTCCACTTCTATGCCGGTCTCGCAGCTCTTTTGGTGATTTGCGCTGCATCGATACTTCTCATCTTTACCGGACGAGGCGAAGCCCTGAACTCCATCGCTGTCCTGCCCTTCAGAGACTTAAGCCCGCAACGAGACCAGGAACACATCTGTGAGGGAATGACCGAAGCCATCATCAACAAAATCTCTGTATCTTGTCCGGAGCTTAGGATCACTCCACCGCGCTCTGTCGAGAGCTACAAAAACTCAGAGAAAAACACTAGAAATATCGGCTCAGAACTTGGAGTCAAAGCCATCTTAGATTCGACCCTCCAGAGAGAGGGTGATAATATGCGTATAACCGCCCGGCTTATCAATGTCCAGGGGGATTATATCATCAACACCTACACCTACAGCATTAATATCGCGACCGAAGGATATTTTTCGGTTCAAGATGAGATAGCCGTCAAGGTGGCCAGGGATTTGAGAGTAGAGCTGTTCGAGGAGGAGATAGAGCTGCTGAAAGCCGAAGAGCCTGTCCATCCCGAAGCCTATGAATTCTACCTGAGGGGAAAACACATTATACAGAATGCCTTCCAGCTAACGCACGGGCTGGAGGACTTTGAGACTGCTGTGAATATGTTTAAGAAAGCACTGGAGCTCGAGCCCAACTATGCCCTGGCTTACAGATGGTTAGGAAACTCCTACCAGAGCCGTTACGTCTGGGAAAAGAAAGAAGAATATCTCGATTTGATGTTCGCAAACTATGAGAAAGCCCACGAGATCGCGCCGGACCTAGCCGAGGCTAACCTGGGGCTCGCCTGGGCGCACTTCTTCAAGGAGGACCTCGATAGTGCATACGAGAGCTTTAAAATAGCCTATAAGTCCGACCCGAACAATCCGGATACAAATTTTGAATTCGGATCTTTTCTCTGGAGCATAGGCCTTTACAAACAGGCTATTCCCTTTTACAGTCGATCAAAAGATTTCGACCCTAATTACATATATTCGTACATCATGCTTTTTCTCTGCCATTTTTACTCAGGAGAGAGGGACCAAGCTGAAGCTTTTCTCCAGGAAGCGCTGGATAGGGAGCCAGAGAACATCCGGGCATATTTCCATTACATCAGGTATTATCTCTTCTTGAAAATTTATGATGAAGCCCAAGCAATGCTCTCAAAAGCGGAGAAAATATCACCCGATTATCCAGACTTTAAACCTCTCCGAGCCTGGCTGCAGGCAGCAAAGGGTGAAAGGGAGGAAGCTCTTGCCATCATTAGCAACTCTCGTCAGCCGTATTTTGACCTCCCGAATGTCTATGTTCTTCTAGGCTTGGAAGATGAAGCCATCCGCTGCATCAGTGAAGGCATCGAAACCGGGTTCCGGGAATTCTTCACATACATCTATACCTATCTTTTCCTGGTCAACAATCCATGCTTTGATAGACTCCGCGAAAATCCTCGCTTCCTGGAGATTGTCAGGGGCGAAAAGGATAAATACGAGATGAGACAAAAAAAATACGGAAGGACCGAAGGGGGGTGAGAAATAGGATATTCTGAATTCAACTTTCTATGAGCACTTAAAAGGTGGATGGAATGAAATTTTATAAGATTGGATTTTGGGTTGTCTTGGTGCTTCTGGTCGTTCTTTTAATTCTAAATTTGTCACGAACATGGCCTCCGCGCGATGGTTGCATTGAGTATGACCTGATCGAGGTCAGACAGAAAATCGAAGCAAACTACAAGAACCTCAGCGATTTATTTGCTGCTGATGACTTCGAGGGTATAGCTGAGCTTTACAAAGAAGGCGCTGTTTTTATGCCACCTGGAGAAGCACCGCAGAAGGGAAAATCAGAGGCACAGAATTTCTGGAAGCTTCTGAAAGAAGAGGGTGTTGTTGATGTCCAATTCAAGATACTCGAATTCTTTGTAGAGGGCGAAGTCAGCTACGATCTCACCGAGTATCACTTTATCGAAAAAAGCGAGGAGGGGAAAATAACCGACAGCACAGGCAACATAGTGACAGTCTGGATGCATCGAGTTGAATGCCCACGGGAGATAGAGCTTCAGAATTTCAACATGCTCAAGGAAGTGGTAGAGTAAACACAATAAACTCTTCGTTTTAAAATTTTTTTTCACTCTTGATACAGATGAATTCGTCTAGTTTTATGATTATTTTGCTTCCGATTTAATTAACACAATTTCAGAGATTATCCCAACAAGAAAAAAGACCGCAGAGAAGTAAATTTTATATCACTCGTAGCGCAGCGAGTCGACGGGGTTGGCGAGCGCAGCCTTGACGGCTTGAAAGCTGACCGTCATCCACGCAATGATGAGAGCACCCGCTGCGGCTGCGAGAAAAAATCCGATCTGGCTGTTGATGTTTATGCGGTAAGCAAAGCCTCGAAGCCAGTTATGCATGGCCAAATAAGCCAACGGCCAGGCAATGATATTAGCTACCAGAACCCATCTGGTGAACTCTTTGGAGAGCAGGACTACTATTCCTGAAACAGGAGCCCCAAGGACTTTCCTAATCCCGATTTCCTTTGTTCGCTGTTCTGAGGCAAAGGATGCCAGCCCGAAGAGTCCCAGACAGGCTATAAAAATCGCCAACACACTGAAGTAGCCGAACAGTTGACGAAGTCTCTCTTCGGATCGGTACCGCCTCTCAAAGACTCTATCGAGAAAGTAGTAGTCTATGGGATATTCCGGATTCAGCTTATTCCAGGTTCCCTCGATAAATTTAAGAGTTCCAGGAACGTCTTGAGCCTGTATTTTCACAGAGACAAGTCGATTTGAACTCAATCCTAAGAACAGATTCATGGGCCGGATCGCATTTTTGAGCGAAGAGAAATGAAAATCTCTGATCACTCCTATAACCGTGTAATAGATACGTTGTCCACCAAAGGTCTGGATGACTTTTTTCCCCACAGCATCAGCATCTTTCCAACCGAACCGTCCCACAGCCTCTTGATTGAGAATGACGGCTCCTGCATCTTGAAGGCCGCGGCTGGAACTCCGGCTATCGGAGGGAAATTCAGGAGAGAAATTCCGACCGGCTAGAAGCTCGATCTCGAAGGTGTCGAGAAAATCATAATCCACCGTGTTGTGTATGAGTTCAATCTCTTCCCCTTCGGGAGCGCCTTCCCATGTGACGTTGTTATACATCCCGATCGAACTGGGGAGTTGAAGGGACCCGGTCACGCCTAAGATTCTCGGGTTCTGCATGAGAGCTGTTTTCAGCGGTTGGATGTCTTGCCTTCCTTCATTGGTCATGACCAAGATTTGGTCTTTTTTGAATCCCAGCGCTTTGCTGCGCATGAATTGAAGTTGTCTGCCCAGGATGAACGTGCAGACGATCAGGACGATCGTGATGCTGAATTGCGAAATAACGAGAACTTTTCTAAACACGCTTCCTTTACGTCCTGTTTTGAAGATTCCTTTAAGGACATTTGCCGGCTGAAAGGCCGAAAGGAAAAGCGCAGGATAACTTCCAGAGAGAAGGCCAACCAGAAAGACGATTCCGACCAGACCTAAGATGATTTCCACACGACCGATGTCTTCAAACCGAATGAACTGTCCGGTCAGGGCATTCAAGGAGGGGAGAAAGACATAAACCAAGATCAAAGCAAGGATCATGGAAAAGGCAGAAAAGAGAAGGGTTTCTCCGATGAATTGTTTGATCAACTGTCTGCGAACCGCGCCCACAACCTTACGCAATCCCACCTCTTTGGCCCGATTAGTTGACCGAGCCGTGGACAGGTTCATGAAATTGATGCAGGCGATCAGAAGAATAAGAAGCCCCGTAGCCAGAAATATATAAATAGTCCTGATGTCCCCGATGTCCTCGACGGCTGAGTAGAGATGCATCCGCTTAAGCTGCTCAAGTTTGAGAACCCGTTTGTCGTCTTCTCGCTTGTACTTGTTAAAGACTTCCGCGATTTTTTTCTCCATCTCAGCAACGGAGTGTCCTTCGGCCAAAAGAATATAGGACTCCAGTTGTTGGCTGATCCAGTTGTTCCAGTACCCATCCCCTGGCACTATGGCCCTCAAGGTTTGGAAAGAAACGAGGAAATCAGGCCGGATATTAGAATTCTTTGGATGGTTCTTCATCACACCTGTCACCATTACAGACATTTGATTATCCAGGAGAAGAGATTTTCCGACTGCGTCTTGGCTGCCGAAATATTTTAGGGCCATCTCTTCTGTCAGAACGGCTGTGTTGGGCTCCTTTAATGCTGTATCTTTATCTCCTTTGAGGACTGGAAAGGTGAACATATCGAGGATCCCGGGATCTGCAAATAGAACCTCATCTTCGTAATATCTCCGATCCTCATGGCGCACGAGCACTGTGGGGGCAGACTCGAATCGTGTGAATTGCATGACTTCTGGAAGCTCGTTATGAAGAGTTTCCGCAAGCGGCACGGGTGAAGAGCGGGTTCTAAACACCCGATCTGTAAGTTGCTGTTCGACATTGACTCTGTAAATCCGCCCGGCATTTTGATGGTGTTCTTCATAGCTGAATTCATACTGGGAAAAGAGGAGAATGAGGATGAAGCAGGCCATTCCCACCGATAAGCCGGCGGTATTGATAAAAGAATACCCCTTATGTCTTTTAAGATTTCGGAATGTGATTTTGAGATAATTTCTAAACATGTTTTATTTGATTTCTTTTATGTTATAAAAGTTACTTATATCTATAAACGCAAATAAAACAAAAAGGTTCCCATTACGGATTCTGAGGTTAGGATTCCTTTATATCAAATCTTTTGGATTTCTTTCCGAAACTTTTCCTTTTCTCTGATTCTTATTTTTTGAATTTCACAAACGAAGGGAGGAATCTCACCAATAGCAAATCCAGTAAAAGCTGCCGCAACAGGACAAATGGTGCATTTCTCCAAATTTGAGCAGAACAGGCATTCCATGTGAGGTGTCCTAAAATTATCCATAGACAGTTTGGCATAATTCGAGGATATCCTCGGAAAGATTCTTTTATGATTTGCTGCAAAGGCATCCAAATTCCCGAAGAAAAAATCATGATATTCAGATGAATTTTCCTTTCCTCTGAAATAATCCGCAAAAAGATCGCATCCCCAAATATGCTCCTCTGACGTGATAGCCAATCTATCCTGACCTCCGGCGCAATAAAAAAATCCTCCTGAATTGTCTTTCCTGAAATTTATAACCGGAACCTCTCGAGTCTTTCTATAATGAGAAACAAGAATCTTCCTCAGTTCCGCCATTTCTATCTTTAATCGTCCAAGAGAGTGTTGATTCCAAGGTTGGATCAGAGAAAAGGACAAATCTATATTTTTTACGCCCAAATCCATTATAAAAGCCATGGATCCTGCAATATAGTCAATCGTGTCAGCGGTAAAGACGCTGTTGATTTCTAGCTGGATATTCGGGAATTTTAGGATTTCTTCAATATGAGATACGGCTCCCTCAAAACTCCCTAGCTTTCTGTGGATATTCTGGGCCAAGCCATCGAAGCTAAATACGACAGAAAATTTATGTTTAGAGAAGGTTCGGATTGTATCTTTTGTGACTAAGCTGCCATTGGTGGTAATAGAATAATGGGCATTTTTCCTGAATTCCTTATTTTTTTCGTCCAGGAAGGATAATGTCTGTTTTATCAGTTTGTAGCGGAGAAGTGGCTCTCCCCCGTAGAAGTTGAGGTAATAATGATCAGTCAGAAACGGTAAAAAAAAATCAATGTGTTCTTGACCGAGGCAAATTTCATGTAATCTTTACTTTTTTTCTTGTAACAATAGGTACAGTCAAAATTGCAGTCTTCGGTGACCACAAAGGTGAGGCTCTGAATTTTCATCTTGTCAAAAGAAAAGGAAATTAAGAAAAAACTTGAAAATATTGTTTAAAATTAATGATTATTTGATAAATCTCCCGCCGCCAGGACAAGTGATTCCTGCTCCTGGTTGCGGCTTTCCTTGAAATGTGCGTGATAAGTAGCTTATAGCCCCTTTGGCATTTTCTTTCAATTCCCCCTCGGGTAAAGCCTTGACAGCGTTTTTCAACTGCTCCAAGCACTTCTTGACGTTTGGCGTCACGCTGATCCTTTTGCTTCTGGCCATTTTACTCTCCTTTTGTAATCTCCTTAAATTTTTCTTCGTTTCTTATCGTGTCAAAATTCCTGTCGATTTCCAGGTATCTCAATTTGATATACTTTTCTTTTTTTATGTGTTCGTCAGTAAAAAAAGACTCAAGATTTTCATAACCTAGCTCATTATTTCCCAAGCCAAAGTATACAGAAGCCAGTCTTGATGCTTCATCATAGTCTCCATATTCTTTCGGTTTCAACGTCTCAATTTTTTGGACTAGCTTAAAAGCCTTTTCGGTCTCTCCTCTTTGTGCAGCGATCATCGCCAGGTAAAAAAGAGAATAAATCTTGAAATTCAACGGAAAATCAAGTTGCATAAAAATCTCTCTGCTCTTATCCAGATCGCCGGAATAATAATAAATTTCCCCTAACATAGATTGTGAATACAAGGAAGAACCTGTTCTTTCGATAAAATGGCAGACTTCAATTGCTTTATAATATTCCCGTTTAAGCATGAGAAGTTCTGCAAATTTGACATTGTTTATGCCGGAAGGATTCAACAAAAAGCTTCTTTCCTTGTATTCTAAGGCCTTTTCAAAATCAGCCTCATCCCCTTTTTCTCCAAATCTTGTTAAATAACAGTATCCAGTAATGGAATTCAATTGCGGGTGATTAGGATATTTTTCAATGGCTTCATTTGCAAGGTCAAAAACAACCTGGTTTGTGTTTTCATTAAAACAATCCTCTTTTAACAGATAAATCTCGATTAGCGTGCTGTAATAATCGGGAAGATCAGGTGATAATTTCTGAGCTTTTTCCAGCAGGCCGTCTGCTTTATTCAGCCATTTCATGTCAGATTCCCATTCAAAATTTACATAATGCGTATAGCATTGAGCCAATCCGATGTATGCCAGAGCATAGCTGTTATCCATCTCGGTGGCCTGATTAAATAGGCTAATAGCCAGCTCATTTCCTTCCTGCGTGAATCTGCCTAAATAGTATTTTCCTTGATGGTATAACTTCCAGGGATCGTTATCCTGTTCAACAATTCTGTTCAAGATAAAATTTCCTTTTAGATAGATATCATAGGCTCGATAATCTTTGGTATCACCGCTGCTGGAATAAACAAGGAGGTTGTCATCCATGCCTATGCCCAGCTTTTCGTGGATTTTTTGACATATATCCTCTTTGACAGAGAAAATCTCCTCCTGGTCACTGTCGTACACTTCGTTCCACAGATTTTTGTTATCCTTTCCTCTGATTAGCCTTATGTTTATCCGAAGCTTATCCCCATTTTTTTCTATCTCTCCGACTAAAAAATAGTCTGCATTTAGATCTTTATTGATCTTAACAATATCTTCAGGAGTATTCACATATTGGTCATTTTCAACTGCAGGAACCACTCTTATTTTGTTCATTCTAATCAGGCTGCTCACGATTTCATTTGTTATTCCCTCGGAGAAATATTCTTCATATTCTGAGGAGCTATGATTTTCAAAGGGAAAAACAACAATAGTTGGTTCTGATGGAGGGGAAATCGGTGCTCTCTTAAAGAAATAGAATAAGGTAAAAAATGCGGATAATAAAAAAAATCCAAATACCAATCCAATAATTAGCCCTTTGCTTTTCCAGATTGACGGTGCTTCGTGTTTATTATTTGCCCTTTCCTTCAGCCATTGGTCGATTTCCGATTTGTAGGTAAAGACTTTTGATCTTAGAGATTTTTCATCGATTCGGTGAATGGGTAATCCTAATTCCCTTTCCCATCTATGACACGTTCTTATATCTCTGTCCAGGTATTTGGAAATGTCTTTCCAAGAGGATAAAATATCACCCGCTTTCATATCAGGCCCCACAAGTGCCTTATTATTATTACGATTTGGGAGTTCTTTGTCAATCAAGGCATCTTGAACAGGACCAGACAAGGTAGAAGTGGCCATCTTCCGTGTTAGATTATTATCTTTAGAATCATAATAAAAGAGGAATAAAGTGACATAAAGTGACAACAAGTGACATTTTGGCTCATAGCATTGATTTTTTATGAAGATGAGCAAAAATTAATATGTCTAGTTGTATTTGCAAAATGAGCTTCTGATGAAAGAAAAAAAATCCTTATCGCTGATGATGATTCAGTTAATCTTAAAATTCTTTCGAATATTCTTGATAACAATGAATACTCCATTATGCAGGTATCTGGGGGTTTAGAAGCAGTAAAGATGGCAAAAAACTTTCACCCTGACTTGATTATACTTGATATCGTGATGCCAGATATCGATGGAGGGAGGTGGCAAATATTCTAAAAAACAACCCCTCGACTAA
>Ga0224506_10003124_pt1 | contig 11056 bp, 15 predicted proteins | sample SF_Jan12_sed_USG_2_FD_169108 | JGI IMG/M metagenome (GOLD analysis project Ga0224506, IMG submission 169108) | Sediment microbial communities from San Francisco Bay, California, United States - SF_Jan12_sed_USGS_8_1 | ecosystem: Environmental > Aquatic > Marine > Sediment | place: USA...
TTCTTCAACAACTTCTTTTGTCGATTCATAAATATATTCTATTCAGTAGTTTTGGAGTAACGGAGGGAGATCCAGAACATAGTTTTTTCTAATATTAGCGGAAATGCAGTTCCGCCACACTTTTTATAAGCACACTACAAAAAAAGCCCGCATATGCGGGCTTTTTTTACTCAATAAGTCAGACTCTTGAGTTATCTATACGGTCACCTGATAACCATACAAACAGATATCATTAATCAGAGACTAAACCAAACCCTGGCTAATCGCTTCTGCCTGCTTACGCGCTAACATAAAGCGACCAATGATTTTGTCACGCTCCATTGATAGCTCTGGTATACCCGGGCGATCAACAAATTGCGCTAATGTAATTCCGTCCAGAAAAGCATATAAACGATCACTCAAATCAGTCCAGAGCTCATGAGTCAGGCAACGTTCGCCACCCTGACAATCACCTTCACCATTACAATTGGTGACATCAACCTTTTCATCAACAGCACGAATAATCTGTGCAATGCTTATTTCGCTAGCGGGTTGAGCCAAACGGTAACCACCGCCCGGGCCACGTACACCTTTAACCAAACCGGCTTTACGCAAATTAGAAAACAATTGCTCAAGATATGACAGAGAAATACCCTGACATTGTGAAATATCGCCCAGAGTCACAGGTCCCGCCTTATCGTGAATCGCCAGATCAAGCATTGCTGTTACACTGTAACGTCCTTTTGTAGATAACCTCATAACCTTAACCTCCAAGTTTCTTGTTAATGATCACACTATACTAAATACCTAGTAAAATAGTCAAGTATTTATTGCGAATAATTTGCATTCGCAATATAAATTAATAATTGAGTCAATATTCTGGTACAGGAATGCCTGGGCGGCTCAAGAAATGTGAACAACGGGGCTTGTTCCGGGCCCGCCTTATAATGACCAATCAATGGGCTTCTTGTTCAACCTGGTTAAATAAGCATTAGCCAGGGTAAAACAGCCCGAACCTATAAACGCAGAAAAATCCTTGCCGTTTTTGTTCGCACCCAATGGACTTGGGTGCGAGGTTTTAATTACGCAATGCTTTGTGCCATCTACCGCCGCGCACGCCTTATGAGCAAAACGTCCCCACGCTAAAAACACCACGCCTTGTTTATGCGTATTAATGTATTCGATACAAGTGTTAGTAAAGGTAAACCACCCCTGTTTACTGTGGCTATTGGCCTCACCCGCACGTACCGTGAGCACAGCATTTAATAACAGCACTCCCTGCTTCGCCCACGCTTCCAAATTACCAGAAGCAGGCATCTGTAGCGCCAAATCACGATTGAGCTCTTTATAGATATTACGCAATGAAGGCGGAATTTTAATGCCGTCAGGCACACTAAAACTTAAACCATGAGCCTGACCTTCACCATGATAAGGATCCTGACCCACGATCACCACCTTAATATCATCGAAGGTCGGCGCTAAAAAAGCGTTAAACCACTGCGCCTTAGGCGGGTAAATAACCGTTCCGGCTTGTTGCTCAGATTTTAAAAAGTCACGCAATTTAACCATATACTCTTGAGCAAACTCTTGCTCAAAGTGCGCTTTCCACACAGGATCAAGTTGATCAATAATTTTAGTATTCATTATGAATTTATATTTCCAGCTTAAACTTTTGCCATATATTATAAGCCACATATATGGGCCGAGGTTTTGTCTTTTAATCTGGGAGAATATCTATAACAGCTGACTTAATGGTTTTAATAATTGTTTTATGATTCCAATAACCAGTGTGAGACCCAATATTCCACTTTGTAAACATCCCACCTGAGTAGACTTTTGTGTCAGTAATTTCAAAATCAGGTTCTGGCCTAATCGTATAATAATCAGCAATCCTGTAACCAAGCACATCAAAAGGACTATAAAAGTTTTTCCAGTAAAAATCATTATCAGATGAAGGGCTCATTATTGATTTTGGGTTATCATGACCCATTTCAAATAGCGGTATATTACAACCAAAAGTAATTAAAGCTCTAAGGTCATTTATCTTTGCGAAAGAGGAAACAGAATCAGAATTTATTTGTTGATCATAAAGATAATCTGACATTGCCATCACGCCCATAGAATGAGCAACGATTATTACAGGACTTCCTGGTTGTAGTTTTTCTTGAAACTTCTCAATATTACTTGATATTTCTTGATGAACCTTCTTTTTGCACACCTACACCATGCAATATTAAAACGCCTAATTGCTTATTCATAGTATTAACTCCTTATAAATACTCATTGTTTAATACCAACTATCAGTAAAAGATCGTTTCGATTTTTTATTAGAAAGCGCATTTTTTTCTTTTAGCTTAGATTCAAGCTCTGCCTGTTTTTGTTTAAGATCGTCAATAACTCGTTGCATTTCAGATGGATCTTGAATCGAATCATCAACACCAGAAGTAACAGAATCGTGTACATGATCAATGTCAGAATCATGTGCATACGCGCTTGGGATTATATCTGGAAGAAATAAAGTTAATGAAATATCAGGCGCTTTACTGACCAAAGTATTACTACCGACACTAACCGAGAATATAACAACTGTATTTACAATCATGTATATCATTTTTAACGGGAATATTTCTTTTATTTTGTATATAACAGAAAAACTAATTAATGCACTTAGAACAAGAGCGCAGATTCTTGGATCGATATCAAACTGGGCATATAATGTTGAAGCTACCGTCATAATAATACCACCAGCAGCACCTGATGCCGCCGTTGATTCTGGCTTTAAAAAATCATGGATTTCAGACATTTTTTCTCTCCTTTGTTTCGTATTTTAAGTATTAAGCATCGTAGAAAATCATTACTGGTCGTAACCAAACATATCCGGATCATCATCAGCCGGATGAATAATATCTAATGTAAATACCCTGAAAACATCCGCGTTACTCATATCTAAACAGTTATATTTTATCGAGTAAGAGCCACTGCTGCCGCCCCCTTTATTTATTATTCACGTTATCATACATCCATGAGCAAAAAAATCAGCCTTCATTTTCATGGTGAATTTGACAAACTTCTACCCCCAGATCAACGCAACGTCGACTTCAATCATGAGCTGAAAGAAACAAGATCAGTTAAGGATCTTATCGAATCAATCGGTGTGCCTCACACAGAAATCGATATCATCATCGTCAATGACGAATCAGTTAATTTCGAATACCTGGTTAAGCCGAACGATCGTATCCAACTGTACCCGACATCAAGGCAGACAAAAGCCGAATTAATAAACATCTCGCCACTCATTCACTGCCAGCCGGAGCCATTAACCGTGCCCCGCTTTGTTCTCGACGTCCACCTCGGCAAGCTGGCTGCTTATTTACGCATGCTGGGCTTCGACAGTCTCTACCGCAATGATTATGACGACCCCACACTGGCGACTATTTCCGCCAATGAGCAACGCACACTACTCACCTGCGACCGACAACTACTGATGCGCAAGCAAGTCAGTCATGGCTATTTCGTGCGTGCCAGGCAGCCACAACAACAGTTACTTGAAGTTCTCTCACGATTCTATTTATTCGAACTAAAAAAACCATTCACACGTTGCATGCACTGCAATGGAATAACTCAGGCCGTCAGCAAACAGGAAATAGAAACGCAACTACTACCGGCAACAAAAAAACATTACAACAAATTTTTCCAGTGTATAAGTTGCAAAAAAATCTACTGGGAAGGCAGCCATTATTTAAAAATGCAGGCCGAAATTAACAAGCTTAAAGCTGGCGAAATATAACCGCTTTCCGGCACGCAAAGGGTTGAAAAAAAGCTTCAAAAAAACCTCCTCTCAACCAAGATCTGCGACCAGGTAAAAACGCCATATTCCAGATCGAGCGCGTTGCTTTCAGTCGTGACTTTCTCTGTAAATTCGTTCAATCCGAAAATCCGTGGTACCAAAGAATTTACCCGAAAGAGCCATCATCAGCGCCAATGACACCACACTAACTACAGCCGCAATAATAAAAATGAGAACAAAACCAATGGACAATGTCACTGCAATACCGATAAGCGGCAAAAGAATAAATATCACAACCGTAGTGACTAGCGCAATGATAAGGATTGCACTCATTATCAGTAATGCTCGGCTAAAAGGATTAGTTACTTCATTGCCGTTAATGATTATTCGTGTTGTCATACAGATTCCCTCGTTTAGTTAAACACCGAATAAGAGGTCCGGAATACACCTCGACTTTTTTGACTAATAAATCATGACAAAATCTTTAATCTTACAAGTTTTACCGTAACTTGCAGTCAGCCAGCTTGTCTTTCCAGAATTCAAGAAAACGCTGTCTGGCAACATTGTCATCGAAACTACCCAGCAACATTGCCTTTGGCACCTGAAGCTCAATCCTCTCCCAGCCACCATTAACCTGGCAAGCGCACTCAACAATAAGTTCCCAGGCATCATCCTTCGGTTCCAGTGAATATAGAAAGGCATCAATCCGCAATTCATCCAGAATCATCATCACAGCATCACGGGCTGTTGCCAGTTCGACTATCGATAGACTCATACCTCGACCCTCCCTCATTTCCTTGATATCTGACTAAGTAGATAATACCGCCGACCATGAAGAATCACCATAGGAAGATACGGTGTAAACCTCGAAAGACATACAGGGACTGTTTTAGAAAAAAATAAAGAACCCCGGCAAGCGGAAAGCCAGGACTGAGAACAGAAAAATATTAAGTAACAAGCTGTAAGAAAGCAATTTTAATTTATCGTCTTCCCACAGGAGCAAGAAAAAAAGCCACTTAAATATTTTCTCTGCGATTAACATCATTAGTCAATAATTAGCCAGTATATCTAACCTGATTACTACTTATATAATCGCTCTAGCTTACTCACAAAAAAACGTTCACTCCAAAGTGATAAACTTTTCTGCTCTACTGGTTTCAAAAATCTTTCTACATCCGCAGCGGCATCTTTCCACTCAATAGAAGAAATTTTCTCACTCAGCGAATTCACAAGCCAAACCTGATCAACATTAAGAGCCTGCCCTTGCCATGGTCCATATTGAACTAACGCATTCTGCAACAATAACAAATTCGGCTCCACGCCTTGAGCAATATACCAGTTAAAGTCATACCAGTCCCTGCCCTTTAAATAAGTCCTACATAACAAAGCATGAATCTTTAACGCAAAATTGCTCTGCACATCCTGATGACAAACTTCAAAGTCCACAGGGAAATCGAGATACGAATATTCAAAGCCAGAACCTAAAGGAGGATTGCAATCAATTTCCAGTTTAATTTTTAACTTACGACCATTCAGCTCATCCATAAAACTTAAATCTAACTGGTTCGCAATTGATGTATCTTTAATCAATGCTTTTTTTACTCGTTGATCCATACGTGCTTTGTCGATCGCCTCTGGCTCGATACCGAATTCCTGACAGGTCTCTACAAGGCTCTCTAAATAAGGCTGCCATGAAAATTCCACATTGGGCTCTAACAAAATAAAATCCATATCTTCTGAAAAACGCGACAGACCATGAAGAATGCGTAAACTGGTTCCACCCTGAAATGCTGCAACCTCAAAAAAATCTGCACGCCACAAAGCAAACAGCATAACCTCTTGCACGATTTCTTTCAGTGCGTTCTCCTCTTCCACAAGAGTCACTTTATATTCAGCTAAACGCTTTTTAATTAAATCAATCATAAATCCAGTTCCCTTAACAGCCCTTCAATAAAGGCCTTTTCTCGTTTTCCCTTATAGACACCCAGTAGCTTAATGATATTTGATGAGGGCAATGACCTGATGGCCTGCTCATCAATTCGTAAACCTTCTAATACAAAATCCAGACCCTGCCATGGCAACTTACGTAAGTAGATAAGATCGAGCAATGCCCTCATTGGGTCAGCAATTAGCGCTACCTGATGTTGCAATTCATATCGGCTAACCGCCTGAAGAAAATAACCAGAATTAACCGTCATACGACGAAACTCAAACTTACCCAGGGCTTCGTGCTCATAACTGACCGATTTACCCTTAGCGGTAATACTCAGTACACTTCGCACCGCCTCAGGAATCCAGCCGTGATAACTCAACGCCGATTCAGCCGAAACATAACACCCCGGCATTAACTGCTGCGCCAAAGCAAAAGGATGAACCGGATTTTTTCGATACTCCTGCGCCAACACATACAGACCTCGTCGTGCCGTGAGCAACTCACCCGCTTTTAGCGCACGATTAACCAGACCGTAGCGACGAGCATCACTGCCACCTAGCAAGCGTTCCAACTGCCGAGCTGACAAAACGTGGTTTGCATCGCCCGATTTAATAATAAGCTCAGTGAGAGGAGTCATACCAATAATTTACAGAAACTTCCATAAATTGCAAGTTTCTAGCAATATTTCTTCAGGAGGGCTGGATTTCGCGAGAAAAAGTACCGTAGCTCCGATTAGCACAGCGTAATCGGAGGATATTAAATATTTATTCATGCATGGGATTGGGCTGGGCTGGGCTAATTGTATCTACCGTGCTATCCCGTCTTGACTAACTACACCAACCAAGTCGCTTAATACGGTATTTAATCGGTTTCGATAGTCGTGCAACAAAGAAGAAACAAATAAATACCCCCAGTAAAAAAAGCCAACCCACAGAACCAGCATGCCTGAGAGGGTGCACATTATTATCTACTACACGATACTCCGACAATGAACTCCAGGGTGTATCGCCGACAACAAAGACCTGAATAATTTGACTGCCATCGGGTTCAGTTTTTGCATAAATACTAGCATCACCATTACCCCAGCTATAAGACATATGCTCTTCTGGCAAATAATACTGAACATTAGAACTGTCTTTCCCTTCAGGGGCATTTTTATGCATCACCACATTAAGCCTATCTAACCCATTATCATTAGATATGAACGCAACAAAGAATCTATTTTCCTCATCAACGTTCACTTCATCAAGAAACCATTTGGGACTTTGAGAATACATAACACCCGGCCCAACACATGAAGCAATCAGCAATGTTGAAATTATTACAAAATACAACAAGCTAGCAATGACTTGTTTAATTATGTTCATAACCATCTCCATTTATTTGTACTAGCTCCGATTAGCCACGTATGTTCTTATCGTTGCTACGCTCCAGCGTCCTGTTAACGTACTCGGCGCCGGAGCGCCTACAGCTGCGTTACCATGCTGGAACGTGGGAACGATGAACGGGCTTTCTTTTTAGCGACAGGTTTTACTAGTTAAGCAGACTCGACAAACGCCTGCGATAAGCGCTGGCCTGCTCAGGGTTATTCGGTGACAGCATATTAGTAATGGTAACAATCATCTCCCTTGCTGCCCCATCCTGATAATCGGGATTCATCTCTAGCAGCGAAAACAACTGTTCCATCGCGCCATCGTAATCGTGACCGGCAACCAGACACACCGACAGATCAAAACGTGCGGCATGATCATTCGCATCCTTCGCCAGGCGCTCATTCAAGGCTTCGATACCTACCGTTTTAGCGGCCAGATCAGCAAAGGTCAGCTGCCCAACCAGCGATTTACCCATACTACTTTCTTTATCAGTATCCGGCAGCCTGTTAAACAGCCCCTGGGCCTGTTCCAGCTCACCAACATCGATGAAGATCTGTACCATGTCCATCGCCACGCGGGTATTACCAGGCTCCTGCTGAATCGCTTTGCTCAACAACATAATCGCCTCCGCCGTATCCCCGGCCATGTGTTTACCGCGTGCCTCTTCGCGCAACGCATCCGCCTGGTTAAATATACCGAGTCCTCGCAACAACACTCGCAGTTCATCCTCCGTTAGCTGCCCCTGTTCTGCAAAGCTCATCTCACCATTCTGAAACACCAGTAAACTCGGCAGGTTCTCGATGTTGTACTGCTTAACCAATCCAGGCTGTTCATCAACATCCACCCTGGCAAACACAAACTGCCCTGCAAACTCCAGAGCGAGCCCGGCAAGAATATCGGCCATCACCGCGCAAGGCTCTGACGCCACATCCATAAACTCGACCAGCACAGGTAACTTGTGCGAATTTTCGAGTACATAACGGGAAAAGCCCGACTCACTCACTTCCAAAACTAATGCTTCTTTACTCATAGAAAATTTTCCTGAAAACTTTTAGTGTTGCTGCGTTTCTTGTGTGGGGAAATCTGAAACACCGTTATTTCTGATATTAGCGAAACCGGTACACAGACCCCTCTTTTATTCCTGAGATTTCGACACACGCTCAAGCAGCTCATCCTTGCCGGAGATAAAACTCTGCACACGAATATAGCCCTGTGATTCTGTCGGAATGACCCACCATTGCATCGCATCGCTGTAATAGGGCTTAGCCAATGCTGAAAAAGCCACCTGCCTGTTGGCTCGCCACGGTGAAAAGCAATAAATATACTCGTCATCAAAGGCGATTCGGACCAGGAAACTTTCTAACATCATCGGCACAGAAATCAGGGAGAAGAACAGGGTAAAACCCATGGGTTCATAGATGCTTTCATAGTCACCAAAGAAAAAATAAAGCACCCCGGCAAGCGGAAAGCCAAGACTGAGGATAGAAAAAATCTTAAGGGGCAAGCCGTAGGTAAGCCATGTCTTTCCTTCCCTAAATTCTGCTGGTACGTCAGCAGATTTATTTAATGCATTTATCACCCAGGGGACAATAATCGCAATTAATGCATAGCCTAGCCATTCCATAATTTTCCTGCGCTTTTGGTAGTTTCTCAGGCCAAGCTTAAAGGAAACTGCGCCCTTTTTCTCGCAAATTATGAATTTTCATGCTGGCTTTTTAACGCTGGCAGCTCGCCTTTCGGCCATGCCCCAAAAGGATACGCCTGATAATCACTATTAAACGTAAGATACTGAATAATTTGATAAATATAGGTAGAAATGCTCTGCCCCAGCTTTAATGCACGCGCGTTGGGCGCACCTGTAAAAAGCGTGAGAACAAACTGAAATACAACAACGGCAACCAGCACAACCTCTGCAACACCGTAAAATAGTGAATATAACAACATGTACAACCCACGTATCCAGATAGATTTCTGAGTAAAGTTTTCTTTAATGCTATTAGTCATGACTTATTCCTCCCGCCAGAATTAAGGGTGTTAATCTTTTTCTGCCCATTCACGAATTTTACGTTTCATTTTTTTCTCAACTTTATCGCCGATTTCATCCCACTCTTCACGATCAGCTGAACCCTCTTCGTCTTGTGCCCACTCTTTTAGTTTTCGCATGACTTTTATTTCGACTTTATCACCGATCTCTTTCCACTCCTTCTCACGTTTTTTATCGGCGGCAGATTTGCAGCTCATATGAGAACCGCCACTCCAAATGCAGATGACGCCAAGCAGGAAGCCAAAATCGTACAAGGCGCCCGTGTTATTTAATTCATACACGCTGACACTATCATTAAACAAATGGATAATCAGGCTGATAAATGAAATAACGCCGTGCCAGAGGCCGAACCAGAACCCGGCCGGGCTTTCAGATGTGAATTGAGCATCACCCGCCGCACAGGAAGCAAGTAGAAACATCAGGGAAATTAAAGCAAGTAGCTTGAACGATAGAAAATTACGTAAAATCATAATCGACTCCATTTGGTTACTCATTAACGAATAATTCTGGCAACTGTATATTGGTAGTTACCTTGCTATACATAGTAATGATATTTATGGAGTGTGCAATGTGTTGTGATTTGGGTCAGTTTCTTTTTAAATATTTACCCATGCTTACGATTAAGCAAGAGTAACTGGAGATGCGGTGCTCAGATTAGTATATTAGAAACAATTGCTCTCTGACACGGGTTTTCCCACGCAGGAGCATGGGAACGAAGGCAAGTCCCACCAATAATTATTTCTGTACTACTCATAATTAATTGATAAAATAGAAACCCTAATATGATCAGGGATAACATTGTGGAACTTATAGGAAATACCGGCAGCAGTAATTTATCCGTTTTGGTGCAATCCGACAGATTACAGTTACTCTATCGACAGTCTTATCCTGCTGTTTTTTACAGCCTGATTTCAGCCACCATTCTAACCGCCATATTATGGCCTGCACAAAACCCTGAGACACTACTTAGCTGGTTTGGTCTTCTGTTGCTTTCAGCGATGGGCAGGCTTTATCTTTTTAAGCGGTATCATAAAACATCACCACAGGGACAGGAAATAATTGCCTGGGAAAAACCATTTTTTATAACCCTTATGCTGTCGTCTATCATCTGGGGCGTAGGTAGCTTGATGATTATTCCGCCTGACTCGCAATTACACCAGATGATTGTTTTTAGTTTTTTAATTGCCATGACTGGAGGCGCTATTTGTTTTTACTCTTCCTACAGTATATTTTCGACGGTCACTATCGCTGTCATGTTATTACCTGTTATCGGCTACTCCTTGATTATTGGAAGCTATATTTCTGTAGGCATAGCTAGTATTGCTTTTGTCTATTTTATCGCGGCTATACGTGCCAGCCATTTTATCAGCGCAACGATGCAGCAAAATCTGATGATGACTCACCAACTTGCTATTTCCAATAAAGAAATCACACGCCTTGCTCATATTGACGACCTGACTGGTTTGTATAATCGACGCGCTTTTTATGAATTTGCAAATGTACTAACTAACAGTAGTCAGCGTAGTAATGATGACATTTCAATCATTCATATGGATGTCGATAATTTTAAAACAATCAATGATTCTTATGGGCATGCTGCGGGCGATGCCGCTTTACAAAGAATTGGACAGATATTGCAGAAGCGATTAAGAAAATCAGATGTATTTGCGCGTATTGGCGGGGAAGAATTCTGCATGTTGTTGTCAGCAACACCGCTAGAAAATGCGACTCAACTGGCAGAGGAATTACGACAGGAAATAGCACAAACTTCATTCACATATGAAAAAGAGAACTTTAAAATCACCGCCAGTTTCGGCGTGAGCAGTGGCGTGTATGATATCGACACCCTGGTCGGGCAGGCCGATGAGTTAATGTACCAGTCAAAGAACTCCGGTCGAAACAGGGTTACTTGTGATCAGTGATACCAGCTGGCGAACAAT
>Ga0224506_10003125_pt1 | contig 11049 bp, 7 predicted proteins | sample SF_Jan12_sed_USG_2_FD_169108 | JGI IMG/M metagenome (GOLD analysis project Ga0224506, IMG submission 169108) | Sediment microbial communities from San Francisco Bay, California, United States - SF_Jan12_sed_USGS_8_1 | ecosystem: Environmental > Aquatic > Marine > Sediment | place: USA...
TTATAGCAGCGACAATCGGTAAACTAAGTAAACCAATAATCCAGAAAGCCCGTCTCATTCTGGTATTTGTTATGGTCATTATAAAATGTGTAATATTTTCCCACCATGCGGCATGAGGATCTTCTTTAGTTTTTCCATAAAGAAATCGTTTAGCCAACGTCGGCAACACAGTCACGGCAGTGATCAATGAAAAAACAATGGCAACTGCAATCGTTAAAGCCAGGTCAGCAAACAACTGCCCGCTTTCATCTTTTAGAAAGACGATGGGTAAAAATATGGCGACTGTGGTCACTGTTGAAGCGAGCAACGCCCCCCAGACCTGAGTCGTTCCAAGTAACGCTGCTGCGTTAGGTTCTTCGCCTTTTTCTCGCAATCTTGATATGTTTTCAAGCACAATAATTGCGGCATCAAGCACCATTCCCACCGCAAATGCGAGCCCTGCCAGTGAAATAACATTGAGTGAGCGATCGAAGGCATCCAGTAATATAAATGTAGAAATAACTGACACTGGTATTGCCACAGCAACAATCAATGTGGCGCGAAATCGTCTTAGAAACCACCACAAAATCGCAACCGCCAGCACCACGCCTAAGGCCAGATTACTACCGACTAATTCAATAGAACGATCGATGTAAATTGTTTCATCATAAACCTGCTCGATGGTTAAATCGGCTCGCTTCAAAGGCCCATCAGCCAATTCCTGCATAGCCTCGCGAAGACCGCTCATTACCTGAATCACGTTTACACCGGTTTCACGATGTGCATTCACAGCCATCGCTGCCTTACCATTCTGAATAACAAACCCGGTTCTATCGACCAGCCGTTTTTCAATTGTGGCAACATCCCTCAATAGTATTGGTCGTCCATCACGCCAGTCTAAAACCATATCCTGCAATTGAGTAATGTCATATTTTCCTGCAAAACGAACGGTGTATTGACGTTTACCAACATCAGCCGTACCTGCAGAAACATCTTTATTTCCTCCGGCTAGACGAGCAACACGAGGTAATTGGACATTCAGGCTTGCGGCTCTGAATGGATCAAAACTAATGCGTACTTCTGTTTCACGACCACCACGAACTTCAGATAAAGCAACACCGGGAATTCGCTCATAACGGGTTTGAACAACGTCTTCGATAAAATCCTGATAACTGGCAATCTGACGCGAGTTTTCTTTTGTCGGTTTAATAATGAACCAGGCAATTGCACGAGAGTCACCACCTACGCTGCTAATCACCGGCTCATCAGCATCTTCCGGATAAAATGGAACACGGTTAAGCCTGTTTAGTACTTCAAGCAAGGCACGTTGCATATCCATACCAACAACAAATGTCACCGTGATTTTTGCCTGCCCCTGACTTGCCTCCGCGGTGATATCAGTCATTCCCGGTAAACCGCGAAAAACTTTTTCCTGAGGTTCGATAATTTCAGATTCGATTTCATCGGGTGCGGCAGCGCGCCAGTTTGTCGTAATCGAAATTTCCGGTGTTTCGACTTCGGGCGTTAACTGAACTGGAAGCCTTGATAAACTAATCGTGCCAAATATTAGGGCTAGTAAAACCGCAACCATTACACCGATAGGATTTGAGATTGATAAACGCGTTAAATTCACGAGGCTTTATCACTCCCTGCATTTGTGATTTTTACCGCCTGTCCTGCACGTAATCTTTCGTTACCTCGTGTAACTATTTTATCTCCGGGCCTTACATCACCAATAATTTCTATTCTATCGCCACCGGTAATACCGGTTACCACATCGATTTTTTCAGACTTGTTTTCAGCATTCACCCGATATAGCGAAACCCCACTACGACGCAATACCAGTGCGTCTCGAGGAACAGACAAAACCTTTTTTGATTTACCAATAGGGACGTCAACTCGAACTGTTTTTCCTGCAATCCAGTTATCCTGTGACAGATCAATCCTTATTTCAAATAAGTGAGAATCAGAAGAGCCTACCTTTACCACTGCTCTTATCGTACCTATAGTCGAACGACCATCAGCCAGCACTCTGACTTTATACCCAGGTTTTAGATGGACAATTGATTTTTCACTAACCATGGCCTGTATTTCCAATTTGGCCGGGTTAGATAACGTTACTAACGTTGCGCCACTTGCAACCCATTCACCTTCTTTTTTTACTCGCTGCAATACGATACCATCAAATGGTGTTCGAACCAGATAGCGTGCCAGCGTTTCTTCATCAACTTTAATACGGGCTTTGGCTACATCAATTTCGGTTCGAGCAATATCCCTGTCGAGCAAGACTTTATCCAGCGCATTTTTCGAGGAAAAATCTCCTTTAATCAGCTCTTCAAGTCGTTTTAATTCTTTATTTAAGTATTTTAAGCGCGTTTTCTCACGCGTCAATGTTGCCTTATTTTCACTAGCTTGCAATCGATACAACGTGTCATCAAGCTTTGCAACAGGTTCCCCCCACTTAAGCTCACTACCTACTTCTGCAACCCATAATAACTTGCCGCTTACTTCTGCAGGTAAATCCGACTGTTGACGACTTACGATGGTTCCGGGAACCTGAATTGTAGGAGAAAGAAATTCTTCCAATGCCTCGGTAACAACCACTGGAGAAGCGCGGTTTCCCCATTTTTTCTTTTCCGCTGCTATAGATGTTGACCAACAGGAGAAACCAAGAAGCACAACAAGGAGCGGGATAAGCAGATTACTCCAGTTACATTCGTTAATAGAAAAAACAGGCGAAGAATTATGTTTAGCGTAAATTGCCATTGTATGAGTTTATCTCTTATAAAAAGCGAATATAAAAAAACAGGCCAAGAGCCACAGAAGCTATTATTCAATCAGACTGAAAACTGACAAATCAATAAACAGAAAAATAGAAGCGACATCGAAAACGGATTATATACTTAAGTTTTGTTATTTAATTATGACATTAACTATGCAAAATCATTACCCGTAAGTTAAAAATTAATTTTGGGTTATTATCACGCAAAAAATAGCAGAAATTAAAGAAATGTGCACATAAAAAGACGTAAAACTGTAGATTCAAGAAGGGCAGCAACGGCAGTATTGGAAGCTATTAAAGGTTTTTAAAGCTTATTAGAGATTAAATAAAATAATCTATCCGAGCGTAAAATAAAAAGTGGCGCCTTCACCCAGCTCGGATTCAGCCCAAATTTTGCCGCCATGGCGATTAATTATACGCTGAACCGTTGCAAGACCAATTCCCGTGCCTTCAAACTCAGGACCATGTAGACGCTGAAAGGCAACAAACAATTTATTTTTGTAAGCCATGTCAAATCCCACTCCATTGTCCCGAACAAAAAACACTTTGCTACCATCCTGATCCTGTACTCCTAACTCAATTTTTGGCTTATCTGATTTTGACGCATACTTAGCCGCATTTCCTAGTAGGTTATTTAGCACAATACCAATCAAATTCCGGTCTCCTCGTGTTGTTAGCCCTTTCTCAATTTCTACGTCAAAAACAATAGTAGGATAGTTTTCTATTATCTCGCCAATTTGCTGTTGGGCAAGATCTGACAAGGATATATCCGTTCGATTGAACGCCTGGCGGGCTACCCGGGATAAACTTAATAAATCATCAATTAGCACGCTCATTTTCTCGGCGCCATTCTGTACTCGTTGAAGCATGTCAATCCCCTGCTCGTCCAGCAGGTTGCCATAATCTTCGTTTAGTGCATTTGCAAAACCACTAATACTTCGCAAGGGCGCACGTAAATCGTGAGATATAGAATAGCTAAATGACTCAAGCTCCCGACTTATTGCCAGTTGATGATCAAATGCCTTATTAATTTGATTTGATTGCTCTTCAAGCAATGCGGTTTTTTCTGCCACTTTATTTTCAATTAATTTATTTTGTTCACTTAATAATGCAAGCCGCTCTAAATGGCCTTTTACAACAAAGCTACCTAATATCGTAATTAGTAAACCGAAAAAAAGAATAAGTAGCGGAATCCGCAAATCAACATGAGAAATGGGAGATTTCAGTTGATAGCGAAGATTTATGCGCTGCCCCTCAAAATCTATTGTGTGATTAAGATCAGTCGAGAACAAGCTACCACTTCTAAAAACGCCATAATCGTAGAGCGTCTTACCGTCAAGCTCAAAATGCTTCGCTATATTTTTATCACCATCTTCCACAAAAAGCAGCTCACTAAAATCAAGCTGGTATCCCAACACAGCAAAAATATCTTCGCTTTTCTTTAGGTGTGAACGGGTAATATCTGGAAAAGTAACTGGCGTAAAAAGATAATATTCATCCGCTTCTACCCCACTTACATTACCGGGCTGTTTTAAATGAACGATTTTTCCTTTCTCCGCATTTAGTACAACTTTTTGAAGTGCATCCTGAGCAGGACCAAATGTCAAAATATCGCGCCCTAGCCAGGTAGCCGTATAAGGAGTGAAAGGCTGTATCAACCTGACCGGAAATATTATTTCCGAAAGACGGCTTTTTGCGGATAAATTCTCAGGAAAAGAACGAAACTTAAATCCGGTGTAACCTGCATTCCGGAGTTTTTTTTCTTCCGCCTCCAGATGGCTTTTTCTAATCTTAGGTGCGTACACAATTTTTTTAATATAAGGAATTTGCGCTAAAAGAACACGACTTTGCACAAGAAAATCTTCATCTGTCACGTCGTCCGTAGCCTGAAAGAGAAAACTCAATTTGTCGTCAGCTATTAGAATATTGCTCAAGCTGTTTTTTATATTCTCTGTCACGGCATTTGCCTGACCTGAAAAACGCTCCTCAGCGACATCAAGCTCATATTGAAACATTAAACTACTCAGCAACAGGCTAATAAAAATACCAGCGGCCAACGTTAGTGTTAAGGTTTTTGTTATTTTCATAAATCGAGTAACTACCAGCTTTTATAGGCGTGATTCAAAATACGATTACTTAATGAAATCCCGGCAGCATTGAGCAAATCCGTATTCACAAAAAGATACCAGGATTTATTGATTGTAACGGGAATATCTGTAATGGAAAGCCCGCCAAGGACAGCGACTGCAACGTCTCCTGCCCAAAGCCCCTGCTCCCTGGCATTTTTTGTCATCCCCAGCATCGCGTAGGACATCATCCACTGATAATTTGTCACCGTCAGCACCTTACTATTACGAAGAACGAATTGCGTTATGTCCGGCTCATCCCAGTCATTAATGCCGCCATTATTACCAACAATTATAAAATCCGCCTTCTGCGCATTTACGAATTCTCTCTTCCAGTCAATAGTATTAGATACAAAAACAGGCTTAAGAGTAACACCGTGCTCTATGTATTCTTTTTCATAGCGCAAATAATCGGTATGCTCGGTAATAACATCGGACGACAAATACACGCCTTGCTTTACTACGCCAATGGATCGCTGAATATTTTTTAAGAGAGGAGATATTGGCGCGACCTCAACCATACCGGTCGCGTTTTGATAAGGATAACCATATTCCTCTGCAGACCAATTGACGCCACAGAAAATCACCGGCAACGAGCTATCTTTATAAAAACGCTGAACCAGATATCGAGATGCATTATCATCGGCGGCAATAAGAATATCCGGCTTGAATTTATCAATAATACGTTTCGCTTTGGAACCCGCCGCTTTACCGAACACAACACCAGTATTACGCTTGGTATCCATGTATATCTTTTTCAGCTGACAAACGCCCGCCAGTTTTTCTATGACGCCACTTTCAATGCCATCGTTCCATTCATACCCCTTGTGATAGGACATAACAAGAACACACTTTTTAGAAGCACCTGCATCAAGAGAGGTCTCTGCAGTCTCGCCTGAAGAATTGGCGGAAGAATTGGCGAAAGAAACCACAGGTAAAGCTAAATTAAGAAAAAGTGAAAGGGAAATTAGAGTACAATGTCTGATCATTATTTCGTCTTAGCATCCATGAGAATCAGCTTAAGTAAAACAGTATACAGAAAAGGAGCACAGAGATGCACGAGCGGAAATCACAGAAAACACCCTAAACTTAAAGCCCCGTGCCTCAATATGACAGAATCGTTTTCATAATAATCCAAACTAATTTAAAATAATACCCACTAAATTCATTAATCGCGATAGGTATATGACTGATATTTCGAAAAGAATTGCGCGATGGATGATCTGGCTCGGGTGGCTGATATTCCTCGCATTACTAACTGTGTTTTTTAACAAACAACTTAGCAATATACAAAATCCAAACCAGAACGTTACTGAAGAAAGCTCACCGGGTAATTCCAGCACTGTGACCCTGCTTCGAAATCGTCAGGGGCATTATGTTGCTAACGGTCTGATTAACGGAGAAGAAGTTGTATTTATCGTTGATACTGGTGCAAGCGATGTTTCAATTCCAGTCAATATAGCAAAAAAGTTGAACCTTAAGAATGGTGGTCCAGTACGCTATCACACTGCAAATGGAACGGTCACTGGCTCCAGAACCATGCTCGATACAGTTCAACTTGGCGGTATTGTGCTTCAAAATATACGTGGCGGGATTAATCCAGGCATGAAAGACAATTATATTTTATTGGGTATGAGTTTTTTGAAACAGCTGGAATTTACCCAGCGGGGAAACGAATTAATACTAAAGCGATATAATCCACCCAATATTAATCGGTTATAAGAGAGTAAATTATGCGTTGGCAACCTCACGTCACAGTTGCGGCTATCATAGAGCGGGAAAATCAATTTCTAGTTGTTGAAGAAGATATCGAAAACCAGCTACTGTTAAACCAACCTGCTGGTCACTGGGAAAATGGTGAGACGTTGATAGAAGCTGTTATGCGTGAAACCCTGGAAGAAACCGCATGGCATTTTGTGCCCGAATATTTAGTCGGCATTTACCAATGGCAGCATCCGGACAAAGCAGATACAACGTATCTTCGTTTTGCCTTTAGCGGATCATTAACTCATTTTGATGAAAACAGGCAATTAGACTCACCGATAGTAAGAACACTTTGGCAGAACCATGAGGATTTAATAAAAAACCGGGCCAGACATCGTAGCCCGCAATTACTGCTCTGCATTAACGATTATCTGAATGGCAATCGATTTCCTCTCAATTGCCTGGTTAATGTGAAAAATTAAGTATATTAAATGCAAAAAAGCGAGATTGATATCTCGCTTTTTTCAATAACTAATAAGTTTAAATATACCGTTTAACGGATAATTAACTATTCTCTTTTAAGAACAAATGACCACCAATTTGACGAGTCACCTGCTTTGATTCTGCCCATCTAGGATCAGCCAGATCAGGCGCATAATAATGAAGAGCACCACGTGTTAAATCTAATGCGCCGTTGCTCATGGTTTTATATGAACCGTATTTTTTGTAAACGAATTTCGCTATTTGTTGAGCCAATTTCCAGGCTTTTTTATCATCAGGACGATCGCTCTTACCATCATGTGTCCAGCTGAATTGCTTACGCTGCCAAACAACCTTGCAAATACTATTAGGGAATCGCTTAGAGTAAACCCGATTCATCGTCACCATTGCCACAGCTAGCTGGCCAGCAGTGTGCTCACCACGAGCTTCAAAGTAAACATTCTGAGAGAGGCAATACAACTGCTCTTTATCAATTTTAAATTGATTACCATTACCATTGCCATTAGCATTTGCATTAAATGATGCAGCAAATAATAAAATAAAAATGAATAATAATCTCATGAACAGCCTCTAATTTAATTCGTACAGTTAATGTGCAATTAGCACTTAGTGTGCCAATTTAATATTTCCATATTTATCAATGACTTTCATCAGTCACCTTTCCATACCCAACTAAATTGTTAAGTATTTCGACAATCTTTTTCCGCTACAAAATCGGTAAGTCGCTGATAATAGGAGGGGAGAATTTATTGAAACTTAACTCCTTGTATTCCTGCCTCACCATTTAATTAATAAGTAATTGCTAATATCCTACTATACGGCGTTATAAAGCGATTTTATGTTGTTTTCAGCTGTTTAAGGCTATTAGCAGAATGAGTAAAACGTAGATTTAACACTGGATATTTCTATGTAAAGTTTGCTGACAAAGCTATAATCCCTGCTAGCACAAACCAATATCAAGTACAAACTAATATCCTGAAAACCTGCGGCTATGAGAAACCATTATCAATCGATTATTCTCATTAGCTAATTTATCAAGCGCGAATCCTAAACGAATACAAAACACATGAGCATTTTAGATTTCTTCATATTATGCGGTCTATGGATAGGTTATTTCGTTATCCACTCGTTTCTTGCCGCCGAAATTAGCAAAAGCTGGTTTAAATCAACATTCAGAAACGCTGGTCACATTTATCGAATAAGCTACAATATTATCGCCAGCATTTTGTTAATTCCCATGCTTTATTATATTTATTTCGTTCACAGCAAAGATATTATCGAGTGGTCTGGCGTATATCTATTTATTGGAAACGCGGCCGCTCTAATTGCATTTTCCGGTTTTATTTATTCACTAAAATTTTACAGAGGAATGGACTTTTTCGGTATTAACCAGTTTCGCCATAAAACAACAACCGAGACTGGCTTGTTTGTTATCTCCCCTCTTCACCGGTTTGTTCGTCATCCCTGGTACTTATTTGCTTTAATAATTATATGGACCAGAGATATGAATGTTCATTTTCTTTTATCTGCCTGCTTGATGACGGCATATTTTTTTATTGGCTCTCACTTTGAAGAACGTAAATTGATATCTCATTTCGGTAACCGTTATCGGGAATACATAACAAAAGTACCACGCATATTCCCAAGTTATCGTCGTTATTTAACAGCTGCACAGGCAACAAATTTGATAGGCAAAGATTAAGTGAAACAGATTAACTGAAAATGAGTTTTGAATAACTTTATAAACACTTTCATAACATGTATTTATAAAGTTATTTCTGAAGGAATTATTTTTATAAATTTCTAGAAAACATACCTGAATTCAAGAATGATAACAGATGACGTTTAAATTAATTATCTATTGAGTTATATAGGTGTGTTTTTAAATAACATTTATTTGCAATTCACGCTGCCTTTTAATATATCAACATATATCTAAATAAAAAACAGCGTGGATATATTCCGCGAGCACCTTATTTGTCAGTAATACACCTTAAATATTATGCTATAAGGGACAAACGTTACAAACTATCCAGATATTCCCAGCGTTCAAACGTTGCTTCCAGCTCTTTCATTACCGAAGACAGTTCTGCATTTTTTGCAACCTGGTCTTTCGCTGGCTGCTGATAAAAGTCAGTCGATGCCATTTCGGCTTCCAATGTAGCCTGAGCAGATTCAAGCTTTTCTATTTTGGCCGGTAACGACTCAAGCTCAATGCGCTCTTTGTAACTTAGAGTCGCTGAACTCTTTTCTGAATTATCTGATTTGCGCGAATCTTTTTTAGCCGATGTATTATTTTTTTTTGACGCGGAATCAGATGTTTTATCAAGCTGTTTCGACTGGCGTAAATAATCAGCGTAACCACCAAAATACTCATCAACTCGACCATCGCCTTCAAAAACCCAGGTACTAGTCACGACGTTATCCAGAAATGTTCTATCGTGACTCACGATTAAAATAGTCCCGTCATAATCAACTACAAGACTTTCAAGTAATTCCAGTGTTTCAACATCGAGATCATTTGTCGGCTCGTCGAGAACCAGTAAATTGGCCGTTTTTGTAAATAATTTTGCTAGCAAGAGGCGGTTTTTTTCACCACCAGACAACGTTTTAGTTTTTGATCGCAATCTTTCGGGGTCAAAAAGGAAATCTTTTAAATAACTGATCACGTGCTTTTGCTTACCCTGCACTTCGATCATATCACCGCCATCACCAACATTATCGATAACGGTTTTTTCAGGATCCAGTTGCTCCCGCTGCTGATCAAAATAGGCAATCTCCAATTTTGTACCCTGAGTTACAATCCCTTCATCCGGCTTAAGCTGCCCGAGCATTAATTGTAACAACGTGGTTTTACCAGTACCATTTGGACCGATGAGACCAATACGGTCGCCACGCATAACCCGTGTAGAAAAGTTTTTAACTAATGGTTTACCGTCATACTTAAAGGCGATATTTTCCGCTTCAAAAACCAGTTTTCCTGATTTATCTCCCTGACTAACTGCCAATGAAACATTGCCCTGCACATTACGCCTGGCGCCGCGTTCCAGTCGTAACGCTTCCAATCTTCTTACCCGGCCTTCGTTGCGGGTACGCCGGGCTTTGATACCCTGACGAATCCAGACTTCTTCCTGGGCTAGTCGCTTATCAAATAAGGCATCCTGATCAGCTTCAATTTTTAGAGCTTCTTCTTTTTTCGCCAGATAATTATCGTAATTTCCCGGCCATGACGTCAGGTGACCACGATCCAGGTCAATAATACGTGTTGCAAGACGCTTTAAAAAACTTCGGTCATGGGTAATAAAAATAAGGGTGATATTCTGTGTTAGTAGAAAATCTTCAAGCCAGGTAATTGCTTCAACATCCAGGTGGTTAGTCGGCTCATCTAAAAGCAACAAATCCGGATCATTAACCAGCGCCTTGGCTAACAAAGCTCGTCTTCGCCACCCTCCGGACAAATCAGATATCGGGGTATCAGCCGGCAATTCTAACTGAGTTATAATGGAATCAACCTGTTGCTGAATCGCCCAACCTTCTTTTGCATCAAGTTCGTGCTGATATTTGAAAAGCTGCTCCATTACTTCTTCTGAAGTATCGGTTTCCATTTGATGCAAAACACGATGATAGCCATCAATTAATGCGCTAATCTCCCCTAGACCGGAGGTCACTACTTCATATACTGTGCGGTGATCATCTCTGGGTACATCCTGGTCAAGACGCGACATTTTTAACTGGGGGTCAAATATAACCCTGCCTTCATCGGGGATTATTTGCCCGTCAAGCACCTTTAAAAAACTGGATTTTCCTGCTCCGTTTCGCCCAACAAGGCATATACGTTCTTTAGGTTCAATGGATAGTTCAACCTTATCCAGTAATTGTTTGTGTCCAAATGCGAGTGAGATTTTTTCGAGATTAATAAGAGCCATAATGCGTATCCAGATTAACAGGCTAAGGATT
>Ga0224506_10003126_pt1 | contig 11046 bp, 13 predicted proteins | sample SF_Jan12_sed_USG_2_FD_169108 | JGI IMG/M metagenome (GOLD analysis project Ga0224506, IMG submission 169108) | Sediment microbial communities from San Francisco Bay, California, United States - SF_Jan12_sed_USGS_8_1 | ecosystem: Environmental > Aquatic > Marine > Sediment | place: USA...
TATCAGCGGCGAGCGCTATTTCTAATCCACCACCTACAGCATGACCGTTAATTGCAGCAATTACTACTTTTGGAGTTTGCTCCAATCTAATTAAAGTTTCATTACCATGTAAACAAAAATTTCCCTTTGAAAATGAAGAACAGGCTTGTAAGTATTTGATTTCTGCTCCAGCACTAAATGCACCAGGATTTTTGTTTTGAATTAGAATAACAAATACTTCATCATCATATCTAGCCTCCATTATAGCTTTATCCATTTGTTGGAAAAATGCATGACTATAGGTATTCATCTTTCTTTCGTTTGTTAATTCGATTATACCAACTTTACCTTCTTTTCGATATCTAATTAATTCATGTACATCAGATTCAATATACGTAGCACCAGGAGTGCGATCAATGGATTGCTCTGTCATTAAATTATAGTTCTATTGTCTAATTAATAACTTATGTTTTTGATGGCATAGAAAGAGGTAAAAAAATTATTCATCAGCTTCCAGTAGAATAGGATCATCATCAACTTGATGCTCACGTTTTACTTCTCCTGCATAGGCTAAGATTGTCAATAATCCACCCAGTAGAAACCCTATTGTAAATGAATTACTTTGAATTGGGTCAACTTTGTTGTAAATAAATAAAATAAAAATGAAAACTGATAATGTTAAATGTTCAATAAGAAATAGTGGAATTACATGATGTAAATCCCATTCTTTACCAAAATAATGTGGAAATTCCAAAATAAAATTTATAGCTAAACCATTAATTAATCCAATAAACATAAAGTATGAGAGCTTGGAAATTGTAACAATAAAAAATTCTTGACTAATTATCCCAGCATAAACTAAATAAAATGACCAGCTATAAAAAATTAAAATAATTAATGATAATGCTAATGAAATATTCTTGAGAAAGGTTACATGATCTATTCCCTTTTGCTGAATCCAATTTGAATAATCTTTAATTATTTTCAATATTTACTTGATTTAATTAGTTAATTTTACTATTTCTAAAATAAACATTATGAAACGAGCAATTAATTGATTGATAAAATAAAACGACCAAATTAAGGTAAATAATATTGGTAATAATTGAATTGATACATAGAATATAGCAGGATTAGATGTAAAAATTCGTGTTATATAATAATTTCCAAATAAACTAAAAACAAATAAAGCTAAACTAGGAGCAATAAATAATATGTTTGACCCTCCAAATTTACTATCTAAATTCCCAGAATATTTACCTATATCATAAATACTAATCCCGATTGAACTTAGAACTGCATAAATTGAAGCTAAGTAGTAAATGTTTAAAGGAGCAGTTATAATGATATAATTTCCACCAAAAGCAAAGAGATTTTCTATTTCATTTAAATGATTTACATTACGAGAGAGTATAATTAATTGGTCATTTGTCAAGGTTGTAATAAACAAATACAAACTAATAATAGCAAATAATTGTGCAGATAGACATATCAACAAACCTATGACTTTGTATTTAGTTAATTGATCATCTTTTAATATTATTTGACCTCTAAACATAATAAAAAAGACGATAATCAAGGTCATGATTGTAAGTAAAATGACTACATCTAGCAGTGGTAGATCAGATTCAACACCTAAATCATTCCAGAATTCAATATTGATACCAAGGCTTTGATAAGATGAATTATAATTTTTTGGAGTGGAAGTAAAAATATTTAAAAATATAAAATAAAATGAAAATAACAATGAGCTTAGTAGATATAGTTTATTCCAAGATCGAATAGTCATCAATTTGTTAGATAAATATCCTGAGATCATTAATATAATTAATGTTAATAAAATATAAGTAAAAATATAATCGACTTGAGTGTTATTTGGACTTGGAATTGCAATCAATCCGATAATCCCAACTATCACTATTGATGTAATATTACGGGTGAAGACGGCGGCAATCAATAAAAATACTAAAACAGGGAATAGTATTAACTTAGTTGAAGGGATATCAATAATTAAACCAATAATTGCAATTGAAAAAGCCAATATTGAACAGATTATGGTAACTAGTAAGTTCTTGCGATCAAACACTCGATCAAGATCAAAAAATCCACCTAAATTAGATGGAGATACATCATCAATCATATTGACCCTATATGATCTTTAATTAAATAACTCTTATTGACGAATATTAATTATATGTACGTAATAGATGAATTTCTCAACAAATTAATTCATTGATCATCTTCAGCTAGTTGTTCCCAAATTTCTTTTGGAAATCGACTTTTATTTCTTTCATATTCCATTAACCATGCATGTTCAAGGTCAACATTAGCTTTGATTGCAAGTTGTAAAAATAAATTGAAAGCTTGTGCAAATTCTTCCTGTAATCCCTCTGTTTTGCCTTCATGACCTGCTCCTTTGACCTTATATTTCTCATCATATAGGAAATGTTTGATTATTTCACCTAATTCCTCGATTAAATGAGAAAAAACCTGTGTTCCGGAAAATCTCTCCCATTTTCTGGAGAGAATAAACTCTTTTTGACTTTGTTGGATTTCCCTTAGAGATGTCATATTTTACATGATATTTTATTTAATATACAACTTTCCTTTTTTTATCGTTTTAAATGAAATGTTTACATAGACTTAATTGCTAGATTTTGAAATTATGTTATAGTGGGATTGTTTAAACAAAGCAGTCAAATACCTCCTCTTGATGTTGATGACAGTTTAGCAATTGTTGTAGATCAAGTTACTAAGGTTTATTCACGAAATGATAAAACGATTAAAGCACTAAACAATGTCTCCTTTTCAGTTAAGAAGGGAGAATTTTTTTCCATTGTGGGTAGATCTGGGTCAGGGAAAACCTCCCTACTTAATATCATGGGTGCAATGGAAAAGCCTACTGAAGGAAGAATAGCAATAAATGGTAAGACTTTAACCAGTCTATCAGAAAAAGAATTGACGCAAATTAGAAGAGATGAAATTTCAACAATCTATCAGAGTTTTAATCTGATTCCAGTTTTAACAGCTTTTCAAAATGTTGAATTGCCTATGATTTTAAAGGGAATATCTAAAGAAGAAAGAAAGGAAAGGGCAATTAAACTCTTAAATTTAGTGGGATTAAAAAGTAGAATGGATCATAAGCCTGATGAGTTATCAGGCGGAGAAATGCAAAGAGTAACCATTGCAAGGGCGCTTTCAAATCAACCAAGTATTATTTTAGCTGATGAACCTACTGGGTCACTTGATGAAGAAATTGGGCATGATATTATCAATCTTTTAGAAGGAATTAATCGTGACCTTGGAACAACTCTAATTATGGTAACACATGATAATAATTTATCAAAAAGAGCGGATAGAATTCTCAAAATAAAGGAATCACAAATAGAAGAAATTATTCCTGGTGACGGAGAATTAATTCGTAAAAATGAATTATCTTCAAGACAAACCAAGGAATTATCATATTATTGATTAGACAGTAATAGTTCCAAATAAATTAAATTCAGGCTTAGAAGGAAAAAAAAGAAACCAACTATCATAAAAATCCACTTAATTGGTTATTTTTACCATAAACAAATAAATTCCATTTATCTAAGATAAGGGTAAGTTTTTCCTATACTATAATACAAACCTATCTGATTAATTAAGTAACCTTAAAAGGATAGACAGTCCTGTTTAATTAGTAGATAAGTAGGTGAACTTGTTTGGGTGCAGTAGGTACTATGTTAGGAGCTTTTATGGCCATGGGCGGTATATTTTTATCATATTGGGTAGCATTTGAATTCACAGACAAATATGTTGCTCTATTACTATTCTTACTATTTGGAGTACTTGGTGGTCTTTCATTAGGTGCATTAAATAGTAGAAAGGCAAAAACTCAGGCAAAATATAAAAACGAATATATTGCATATGCAGGAATGTTTTTTGCAGCAACTGTATTATTAGCAGTATATCACTTTGTATTTGATGATTTAGCCAAAATAACGGCAAAAATCCCTGTAGGATCTGGATATGAACCATCAATGGTACTTGTTAATTCATTTCTTTCAGGCATTTTAACTCAACTTGGATTAGGTTTAGTCATTGCAAATTCCCTAGCAGAAAATTAATGCATTTTACACAATAATTTATAGATTTCACGAATTAGTTTTATGGGTATAATACCTATGATATAAAGAGTATTGTGACAAGAACAAGTTATACATTAAACAGTGCCCATCTTCCATATATGTTTCTTATGATGGGGTTGATTATATTTATCATTTATTCTATGCTATCTGCGGTTGTAGGTGCAGATTTTATGAAAATATTGCAAATATTTATTTTAATATTTATAATATGTTTAATTGTAATCACTTTGTCTCTAATTAAGAAGGAAGAAAGGAAAAAAACAAAAATAGAAGATTACTCACTTAGGAAATAATTAAGAACTTCCAGCAAGAACACTGCCTTCTGGATATCTAATAACTTTTACTTTGGATATTTCTAATATTTTAATGGGAAATACCTCCTCTGCTATTGGACGTAATTCCTCTCTTAGATCATATGAAACAATTTTATTTACAAAATGGCCGAAAGTTGATTCAGCGGCAATTTCCTCTAATTTCTTCAAAATAGCCATTCTTATTTCTTTTTTAGTACTATGTGCAGCTCTAAATGGAGTAACAACAAATGTAGTAACACGTAATTTGGATTTATCCTGTAATGTAAGATTAAATATTCCCTCAACCTGTGAACGATGATTTCGGATTTGGGATCTTCGATAATCCCTACTTAATTCTTGTTGCCAAAATTCAGAGTGTGCAACATTACCTGTTACTGTGGTCATTTTAAATGTTAAATGATAATTTAAATCATGGAATGAATCAGTTAAATCCATTAACGATACTTTCAATGTTCTACCTACAATATGATTAATATCAGATGCGGGAGTGGAACCCAATGATTTATCACCAATATATGTTGGTGTTTTTACTTCAAACCATAGCTTATTCTTCCATTTCTCAGCTCCAGTATTTGCTGATTTTCTTTTTCTTCTTCTTACACTCATATTTTAAACCTGTTTGAATTCTTGAGTAATCTATATCTAGATTTACTTTTCTATTTTTTAAAAGCATAGATGTGAAACTTCAATTTATTAAAAGAATGAAAAAAGGATTGATCTAAACTCCTAATAAAATATTAGTAATCTAATTATTTTGCTGTAATAAAAAATTCAATACCAGATTCATAGACTTTCCTCGATGAGATATTTCATTTTTCAGGGAAATTTCCATCTCTGCGTAAGTTTTGTTATCTTCATTTAATGGATGAATAGGAATAAAGATAGGATCAAAACCAAATCCATGACTACCGGTAACTGAATCAGCAATTAGACCTTGTTGAATACCTTCAAAGATGTACACATTACCATTAAAATTTAGCGCAATAACTGATGTAAATTTTGCTTTCTTATCCTTTAATTGAGATGTAAGACTCAATATACCTTGTAAACCAATAGTTCTGTAGATGTATGAAGAATACGGACCCGGAAATTCATTCAATCCATCAATCGATAGCCCAGAATCCTCAATAAGAAAGTTACCATTTGTGTAAGACATCAAAGCTCCAATAGATGAATAGGCAATATCTTTAAAGGTATCTGCCTGAAATTCACCATAAGATTTTTGAAGAAATTGTACCTCAATTCCATGTACTGCAAATTTATCCTTTATCTCTTCATATTTATGCATATTAGATGATATAAATTGTAATATTTTGTTTGATGAATTTTTCATATTTATTGATTATCCCGTTATTTTTAATACTTTCATATATATCTAATGAAAATTCGAAAACAATTAATGCAAAAACGTTATCTAATTGTAAGTGAGTATATTGGATTAGACTAAATTTAATTGTAAAAGGTAAATCATAAAATTGTGTTTTAAACATTAATTTGACCCATTAATTTAAGTAAGAAAATATTGAGTCGATGTTAATGCATTCAAGTGGAAATTAATTATGTTATAATAAAAACATTAATTTTCTCCTGAATATCTAATAAAAGTGAAATAACAGTGGCAAAAGAATACTTTCTCAAAATGTCAATTTGTGGTGAAGGAGCTGTTGGAAAAACTTCACTAAAAAATCGTTTCCAAAATAAAGGTTTCAGATCTGAGCATTTGATGACAATTGGTGCTGATTTCGTTAGCCACAAACATGAAGTTGATGGCAATCAAACAACATTTCAATTATGGGATATGGCTGGTCAGTCTCAATTTAAAGCAGTACGACCAAGATTCTTTCGAGGAAGTGTTGCGGGTTTAATGGTTTATGATGTAACTAGACCGGATACATTTAAGAAACTTACTAACTGGATTCAAGAATTATGGAATAATAATGGAAGGGGCTATGTACCAATTATCATTGTTGGAAACAAAGCGGATTTACGCGATAAAAATTCAGTTTCAATTGAAACTGGAGAAGCTTATGCCAAAAAAATTACTGAAATGACAGAAAAAAAGGGATTCAGCGTTAAACATATTGAAACATCTGCAAAAACAGGTCTCAATGTAAATGATGCTTTTGAACAATTGGCAAGACAAATTTATGAAGGATTAGAAAAGGGAACAATGAAGTTGGATTAATCTCTTAAGAGAAGTAGATCCATTGTAATATAGATGTTAGACTGTTCAAAGTACAAGTTTTAATTTAAAGTATAAGAATCTGCCAAATTGGTTAGTAAATAAATGACTTTTAGTTATTAAAGAAACAATATTGATAATTATCTCTGGTTCTGGAATGTTTCTATGTAAACAGGTCTGAGATGTTATAAATCTTATAAATAAACCAAATAGTTATTAGTTTCTGCGTAACTAGGTAATTAAGTTACTATGTCTGCTAAATTTAATAGACAATAGAAGATTGAAGAATTATTGGCAAAGATTTATCTTGATACTAAAACAAAAATTAGTAAGAAGGAATTACTTTAATTCATTTTTGATCTTCATTATGAAAATTTTGAACTTTTATTAGAAAATATAAGATCTTTATTCAATAAAGATTATCTTTAAAAGAGAAATGAGTTTATTGATAAGTATTCAGGAAATATGACATCAAAAGACGATGTAATAGATCCCAAATCTATATGGATTAGACATGTAATTAAGTTTCTTGGGTATCTCAAATTTTAATGGAAATTCTACTAAATATCTATCAGATGCTTTGATCTATTATCTAATTATGAGTTTAAATGAATAAAGATTTTTTTCTAAAATGTCTTGTCAATCGATTATAAATACTTTTTAGGTGTATATTTGTAAACTTACCTACTTATGTTTAATGTAAAGAAATCACATTGTATATTCATAAATTCAAAAAGATAAAGTAGTATTTACTTGAACAAGCTCAAAGAAGATATTTTTTGTATATTGTATCCAATTTCCTTACAGAATAAAATTGATTGATTAGTTAACAATTACTTTTATGGTCAATATTTACCATTATACGGAATTTATTTACATAAATTTAAAAATTTAATATTGAAAAATACATCAAGGAGAGATTGAGCGATTTTGGAGGATGATATAAGTAATTACAAAGCAAAATCTCAAAAAAATCCGATGGATCCAATCATTTACGTTAATTGGGGAGAAGAATTGAATATACAAGGGAAATATGAACATGCTCTCAAAAAATATCAAAAAGCGATAGAATTAGATCCTGAGTTTACGAATGCATATTATAACTGTGGGATTGTATTACAAAAATTAGGGAGATATGAAGAAGCTATTGAAAAATATGAGAAATCAATTGAATTAGATCCAAAGCATACAAATGCATATTTCAACTGGGCATACATATTAGATGATTTAGGAAGATATGAAGATGCTTTAGAAAAATATCAAAAAGCTATAGAATTAGATCCTGAATATTTAGATGCATATTATAATTGGGGAGGTACCTTTTTTAATTTAGGGAGATATGAAGAGGCTATTGAAAAATACGAAAGTGTAATAGAATTAGATCCTAATTATTTAGATGCATATTACAATTGTGCATACTTATTAGACGAGATAGGGAGATATGAAGAGGCTATTGAAAAATATCAAAAAGTAATTGAAATTGATCCTAAATATACTAATGCATATTACAATTGGGCATGCATATTAGACGAGATAGGAAAATATGAAGAAGCTATTGAAAAATATCAAAAAGTAATTGAAATTGATCCTGAAAATTTAGAAGCGTACAATAATTGGGGTAATGCCTTATTTAATTTGGAGAGATTTGAAGAGGCTTTAGAAATTTTTCAAAAAATAATAGAATTAGATCCTGAATATGTTGATGCATATAATAATTGGGGTAATATGTTGAATGAACTAGGAAGATTAGACGAAGCTATTGAAAAATATCAAAAACTAATAGAATTAGATCCTGAATATTTAAAAGCATATTACAACTGGGGAAATATATTAAATAAACAAGGGAGATATGAAGAGGCTATTGATAAATACAAAAGAGTATTAGAAATAGATGAAGGATATGTTAAAGTATTTATTAACTATGGTATTGTATTGAAGAAATTAGGAAGATATGATGAGGCAATTAAAAGATATCAAAAGGCAATAGAAATAGATCCAAAATATACAAAAGCATATTACAATTGGGGATGCTTATTAGATGAGCTAGGGAGATATGACGATGCTAAATTCATATTTGAAAAACTACTTGAAATATATCCAGATCATGTAGAAGTTAGAAATTTACTAGAGAAGATTAAAAACAAGTGGGAATAATTATTGAAAAGTTTAATTAGACAATGTATGAAGATTATTTTAAATATTCAAATTAAAAATATGTTATGTAAGCACCTTGGTATTAACTATTAATATCAATTAAATTACAAATGGTATAATCCTTTGACATAATTTCTTTTCAAAGATCAATCGTCATATAATAGTAATAATCCAAATCTTTTTCCATTTCTTCAATGTGGTTAAAATTAATTTGATTATTATTTAACATACCTAAAGGTATTATCGAGTTATTAAATATAGTATACTAGAAATTTCCCATAAGGTGTTAATTCGCATATAAATCTTTTAAGATGATGTAAACTGCTTTTGTAATTTGAATATCTTGTACAGCCACACCAGTTAGATCTGCAACAGTGATATCATCTAATTTTCGCTTCCACTCTGTATCAGTAATCAGATTACCCAATTCAATTATATTTTCAACCTTATCATCATTAATCACCCCTGACTTAATTGCCTGATATACTTCTCCTCTGCTTTTACATTGACTCAAACTATCCACAACAACGAAATCTGCGATAGATAAGATATTTTCATCTAGTTCTTGTTTCTCAACGGTATCCGAGCCAAGGGCTGTAATATGAGTACCGTTTCTTATTGACCCTGATTTTATCAAAGGACTCTTTGCGGACGTGCAAGTTATTATCAAGTTACATTGTTGGGTAAGTAAATCCATATCTTGAGTTATAGTAATATGGTAGCCATATTCTTCCATTTCTTTCTTGTATTGTACCAAATTCTCGAGATTTCTTCCCCAGACGATAACTTCATTACAATCCACAATACCTCTCAGGTAAAGTAATTGTAATCTAGCCTGAATTCCAGTTCCCACAATACCGATTTTTGAAATTATTTTAGGGGCAAGATATTTGGCTACAACAGCACCTGCTGCTGCAGTACGAATATTTGTCAAGTAACCTTTATCTAATAGAATGGAAATTAATTCACCTGTTTTTTGAGAAAATAACAACATTAAACCATTCATTGGAGATAAGTTCATGATATAATTATTGGGAAACCCAGAAGCAATTTTAATAACATAATAATCATCATTTTTGATATAACCATATTTTATATGTGCTTCGCCAGGTGGGTTCTCAAATAATAACTCTCCAACAGGTGGTACTACAGTTTTACCCTGTGAATATTCAATAAATCCCTGTTCAATTGCCTCAATTGGATCTAATTGTTGTAATGCTTGTTTGATTTGGTTTAAATGATATATTTCTGTCACAAAATTACCTCTACTAATTCAATCTTAACTAATAATGATATTGAATTTTTTGTTTATCAAACTTATTTATAAGAGATTTTTCTATTTTTAATTGTGCTATGATATTGAATTCATAAGAAATTTTGGTCTTTCTAAAATATCTATTATAGTTATAAATAGTAATTATATTCATTTCACGGAATGTTAAAATTCATGTCAGTAAAATTTTAACTAAAGACGTTTTAAAGATTGTTTTTTATAATATAATCTTCCAAAAACCACCAAAATAGCTATGGTAGTAATAATGATGATAGTCAAATAGTTTTTTTTAGGTAATTCCAAAGTTAAAATACAAATTAATTCTTTTGTAATGATATCATAAACATGAATTTCATTGTTAGTAGAAAAAGCAATATAATTGCTATTAGGACTTATTTGGGCTTTTGAGTTTTCAATTACAAATTCATGGATTAACTTACCAGTATTTGAATCATATAATAAATGAGTATTTCCTTCAGTATGTAAGATATAATTTGTGTTTTCACTCCAAATAACATTAGAAAGAGAGTTAGCCTCTAATTCAATTTCGTTTCCCAATGTATCAAAGATATAGTATGTACCATTTTTTATTCCTAATAATTTTAATGTTTCCCCATACCATTTACCATTAATCACATCAAAATCATGATCCATGATTTCATAATTATTTATATCATCAAAATTATAAAACTTTAAAGTTCTTGGACTATCGATTGAGACAGCCTTACTATCATCATCCTTCCAAATTAAAGATTTAGCTTCATCAAAATTTAATTCAGTTATATTTAATGTCTTTGCAGTTTCCTCATAAGCATTAATCATTTCTATTGTTGAGTTTAATATATATCTCCTTCCAGTGGTTTCATGAAAGGTCATAGTATTTAATTTATAGATAACAAATTTACCTAAATTCGATAAGGTTAACAATTCTATATCATAAAATAAATCTTGTAGAAAGTTTGTTGAAATCGCATGTCTACTTCTCTCATTAGTTTGATCTATATAATATAATTC
>Ga0224506_10003127_pt1 | contig 11046 bp, 12 predicted proteins | sample SF_Jan12_sed_USG_2_FD_169108 | JGI IMG/M metagenome (GOLD analysis project Ga0224506, IMG submission 169108) | Sediment microbial communities from San Francisco Bay, California, United States - SF_Jan12_sed_USGS_8_1 | ecosystem: Environmental > Aquatic > Marine > Sediment | place: USA...
CCAAACTGGCTGCGATAGACAGAACCAAATGCATCAAATGCGGCTTATGCAAAGAATCTTGCAGGTTTGGCTCGATAAACGATAGTATCACAATAGATTCCTTCTCGTGTGAAGGATGCGGCGTGTGTGTTGTTGTATGTCCAGAAGAGGCGATAAGACTTCAAGAGAGAATCTCCGGATACACTTTCATCTCAAAAACCAAGTATGGCACTATGTCCCATGCAAGACTAAACCCTGGCGAAGCAAATTCAGGTAAGCTTGTCACCTTAGTGAGACACAACGCTAGACAGATCGCTGAGGAGAAGAACCTTGACCTAATTCTGATAGACGGTCCACCTGGAATCGGCTGTCCAGTGATAGCTTCTGTGACTGGAGTGGACGCTGGACTCGTAGTCACAGAACCAACCATGTCTGGAATCCATGATCTTGACAGGGCTCTTCAGCTACTCAACCATTTCAACATACTACCATTAGTCTGCATAAACCAATATGACATAAACAGAAAAAACACGGAAAAAATAGTCAAATTTTGCGAGAAGAACAAAGTAGAAGTCGCTGGAAAAATATCTTTTGATCCCATCGTGACGGAAGCTATGGTAGCCGGAAAAACCATTGTTGAACATTCTCCAGAAAACAAGGTCTCGCAAGAGATAAAGACTGCATGGAAGAGAGTGCTTTCAGTCTTGAACAAGTGATAAACCGACTGGAGCAAAAGTTTTATTTATAACGGCGTTATATAAGACTACGAGAGCTCGTAATCTCTCATTAGGCGAAAAACATGGAAGCCGAGGAATTCACAGTCTCCAGCGAAGCCGAAGAATACCTTGAAGCAATCTACCGCCTGGAGGAAAAAACGGGGTTTGCTAGGACGATGGAGCTTGCCCGTCAACTGAAGGTGGTTCCCGGCTCAGTCACAAATACCATAGAGAGTTTAGAAAGGCGAGGTTTGGTTACACACGAACCTTACAGAGGGGTGAAACTGACAGAGAAGGGGCAAAAATTAGCTTTAGATGTTTTGAGGAGACATCGCCTCGCCGAACGGTTGCTAACGGATGTCTTGAACTTAGATTGGAGCGAAGCCCACGACGCAGCTTGCAAACTTGAACATGCAATCGCACCAAACATCATCAAACCGCTGGAAAAAACGTTGGGGCACCCAAAAACCTGTCCTCATGGGAGTCCAATACCAACGGCGTGTGGAGGCATAATCGAAGAAAAGTCAGTGCCCTTGCTGGACCTCAGCCCTAAGGAAAGCGGGGTCATAGTTAAGATAATGGAAGAGAAAGTCGAGGTTCTGCAACACCTTGCTACGTTGGGTCTCGCACCTGGAGTACACGTAGAAGTTGAAAAGAAAGCGTTCTTTGGTGGTCCCGTAAGCATTAGGGTTGGCGAAGTCAGCCATACACTGGACTATGATGTCGCGTCGATCATCAATGTTAGGCGAACTGATGGAAAAACTAGAGGGTGATGATAATGGAGTTACGTTTATCCGATCTAAGGGATGGAGAAAGCGGAGTTGTAATTTCTATTGGGACTCGTCGAGGCAGAGACAGAGGAGATGCTGGAAGAGTAGGGAGAGGCTGGAAGTTCAGAAAAAGGCTTGAAGATATGGGTCTGACCCCAGGCACTGAAGTTACGGTAGTGAGGTCAGCGCCTTTCAGTGGACCCTTGGAAGTCTACGTTAGGGGTTCAAGGTTGGCTATAGGTAGGGGAATGGCTGAAAGAGTTTTCGTTGAGGTAAAAAGGTGACCAAAAATAGATTTACAGTTGCTCTAGCTGGAAATGCCAACGTCGGTAAGTCTGTAGTTTTCAATCAGCTGACGGGTCTACATCAACATATTGGAAATTGGCCTGGGAAAACTGTTGAAAAAGCTGAAGGGACCCTCCACTTTAAAGACTATTCGATAGACATTATCGATCTGCCGGGGATCTATTCTTTATCAACCTTTTCCTTAGAGGAGTTGATTTCGAGGGAGTACATAGCAGTCGAAAGGCCCGACTTGGTCATTAACATCGTGGACGCTTCGCTTCTTGAAAGGAACATGTTCTTTACTTTGCAGCTGCTTGAACTGGAGACTCCGATGATCATGGCACTGAACCAAATGGACATGGCTAAGAAAAAGGGAATAAGAATTGATCATGAAAAATTGGAGAAACTTTTGGGAATCCCAGTGATTCCAACCGTGGCGGTAAGCGGAAAAGGTATCTACGAGCTGCTGGAGAAGACCGTTGAGGTCACTGAGAAAAAGGTAAAGATGGAACCTCTTAAGGCTAAATACGGGAAAGAAATCGAGGAAAGAATTGAAAAAATTTCCAGCCTCCTTGAAAAAATTCAGTTTAAATATCCAGCTAGATGGGTTGCAATAAAGCTTCTGGAAGGAGACAACGAGGTTAAAAAAGAAATCACTAACATAAGCCCTGAGATCGTTTCAACTGCTGAAAAGCTTGCAAAAGAAATTGAAGAAATCCACGAACACCCCTGTTCAACCGTAATTACTTCTGAGCGATACGAAGTTGCAGGCAGGATTGCTCGAGAAGTTCGAGAGATAACTCCTCCAATAAAGCCGTCGATGGCAGAGAGAACACATACTTTAACAACCCATAAAATTTTTGGCTATCCAATAATGGCTGTTTCAGTGCTCTCAATCTTCTATCTCATCTTTGCTTTTGGAGACTACACATCTGGTCTTTTGGGTGATTCCCTTCTTGGTTTGAAGCCGATTTTTGAGGGTATATTCGGAACTGGAGTTGTTGGAAAACTGTTTTGGGGTGGAGTCATGGAGGGGATCATAGGAGGGGTTACAGTAGCGCTACCCTATATCCTTCCCTTCTACTTCATTTTGTACTTTCTTGAAGACTCTGGATATCTCAGCAGAATCGCGTTTTTGATGGACAATCTCATGCACAAAATAGGTCTACATGGGAAGGCTTTCATTCCGATCATGCTCGGCTTCGGTTGTAACGTTCCAGGGTGTTTAGGATGCAGAATAATGGAGACCACAAGGGAGAGACTTCTCGCAGCCTTCGTTGTTACGCTGGTACCCTGCGCCGCAACTACGGTCATCATTCTTGGTCTGGTTGGGGCTTTCGTCAGCATCCAATGGGCCCTAGCCTTGTACATTATCAACTTGTTGATTATTTTCTTCCTAGGAAGACTGGCGTTCAAAGCTTTGCCAGGTGAGCCAACCGCACTAATAATGGAGATGAGTGACTACAGAGCGCCTCATCTGAAAACGGTGTTGAAGCAAACTTGGTTTAGATTGATGGAATTCGTAACGATGGCCTTCCCTCTCATAATTGTAGGTAGCCTAGTAATCAAAATGGTAGAGATTCTCAACTTGCTGGAACCGATCGCAAACATCCTCAGTCCTGTAACCGTTACTTGGCTGGGGTTACCCGCCATCACAGGGATAACGTTGGTCTTCGGTGTGCTAAGAAAAGAACTGACGTTGATAATGCTCGCAACTCTTTTCGGAACAACGAATTTTGCACAAGTCATGACTCCAGTTCAGATGATTGTTTTCACTCTGGTAGCTATGCTATACATACCGTGTATAGCGACCATCGCAACCTTGGTTAAAGAGTTTGGATGGAAGAAAACGTTATTCATCACTGTTTTCGAAATACTGTTGGCCTTGCTTTTAGGGGGAATAGCGTTCAGGTTGTTGTCGATTTAACGTTGCACTACAAAGGTGGCTTAGCGAGAGATAGAGACTTTGCTGCAGACTTTAACTTCAACTCGACTTCTGCTGACTTAGAGTCTTTCTGACAGCCTCACTAACTCCCGTGCCCGCTTTCATAGAAGCTTTCTCTATGTTGTGTTGTTCAAGCAACGTTGAAGCACCTGGACCGAACTCGGGCGCTATAACGAGATTAACATTTAAGTCTATTAGCATTTTCACAACAATAGGGCCAGCTCCATGCTGATAAGATACGGCAGGGTTCTCGAGTACCTTCACGTTTTTAAGTGCGCCTTCCTCGACGTCTACAATGGTGAAATTGTTTGCTCTGCCGAAAACCTCTGATACAACATCTCTTAGGCCTTCTCGTCCTTTCGTTGCAACAGCTATTCTAAGCCTTGTCATTCTTTTTCACTACTCTTAAGCTCTTCTAACCGTTTTCTGATTTGCTCTAGTGTTTGCTCCAGCCATTTTGCTTGATTTTCTAACATGGCTTTTTCTTGTTCTTTGGGAACAGCTGTATAAGCAGGCGGTATTACAGCAGGAGCCTGTGGAATGGTTGCCTGAAGGTATGGAGCAAAAAGCCACCAGCATGCTCCTCTGCCGTATAACCACCCTGGTCTCTGCCAAGGCGGTAAGTAGCTAAACGGTCCTCTTCCTGGCCAAGGTCCAGCCCAACCGCCACCTCTTCCTCGTCCTCTCCAACCCATGTTTCTTCACCTCCGAAATCTTTATTTTGTGCTTATGCACATAATCATTTATGGAATAATGCACAGAAATATATAAAAGTTGTGGTAGACATACTAAAAAGTGATTAAAGATGGGGTGGCGTTATAGGCGCAGACGTGGCAGAAGAGGGAGGTTCCCAAAGCCAATCAGTATAGAAAAGGTTCCAACCGTAGACAAATTCACTCCAACTCCTCAAGGAAATCCGGAACCCATCTATATTGAACCAGCAGAACTTGAAGCCTTTAGACTAGTAGACCTAGAGGGGCTCTCTCAGGAGGAGGCTGGAGAGAAAATGGGTATCTCTAGAGGGACGGTCTGGAGGCTCATACAAAGTGCGAGAAAGAAGACCGCCCAAGCCCTCACTGAAGGAAGACCGATAAGCATTGCCCCATTTGTTTCTGAATAACCGCTCGCCCTTATAACGAGAACAAAAGATTGCTACGGTTTCAAAATGTGTCTTTCATACGGCTTATTTTACTAGTAAAAACTTGTCTCCAAATTTAGCCCATTACGGCGCAATTTAGAAAGACTACAAATAGGCTCCTTATGCTAAAATAAGCTCAAAAATCTCTTAAAAAATGGCCCGGGAATGGGATTTTATCACGAATTTACCGGTAAAAATATGCCTGAGATATGCTGATGGTAGTTAGCTTGATCTAGATGCGCGTACAAGAAATAAGCGATACTTTGTTACAATATTGCTGGATGAAATCTATGAGTGTCGCTGAGGAACATAAAAGAAAAATTCGAGACATTATAATACTACTCTTAACCGCTTTAGTTTTGGGTTTTCTTCTAAATTTGTTGGCAAGCACCACATTCCAGTTGCTTTTAAGTCAAATAGATCCATTTTCACTCATTTTGCTTTCACTGGTATTACTTGTAGTTTCCGTTGCGTGTGCTTATTTCGCTATCGTGCTTCTCAAACCACCAAGTAATTTCGTTAAGGTAGCATCATGTAATCTACTTTGGAATCCAAGAGACAGAAGAGTTCTTCCATCAGTTTATGACTATTCAGAGGGATACTTTCCCCAAATGTTTGCCTTTCAAATGTTTGAGAAAATAGAGCAGCACAAATCGCAACTTAAGGAAGAACTGAAAGGAGGAATAGGTCTTCCGCCAAATGAGAAACATATATTGTCTCATTTAATGGACTATCTTATGCTACTTTGGCTTGGAATAGACGCCGTGAAGCCAACATACCGACTGGGTTTCAAAGGAAGACTATTCCGTTTCAAAGACCTTAGGAGAATATCAGACAGAAATCCTATAATTGCAATCGCCCGAGATCTTGCAAATAACAGACCCGAATGGATGCCTCCCGACATCACAATAGAACTTCCAGAAGGCACCGAAATTTCTATGCCCGAAGTTTGTGAACAAAACGATCCAAATGTAGGTAAGCTGACTTTAAGAAACAACTACTTCACGAGTAACATAACATATCATGTTGGCGCTTGTACTCCCGTTTCAAGTATATGGATGGGGCCTGCGCCTTCGATGCTAGGTATGCCTATCAATCCTTTCTTTTTAAGTAAAGATTGCGACGAAAAATCACGTTTGGATATTTCTTCAGTTTGGGTTATGAGTTACTACATGGTCTTTGAAACAAAGTTCAATGAGTTGTTGCTTCTCAAACCAAGGACGTTTTATCAATACACGCGTTGGGTCGAACAACTTTCAGAACTCTTTGTGCACTTCTTTGATTGGAATCAAAACGCCCAGAAAGCATTTGCCTCAAGGCAAAGCGAGATTTATGAGATGTTGAAAGGAGTCGAATTAAGGCTTGAAGGCATTGAAAACAAACTCTCGAAATTTTCCGCAGGCGTGGAGGATAAGGGTTGAACTCACATACCCTTATTGCGCGCGCATTGAGAGGATCGAATTGAAACTGAATAAGCTCTTTAAGATTTTCATCATAGTTGCCGTCGCGCAGTTTCTTGCATGCATGCATCCAAATCTACCTTATTCCTTTTTTCCGATTGCTCCGCATTTGTGCGCACATAGATGTAAGAAAAGCGTTGGGTTATACGTTTTTTCTGTTTCTGGGATTCATGTCGTGCAGTGCTCGTGTGATAAAGCATAAAAGCGCTCTAGGTCAAAGGAGGGTTGGGTCTTAGGGGTGCCTCCTCGAGCGGTCAAAACGATTGAAGACTTGATTTTTTGGCAGTATGCGAAGATCATTTCAGAGTCGGCGGGGTATGGGAAGAAACAGTTCGGGTTTGTGATGGATCGTTTCAAGAAGCTTTCCTCAGGAGAAATAAACTGGAGTAATTCGATTCGTGAGTATGTTAAGGAAAGAGAGAAAAAAGATGTCTGCATCTACTGTGGAAAAAAGGAAGACTTGACTCTGGAGCATATTCTGCCTCGTTCAAGAGGTGGCCCCGACACCACTGACAACGCTGTTTTCGTCTGTAAGAGCTGCAACTCCTCGAAGGGTGACAGACGGCTCTACGAATGGTTTGGCCTTGAAAACAGGTATGAAGTGCCGAGAATAGCTGAAGGGAAATACCTTAAACTGTTGTATGCCTTGCACAAACGAAACGGAACGCTAAGCGTGTCTGACATTTCAGAACTCTGTCCACAATGCGACCTGCAGAACAGATGCCCAGAAAAACAAAAACTGACAGTCTACTGTCTCGAAGGAATTTGCACCAAAGCCTAGAGCGCGCGCACAAGTGCGTGCATGTATACAGGGGCAGAATCTCATGGAAAACAAGATAGCGCATAAACTAGTCACATTCATGAAGTGTCTATTATGATACGTTTTGTGATGCTTTGGTTTATGGTTACTCGAATAAGATGCGCATTGCCCTAATATACGTTTAATCGTTGACGGAATAAATAATTCAAATATCGTGCGCGCGATCATCTGGCCCAGCCACTGTAAAAGACGTTTGTTTTATTTCTCTCAAGGGATAACGCTTTAAGTATTGGAATTTATATACACAATCGAAATTGACACTAGAGGGGCATGAGAAAGATGTCGGTTGGGAAAGAACCACCTAGAATTAAACTCACGATAGAATCTACTGCCGGTTCAATAGAGCGCTTTTATAACTTGCACCAGAAGATTCAAGCTGTAAAAGTTTCGGCTATGGCGGAACTGCATATGGACCCTTCGACTGCTGGAAACTACGGTCTATTCATAAAGGGTAAGAATGAACCATTGCCTGAAGATAAGACTCTCGGCGAGTTAGAGATATCAGAGGGCATGACTTTGGTCATATCTCCTCTTGGCGCTGAAGTGATCTAGTTTACCTACAAGAGGGTTAAGGCTAAGTGGACCCTGAACTCTCAAAGCATTACTTTGACGAGCAAGTTTCAAGAGTGCAGTCTCTGAAAGGCATTATTGAACATTATGGTTGGACAATTAGTGTAGAAGGCTTTGACGTCTATGTGACTATGCATCCAAGAAAATATCCAGAAAAGAGATTTTTGGCACGGCTGCGTTGCAATGAATACCCGAAAAGGGCTCCTTCTTGTCTGGTGGCAGGATCAACAAACTGGAAAGAAGGAGCCCAATATTGGCCTTCTGTTGGGCCGTTTCAAGCTGCAATTAGTAGAAGTCAAAGTCAACCTCAGCTTTGCATTCCTGGAATTAGAGAATTCCACGAAGGATGTCATGCTACGGATTCATCACGCCCTTGGTTACCTGAAAAGTATTCTCTTGCTAAGATACTCCAAGACGTTCAAGTAGAACTTGACAAGGTATATCCATGAGTGAAAGGAAGGCCAACCGTTTGGTCAGACCTTCAGACAAGTCTAGGAGGAGCCGGCTTGTTGAGTTCATTAGACAGTACTATATCCCGCGAGATTTGTTTGAAAAAAGTATGAAGGTGCTTAGAAAACGGGGACGCCGGAGGCAAGAAGGAATTGTACTCTGGGCGGGAGCAGTAACCCCAAACGCTGAAGAAGCCTACGTAATGAGTTTCATCGTCCCGAAAAGAGGACATTGGGGTGGTGGTGTAAGACTAGATTCCAAAGTTCTGCTGAAGCTTTCTGAAGAACTTGAAAAGAGAGATCTTTTGCTTTTGGCTCAGGTTCACAGTCATCCTGGAGACTTCGGTCACTCTTTGGGGGACGAGGAGCGGGCAGTAAGTTATAGGTTAGGTTTCGTTTCCATTGTAGTCCCAAATTTTGCTCTGATCGATATACGTGACCTCTCTGTTTGCTATGTTTATGAATACGTGGGTAATTGGAAGTGGAAACTCCTCAAGAGCAATGAAGTGACCTCTCGCTTCATCATAGAAGATACTTTGATTAGAGTATGATACTTATGCGGGAACGAGCAGACTCGCGAACGTTAGGACTGATCAAGCAACTCCTTTCCAAAGGTAGAATCAGTATTAAAAGATGGGGCGACGTGTCCGGTAGTGCATTGATAATTGCCGACGAAAGGTCTCTTAGGACGGCGAATGGTCAATTTGCGTTATGCACAGCAATAAACACGCTTTCGAGGTTATACCCAATCTTGACCTACATCGGATTGTCGATTCCTGCTTCGGCAGTTTTCTCGATAGATGTTCCATTGTTTACAAAAGATAGAGTTCTGGATGCCGCCATAGAGTTTACCAACAAGCTACAGCTTGACTGCAAAGTTGAGTGCATTGATACCCCACATGGGAATTGGGATGCTGTCCTCTCCATTGGACCTTTAAAAACCAACCTAAAGAATATGGTTAGCATAGCTTCAGACGGATGGATAGCCTACGCGTCAACAGATGAGCTTGTTCCAGTTTTCACAGAAAAAACAAATCCTATCGGGGCCTATGCAGCTGCGTGCATTGGCGGAATGGAGGTATTTAAGAAGGTTTTTCTGAAGAAGTCAAACCTTCTATTACCAAAGAAAGCTCATTCTGATGTGAGGTGGAGACTGAAATTCATTAGAGGCCAAATCAGTTTTTCAGCTTTTGATTACAGGGTGAACGTAAACTCCACAAATAACCCACGTTTGCCTTCAACAGTCGATTTGGGCGATTTATACATAGCTGGAGTAGGTGCCGGCGGTGGTGCAATTGCTTACACGCTCGCTAGTCTGAATGACCTCAAGGGCCAACTGACACTGATCGATCCTGATGAAGTGAAACCCGGTAATATGAATCGGTACGTTTACGCTCTAGAGAAAGATTCTGCTGGCAACAAGCCAAAAGTTAAGGCAGTTGAGGAGCTTTTTGAGGCCTTCAAAAAACTAGATGTTCAAGCTTATCCGTATCCTTACCAAGAATTGAAAGCATCTGGGAAAATTGATAATATTGACGTTCTGATTTCAGCTGTGGATACAAAAGAAACGAGACGTCAGATGCAGTGGGACATGCCCCGAATAATACTCGATGCTGCTGTTGTGGTAACTGATTTCTATATCCGCCGAGTTGAAATAGGTCAGAGTCCGTGTCTACTTTGCACCCATAAGGCCAGAGAAGTAGAACGTTCGCTGGAGGAAATTGTTTCTGAAGTCATCGGCCTTTCTGCAACGGAGATTGTAAGACTTCGCAGTACTAACGCATGCATGACACAAAAACACATTAACCAAATGATAAAATCTAGCGAAAAATATGGTTTTACTCTGCCCTCTGCAGGTGAACGTTTTAGCGATTGGTGGATGATGCATTGTGGTGAACTTGTCTTACCAGCAACACAGGAGAGGATCCCTCTACCATTTGCGACTATCCTACCAGGAATTCTCATAGCAGGAGAGGTGATAAAAGAACGTTATTTCCCGAAGGATGTGCTCCAGAATTACTATTCCTACAACATGATCAATCTTCCTCCAAACGGAATGACGCCAATGAAGCCTGTTCATGACTGTATTTTTTGTTCTCTACCTCTAACTAAGGAAATATACATGAAAAAGTATGCATTGAAGAGATTTGAGTCAAAACTGAAATAGATTGTGAACGTGTGGGTTAGCATTTGTCCAGTTGATGCGCGCTATGAGTTTAGGCTTTCATCATTCCATACCCAAATGGCTTCGGGTCTATACTGTGCCAAGCCAATCAGTTGATCAACGGCAAAAAACCTTTCGCGCTAATCTCTAAGTTACTTCCAGAATCATCCTAGTCTCTTCTGAAAATTACCTGCTGTCTTGATGATGCATATTGTAGCATTATTCGTCCAACTATCTGGGCTGATCATGCATGCATGCACAAGGGTTTCTTGTGGAGAATGAATGGGTAGAGGGGTCTCCGTTGATAGCTTCGGGTTGGAACATTAACGCACAATGCCACGTTGTAGAGATAGACCCTGAAACCTATCGATGTCTTTGTAGTTCAACCTCTGATTGTAGTAACGTGCATACATATTGTGGAGATTGCAACGAATTAATAGAACAAAAAAGGCTCGCGGGAGATATCTCCGCTTTTCCTTAGTTCCACCGAGCCACAGTAGTCTGTCTGCGCACATAAGGTTGACAGTTTTAAACTCTCAAGTGAAATTAAAAGCTACTAACGATTTGAAGTCGATTTTCTGCCATTCTACGCCCAAAACGAGCGAAATTTGAGCGAAAATAACCTCTCGAAGATGGTGCGGGGGGTAGGGTTTGAACTTACGAGAAGAAAGCTTGCGTTGCATATTCTTGTGTAGATTCTATCAGAGTTAGTGCTTGAACGTGATTTTAACTCATATGTGTATCAAGAAT
>Ga0224506_10003128_pt1 | contig 11044 bp, 8 predicted proteins | sample SF_Jan12_sed_USG_2_FD_169108 | JGI IMG/M metagenome (GOLD analysis project Ga0224506, IMG submission 169108) | Sediment microbial communities from San Francisco Bay, California, United States - SF_Jan12_sed_USGS_8_1 | ecosystem: Environmental > Aquatic > Marine > Sediment | place: USA...
CCTGGCGATAATATTATGTCCGATGTTCAGCTCTTCAATCTCCGGAATATCGGAGATAAGCTTAACATTGCGATAGGTGAGCCCGTGTCCGGCTAACACCCGAAGCCCCAATCGCCTGGCTATCTGCGCACAGTCTCTTATCTTCTCATATTCCGCTCTGACTTTTTCTTCATCTTTCGTCTCGGCATACTTGCCGGTGTTTATCTCCACTGAGTCGGCGTCGATCTTCTTAGCTTCCCGCATTTGCTCGGGGATGGGGTCAACAAAGATGCTGACCCTAATCCCGGCCTGCCGAAGGGTTTCGATCACCGGCTTCAAATCCAGGCTATGGCTCACCACATCCAATCCCCCTTCAGTGGTGACCTCATCCGCCCGCTCGGGCACCAGGGTGACCATATCGGGACGCTCTTTCAAGACGATCTGAACCATCTCATCGGTGGCCGCCATCTCCAGGTTTATTTTGGTCTTTACCATCTGACACAGCAGATGAAGGTCTCTATCCTTGATGTGGCGGCGGTCACCCCTCAGGTGTATGGTTATGCCATCTCCTCCCGCCAGCTCAACCAAAGTGGCGGCATCCAAGGGGTCGGGCTCGTTGGTCTGGCGAGCTTCTCTTATAGTGGCAATATGGTCGATGTTTACCGCTAACTTGGTCACTTTTTTCATCCTCCTCTTCATGGCTGACAACAATTGGCAGAAGCTCTTTTTAAATGATTGCCCCGGACTGCACTATCAGGGCTGAGACCTTTTGGTTGCTCCAATCGATTTTTTAATTACTTTAGCTATCTCTTCAGCGTAGAGCCGGATGGTAGGTAAGTCTTTCCCCTCTACCATTACCCGGGCTAAGGGCTCGGTTCCTGAGTAACGAACTACCACTCGTCCCATTTCCCCCAGCAGCCCTTCTATTTCCCTTATCCTGGCTACTACCTCCGGGAGCTCCTTCCATGGGGGCTTGGCGGCAACCGGGATATTGATGAGCACCTGGGGGTATTTTACCATCCCATCAGCCAACAGGGAGAGGTCCTGGCGGAGGTGGCGGGTTATTTCCAGGACCTTAATAGAGGTAAGAATGCCGTCGCCGGTTGTGGTATGGTCGGCGAAGATGATGTGTCCCGACTGCTCTCCGCCCAGGTTTAATCCCTCCTGGAGCATGGTGCTGAGCACATATCTGTCCCCTACCTTAGTGGTGAAGATCTTTATATCTTCCTGCTGAAGGGCTTTTTTCAGACCAAGGTTGCTCATAACCGTGGTGACTACTGTATTTCCGGACAATTTCCCCTTCGATTTCAAATAGCAGGCACAGACCATCAGGATGTAATCGCCATCCAGTATCCTCCCCTGCCGGTCTACAAAGATAGCCCGGTCGCCATCCCCATCATAGGCTATCCCCATGTCAGCCTCCAGCCGCTGAACCTCTAAGGCTAAGCTTTGAGGATACAAAGAGCCGCAGCTCTGATTGATATTTCTTCCATCCGGCTCAACGAAGAGGGAATGGACTTCAGCTCCCAGGCTGGCGAATACCGAAGGGGCAATGCGGTAAGTAGCTCCATGGGCACAATCGAGGACCACCTTCATCCCCTTCAGGGAGAGGGGTGATTCGGGTATGCTAAGGAGAAAGTTTTGATAATCGATTATTAAACTCTCGTCTGTATGCTTATAAAGGACGGGATTCGGGGTATTTGGGTCGACAAAGTCCTTACTCAAGACCAGGGCTTCTATTTCCTGCTCCATCTCATCGGATATCTTATATCCTGTGCCAGAAAAAATTTTTATTCCGTTATCCTGATAGGGATTATGCGAAGCTGATATTGAGATGCCGGCATCAAATCCCCTCATTTTGGTCAGATAGGCTACGGCAGGAGTAGGGAGAATCCTCCCTAAAGTAACCTTCCCCTGGAATTTCAAAATCCCTCTGGTGAGAGATTGTTCAATGGAGGGACCGGACTCCCGTGTATCCCTTCCTATGAGGATGGAGGGGTTGGTGTGCTCTTTTTTCAGGCATAAGGTAATGGCGGCTCCTATCTTCTCCAGCGTAGCAGGATCAAGTGGATATTGCCCGGCAACTCCCCTTATGCCGTCGGTCCCGCTTAACTTTCCCACTGGCTAACCTCTTATTTGGCAACCCGTTCGGCGTAGACCCTTACCGTAATCTTTTCAGGGGAAATTGATATCAGCTCTATGGCATCAGCCAAAGAAGGGTCAAAGCTGACCTCAGGGGAGAGGATATAGGGCTGCAATCTTGGTTTTAGCCCGCCTACATTTACGGTGGCTCTAATCTGCTCGGTTTTTATCTGTTGCAGTATCTCAGAGGGGGCTTTGATGGTTACGGAGAGAGCTGCAGGCTCCGCTATGGCGAGGTAAATCTGAGATCTAAAAGAGATGGGGATATCCGATAGGGTCATCTCCGCATTAGCCGCTCCGATTTCCACCGATACCTGGGTAGTCCTTTGACCGATAATAGAGACATTGGGATGCGCCACCGCAATGTTCACTACCCCTGAGAATCCCTGTTTTCTTCCCTCAAGAGGAATGAGGTCAGTAGTCGCTTCTCCCACCTCCTGTACCTCGCTTTCCGCTCCTGTTACAGTCACCCGCGATGGATTGAGGGAAATCCTGATGAGCTTATACCCGGGTGCCGGACTCCCCCCGAAATTGGGGACAATGGGGATCTCTTTTTCAAGCTTTCTCTCCACCAGAAGCCTGATGGTGGGAGGGGTAACCTTGATCACCTCAGCACCGAAGGGTACCCTGATTTTGTCGAAGGTGAGGGGGATATATTGTTCGCCATAGGTCACATTTGATAGGTCGAGGGAGATGTCAATCTGTCCTGTGCTAAGAGTATTAAGGATGGTATCCGAGGCTTGGAGCCTCACATTTACCGCATCCACAGTATCCCCGATCAGGGACATTGCGGGAGAAAGGTTTTTGAACTGCAGCGGAACATCCTTGAACTCTATTATCGACCTCTTGCCTCCCAGCACCAGCACCCAGAGAATGAAGGCTAATGCAAGAGAAACCAATTTTAAGGGGAGGTTGTTAAATATGGCACGACTCACCTTGAGCTTTCTCATTCTATTTTTTCCCCTTTTTGAGAGGCGAAGGCTCCTCCCCATGCTCTTCTTTTTTCACCTCGAAAAGCTGATGGAGTTCTTCCTTGAGTTTGTCGGGCTGAAGCCTCTCCTTAAATTCTCTCTTATGCACCAGAGATATCTCCCCTCTTTCCTCCGAAACGACCACTATCACGGCATCGGTTTCCTCGGAAAGACCAATGGCGGCTCGGTGGCGGCTGCCAAATTTCTTGCTGATGCTGGCTCTTGAGGTAAGAGGGAAATAGCAAGAGGCGGCGACTATACGGTCTCCCTGGATAATCACCCCTCCATCATGGAGGGGTGAGTCGGGGCTGAATATGGAGAGGAGCAAATCATAACTCAAGCGTGCATCTACCCGGATGCCGGTCTCGATATAGTTCTTTAGTCCCATCTCCTTTTCCAGGGCGATAAGAGCACCTCGGCGCTTGGATGCCATAGAAGCAGATGCCTGGACTACTTCGTCAATGGCGGAGGTGGTTCCCTCCTCGGAATAGAAGAGTTTGAGAAAAGGATTTCGTCCAACGGTTGCCAGGGCTCTCCTTATCTCTGCCTGAAAGAGGACAATAATGGCGATAACCAGATAGGTGAGGAAATTTCGCAAGAGCCAATTCACCGTTTCCAGGCGCAGCCTTTCGGAAAGGTAGAAAGCCAGGATAAGGAAGACAATTCCCAGAGCCATCCGGCCAGCTCTAGTTCCCTTGATGAGAAGCAGGAGTTGATATATGAGGAAGGCCACTATCAGTATATCGATGAAATCGACCCAGGAGAAATCCTGAAGGCTGAAGAACTCAGCAATTCGCTCCATTACAGCACTCCATGCAAGGTATTAGCTTTTGGCAACTGGCGCTCCCTTTTCCAGGCTCCCCTCCGTCTGAAAGGCATGAAGCATCTTCACCAGGCGCTTTGTCGGTCCCGGGTCGTGGACTCTGACTATATGTGCTCCCTTTAGCACCGCCACTGCTACTGCTGCCAGGGTTCCTTCCAGGCGCTCTTCCGCCGGCAGGTTCAAGACCTTTCCTATAAACGATTTTCTCGAACAGCCCACTAATATGGGTCTTCCGAGGCTCTTCAACACGGAGAGGTTTTTCAGTAAGATGAGGTTATCATCCGCTTTTTTCCCGAAGCCTATGCCGGGATCTATAACAACCCTTTCCGGGGAGACTCCCGCATCTATTGCCCGCTGCAGGGCATTCCTCAAACCGGCTACTACTTCCGAAATGACATTCTGGTAGCCAGGGTATTGATGCATTATGGCGACATCGGTGGGGATGTGCATCAGGACTGCCGGAACCTTATAGCGAGTGAGGAGGTGAACCATCTGGGGGCTATGCTTCAATCCGCTGATATCATTGACCATATCTACCCCCAGCTCCAGGGACTCTCTGGCTACCTCTGGCTTATAGGTGTCGATGGAGATGGGCACGGGGGTTTCTCTCTTCAGCCGCTTCAGCACTGGGATAACTCTCCGCAGCTCTTCCTCTACCGAAAGGAGAGCGAAACCGGGACGAGTCGACTCGCCGCCCACATCAATGATATCCGCCCCCTCTTCTACCATCTGCAAGGCGTAATCTACGGCTCTGCCCGGGTCATTGTTTATTCCGTCTCCAGCGAAGGAGTCGGGTGTGAGGTTGAGGATACCCATTATCATGGTGCGACCATCAAGTTGTATCGGTCCCGAGGGAAAATCAATGGTGAAGCTTCGACGCCGATAGCTGCTCATTACCTGCTGGACCTCCTGGTTGAGAATGGGCAACTTATAGGGCTGATATTTCAGCTTTTCATCCAGGGCGGAGAGCTGTTTCTGGGTGCCTATAAGGATTATGTCAGTCTCTCCACCCTTAAGAGCGAAGGTGTTTTTGGAAACGGCGGCATCCCCTCCCAGGGATAGCATTTGCTGCTTAAGTATATTGGCTGCTCTCACATCCACCCTCTCCAGCTTAATGCAGTAGCTCATACATTTGGGAGCCATTAAGCTCACTCCCTCAGGGGAGACCGAAATCTTCTGCAATTCTGTAACGGCTGAGGTATAGCCATCTATGGAAAGAATGTGAGCATTATGGTTCATCATTCCAGCGAAATCTATCGGCTAAAAATATCTCCCTTCCGCCAGGCTGCCAGGCTTTTTAGCTGGGGAGGGTTTACTATTATCCTTCCCCTGAAGGAGTAGGAGAAGGTTTCAGGGTTGTCCTGCGGCTAATCCGCTTGACCCTCTCTTTTTTGGCGACCTTGGCAAGAGAAGGTGCCGGCTTGGCTTTGGATTTCAGGGGTTTTCCCTCAATGATTGCCTTTATCTCATCGTAATCGAGCACCTCCCGCTCCAGTAGCTTATCGGCTATTAACTGGAGGACTTTCTTGTTCTCTTTAAGGAGCGTTTGAGAGGCCTCGTAGTTTTCGGTGATAATCCCTTTCACTTCCTGGTCTATGAGCACGGCTGTCTTTTCGCTGTAGTCCTGATGTCGGGCGAACTCCTTGCCTATAAAAATTTGTTCCTCTCTCCCACCAAAAGTCAGCGGTCCTATGTTGTCACTCATACCCCATTCGCAGACCATCTTTCTGGCCAACTCGGTTGCCCGTTCAAGGTCGCTCCCTGCCCCGGTGGTCAGGTCTCGGAGGAGCAGCTCTTCGGCAGCTCTTCCTCCCAGCAGAACCCGAAGTTGGCATTCGAGGTACTGTTTGGTGTAGTTGTGGCGGTCATCGATGGGGAGCTGCTGGGTAACTCCCAGAGCCCTCCCGCGGGGGATTATGGTGACCTTGTGAATGGGGTCGCTGCCGGGTGTAAGCATAGCCACCAGGGCGTGCCCGGCTTCGTGATAGGCGGTGTTTCTTTTTTCTTCGTCGCTGATGATAAGGCTTTTCCGCTCAACTCCCATAAGAACTTTATCTTTAGCCCCCTCGAAATCTTCCATATCTACTGTTCTTTTATCCAAACGCGCAGCTCCCAGGGCGGCTTCGTTAACCAAATTGGCTATGTCTGCCCCTGAGAAGCCAGGGGTACCCCTGGCGATAACGCTGAGGTCGACATTGGTTCCCAGGGGTATATTTCGGGTGTGAACCTTGAGTATCCCTTCCCTCCCCCTTATGTCCGGGGGGTCGATGACAATCCTTCGGTCGAACCTGCCGGGTCGCAGCAGGGCGGGGTCAAGTATGTCGGGTCTGTTGGTAGCCGAGATCAGGATAACCCCCTCGTTGGTATCAAAGCCATCCATCTCCACCAGGAGCTGGTTCAGGGTCTGCTCCCTTTCGTCATGACCTCCGCCGAGACCGGATCCGCGATGCCTGCCTACGGCATCTATCTCGTCGATGAAGATTATGCAGGGGGCGTTTTTATTCCCCTGTTCGAAGAGGTCGCGCACCCTGGAGGCCCCTACTCCGACGAACATCTCCACAAAGTCGGAACCGCTTATGGAGAAAAAGGGGACATTAGCTTCCCCGGCAATTGCTCTGGCTAACAAGGTCTTGCCCGTCCCCGGGGGACCCATCAGGAGAACTCCTTTCGGTATTCTTCCTCCCAGTTTCTGAAACCTCTGAGGGTCTTTGAGGAACTCGATGATTTCTTGAAGCTCCTCTTTCGCTTCGTCCACTCCGGCTACATCCTTGAAAGTAGCCTTCTTGTGCTGGCTGGATAACATCTTGGCCTTGCTTTTGCCGAAGGAGAGGGCTTTGTTGCCTCCGCTTTGCATCTGCCGCATAAAGAATATCCAGATTCCTATGAGGATGACCATAGGAACCCAGGAGATCATAGCCGCCAACCAGGGGCTCTGGCTGGGCTCTTTGGCTTTAATACGGACTTTATTCTCACGGAGGATTTTAACCAGTTCATCGTAGTTAGGGGAATAGGTGAAGAAGGTCTTTTCACTGGCAGCGTATTTCCCTTCTATCTTATTGCCGATGATGGTGACCTCTGCTATATTTCCCTGTTCGACATCTCTCAAGAAGTCGCTGAAGACGATCTCCTCCTGCTGCTTCTGGGTGGTCTGAATCAGGTGCCATAAGAGAAAGGCGATGGCAATAATTACCATCCATACAGTTAAACTCCTCAGAGTTGGATTCACTTAACCCTCCTCTCTAATATAGACATCCCAGAACTCATTACTGGGCCGGCCTCTCCTTTATATTATGGGCCGGATGTTCTCACTCTTTATAAAAGGAGATGTAAGGGAGGTCCCTTGCCCTCTCCATGTAATCTAAGCCATAGCCGAAGACATAATGATTGGGAATGGTGAACCCAACATAATCAGCTTCTATATCCACCTTTCTCTGCTCGGGCTTGTCCAGCAGGATGCAGAGCTTCAGAGAGTTCGGCCTCATCTCCTTAAGGTGGTTCATCAGGTAATGGAGAGTAACCCCGGTATCAATAATGTCACTTATCAGTAAAACATCCTTATCAGTTATTTCAAATTTATAAGTATATAAGATATTCTTGCTGATGAGTGAGCCCTCTTCCCCTTCACGGGTATGAACCTGCACAAAGCTGCAAGTCAAGGGCACGGTGAGCTCCCTTACCAAATCAGCCATAAATACGAAGCAACCTTTAAGAACCCCAACCACACTGATCTCCTTGTCGGTATAATCTTCTGAGATTTGCCTGGCGATCTCGCCGAGCCGTTTTTTGATATCTTTTTCTGTATAAAGCACTTGCTCTTTTACAGGCATATTACCCCCTCTCAATAATTACCACTTCCTTGGTTGTGTCAGATACTTTAAAGCTTTCTCCGATTTGGACTCCTGCTACCCAACATATCTTCCCTCGGGATATGAAAAGTGGTAATTTATCCCGTTCTTCGCGGGGTATTTTTTTATTTATGAAGAAATTTTTCAGCTTAGTATATCCCCTTGCCCCTAAAGGGAAGAAGTAATCCCCACTCCTTCTGTTTCTCACGATGAGCGGTTGGGATAGCTTTGCCCGGTCGAGGAAAGCGCAGCCGCCAGTCTTCAAATGGTACCGGCGCTGAAACTCTTCTAAAGGAAGGGAGGTGAGCTTAAATTTCTGGTTCACCTCCTTGATATGCGCTTCCCCGGGAAAGCTTATTACATAAGAAAACTCTTCTGCTGGAGGAGGCTCTCTCCTCCTGATGACCAATTCTCCACCCTTTCTCTCTATTATGACCTTGTCCGGGAGAGAAATCCGTTTCCCTCTTTTTTCTTCATCGAGAAGTTGGAGAGTTTTTTCCCCATGACTGAAGGTTATCCTCCGGGTATCACTCTTCAAGTGGGAGATTCCCTCTCGCAGCAGTCTTCTTCTAATTGCCAGGTGCTGCTCCCTCAGCTGGGAGACATTAAAAATCACCGCTTCATCTTCAATTCTTGCCAGTTTGCCGAATAGATGAGTGGTATAGGATTTCAAAAAATCGTCCTCCTCCCGCAGAACCTCCGCTGTTCTGAATAATATCTCCTCTATGTTCTTGCTGGCATTATTTTCCAGCAAGGGAAGCAGAACCCCCCGTATGTAGTTCCTTTTAAAGGACAGGTCGTAGTTTGAGGAATCCACCCTGTATCCCAGGTTATTCTCCTCCAGATAGGCGATAATCTCCTCGCGGCTGGTTTCTATCAGGGGTCTGATGAAGATGCTGTCCTTTACCGGGTAGATGGAGGCGAGCCCCCTCATTCCGGAACCTCGAAGTAATCTCAGCAGAAAAGTCTCCGCCTGGTCGCTTCTGGTATGACCCACAGCAATCTTGGACAGGGAGAGCGATTTAGCTGTTTTCAATAGGAAGCTATAGCGCTCTCTTCTGGCAGCATCCTCTAAATTGAGGGATTCTCGCTCCGCCACTTTGGCTACTTCAACCGATTCAGTTATCAAGCTCACCCCCAGCTTCGCTGCTATCTGACGTACAAAGTTCTCATCCCCATCAGACTCCTCACCCCTCAGGCGATGATTGAGGTGAGCGGCCGTCAGGGAGAAAGCCAGCTCCTTCTTCAGATTCCAGAGAAGATGCAAAAGGGCTATAGAGTCGGGTCCGCCAGAGACTCCCACCAGGACTCCATCGCCAGCCTCTATCATCCGATACCGTGACAGAGTTTTTCTCACTTTGAGCAGAAGCTGACTCCTGGCCTTGACCATATGCTTTACGCTCATCGGTTTGTTTTGCTACTCTAAGTTAGCAATCTATTCTAAAAGCAAGACTCCTCAATAAAAAGTACTAAATATAAATACACTTTTGGTGGCGGTGCAGGGATTTGAACCCCGGACGCCGCGGATATGAGCCGCGTGCTCTAACCAACTGAGCTACACCGCCATTTCTCAAATAATTTTACTAATTAATAATACTAAAAACCGCCCTTACTGTCAAGGGAAATAACTCTGCATCTATTAGCTATTTATAAGCGGTTTAACTATCACTTTTCCGCTTTATTTACATATTATTACAATTCCATCATTCTCTGACAGTAAGGTAAATTACCTTCAAATAAAGGAATTGCTATTGTATTGAGAATATGATATTATATTTCTATAAAATCAACCTTGAGGATGAAAGCTATGAAGTGCGAAGTGTGTTCTGCTGAAGTGGCGGAAGAGCAGCTGCATCGCTGCCCTATATGCAGTAAGCTCTTCTGCGATGAGTGTTCAGTAGACAAAGGGGATAAAAAATTTTGTTCCCGGTTTTGTGCCGAATTCTCTTTTTACGGAGGTCCTGAGCCCGAGGATTAGCACCAATCTATTTACGATACTAAAAATAACCCCATCAGTATTTGCATCTTGTCAAGTGTACCTCGCCCTGAGCGTTAACTCCACCGAAGGCTTTGAAGCTGAAGATGGAAGTACCATCAGCCTTGAACACTTTGACCCAGGAATCCCCTCCTTCGCCATGACCGCAGAGTATCTCATCAATGCCGTTGTCATCTATATCAGCCGCGGCTATCTGCACATCACCGTTGGGATTGCCACCAGAACCAAAGGCCAAGAATTGCTTGATTAATGTGCCATCCTTGTCAAATAGCCTGACCTTGTTTTTGCCGTTATAACCGGTGGCTGCGGCTATCTCCAGGTCAGCGTCGGCATCAAAGTTCCCCACCGCCAGACGCACCTCACCGCCGGGATTATCAGTGGCATCAAATGCTGGGAAAGAGCGGATGACGCTTCCATCATAGCTGAATATCTTCACTCTGGAGCTGCCGCCCTCTCCCATGCCGGCTACTATCTCGTCAATCCCATCGGCGTTCTCCAAGTCACCTGCCGCCAGATGGACCTCACCCTGAGAATTGGCAGCACCAAAGGCTTTGAAGCTCCTGATTAATGTTCCATCGGCTTCGAAGACCTTGATCCACGACTGCCCGCCTTCACCCTGAGCTACGGCTATCTCGTTATCGGAGGGTTCGGCATCAAAGTTCCCTATGGCCAGATGGAGCTCACCGTTGGTATTTGCTGCTCCGAAGGCTTTGAAGGTGCTGATGAGAGAGCCATCCACCTCAAAGAACTTTACCCAGGACTTTCCGCCCTCACCCTGCCCGGCGGCAATCTCATCGTGCGTATCAACATCGACATCACCACCAACTATGTGTACCTCACCTAAAGTGTTTACCGAACCGAAAGCTTTAAAAGACAAGATGGGAGTGCAGTCTGGTTCAAAAAGCTTGACCCATGACTTTCCGCCCTTTCCATGAGCAGAGATAATATCAAAAATGGAGACCATCATGCTTACTGGAATATCCTGATCGCCGCCATTGGAAGTGATGGATATGGTGGCATTGTATGGACCGGGTGTCAAACCAACTCTGTCTACTGAAGCGTTTATAGTGTCAACCTCAGCAGTGGTATCTCCACTAATAGGTGAGATTGTTAGCCAGCCAGCATCGTCAGTGATGCTCCAGACCAGGATACCGTCTCCTACATTGTCTATGGTGAAGGTTTTGGCGATGTCGAAGTAGCCGAATTCCAAGCTGGTGGGGTCAACCTTTAATTGAGGAGCGATGATGGTGAAGTCCCCATCGCTCTCATCCCAGATGGAGCCATCGGC
>Ga0224506_10003129_pt1 | contig 11044 bp, 8 predicted proteins | sample SF_Jan12_sed_USG_2_FD_169108 | JGI IMG/M metagenome (GOLD analysis project Ga0224506, IMG submission 169108) | Sediment microbial communities from San Francisco Bay, California, United States - SF_Jan12_sed_USGS_8_1 | ecosystem: Environmental > Aquatic > Marine > Sediment | place: USA...
TTTGGCTGTTGGCGTACCGGGAACAGTAGCGGGACTCTACCTGTCACATAAAAAATATGGCTCATTGCCTTGGAATGAACTCGTGCAACCTGCCGTAGATTTAGCAAACAATGGGTTTGAGTTTACTTGGACATTATATCATCATGCGCTACGTTTCGAAGAAAACAGCACTACATATAAGGGCTTATTAAATTATTTTAAAAATGAAAATGGAGTACTTGTGACCCCTGGTGAAATATGGAAACAACCTGCGCTTGGAAAAACATTGGAACGAATTCGTGATCATGGTGAAGATGGTTTTTATAAAGGTGAAACAGCCAAAAAACTTGCTCAATTCATGAAAGACAATGGCGGTATTGTCACCAAAGAAGATTTGGGCAAATATACGGCTATAGAAAGAGCGCCTGTAGTTGGGAAATACCGTGAGTTTGATGTCTATTCGATGCCTCCTCCTAGTTCAGGAGGCGTAGCTTTAATAGAAATGCTAAACATGCTAGAAAAGTATGACTTAGGGGAGATCGAGTACAATTCTGCTTCCTATTATCATCTTCTTAGCGAAGTAATGCGCAGGGCCTATGCCGACCGTGCAGAGCACCTTGGAGATCCAGATTTTAATCCAGAAATGCCCCTTGAAAAATTATTATCCAAGCAACATGCGACTACATTGACCAAAACCATAAACTTAAACAAGGCGAGTGAAAGTGATAGTTCCAAATTTGCTCAATTATATGAAGGAGATCATACCACACATCTATCAGTTGTAGATGCTAATGGGGGAGCTGTTTCACTTACTTACACTTTAGAACATTCGTATGGTTCTCGAATATTTTCGAAAGAACTGGGGTTTATTTTTAACAATGAAATGGGTGATTTCAACCCTGTGTCTGGCATTACCAACTCTAAAGGGTTAATAGGAACGTATCCAAACATAATTGTACCCGAAAAAAGAATGCTATCAAGTATGACTCCTACCATTATTGCTAAAGATGGTCTTCCGGTATTAGTAGTAGGTTCTCCTGGTGGGAGAACAATCATAAATTCTGTATTCCAAACCGTGGTGAATGTAATTGATCATAAAATGGATATCGCTACGGCTATCGAAGCACCTATGATTCACCATCAATGGCTTCCAGATAGAATATTGTATCAGCAATGGACACTATCGCCCAATACATTGGAGTTATTGGAAAATAGGGGACACACATTACGGATGTCAACCAGAGAGTGGAAGTCGATCATGGGCATCTACCTAGATCATGAAAACAAATTGTGGTCAGGATATTCTGATTCGAGCAGTAAAGATGGCGGTACTTCAGGGTATTAGGTATGAAACTATTTCAGCAAGGATGGAGTTCGAGACACCTTATTATTAGTATTATTTCTAGTGTCATTATATTTATTATTGATTTAGCTTTACCTCTGGGTGTGGCAGTTGGTGTCCCCTACATTTCATCCGTACTCACGGTATTAAGGTCCAAGAAAATTAACAATACTATTTATATTGCAACAATTTGCTCCATATTAACAATAATCGGGTATTTTTATTCCCCTGATGGAGGGGAGTTGTGGAAAGTATTATCAAACCGTTTTCTTGCATTATTTGCCATATGGGTAACAACAATCCTGTCTATTAAAATAATAAAAGATGCCCAAAAAGAAATCAAAGTACTACGTGGTTTCCTCACCACATGCTCATCCTGTAAAAAAATCAAAGATACTGAAGGATCATGGACTAAAATGGAATCCTATATTAACAAACATTCAGAGGCAAAATTTAGTCATGGGATGTGTCCCGATTGTTTTAAAGAGTTTTACCCTGATTTAGAATATAAAGGGTTTCAAAACTAGAAGAATATATATAGCACCCAATTATGGTGTATGTTGATTATTTTGCATCGCTTAACTTTAATAAGTCACTTATTAATTGGCAAAAATCATGAAAACAAATTATGGTGGGAATATTCGGATTCGAGCAGTAAAAGGTGAAGGTGTTTCAGGGTATTAAATGTGAAATTTTATTTGTAAATTAGTGGTAGTGAGTCACTAATGCCATTAGAATACTTTATCTTGAAGAGATTGGGTTTTTATAAATACAACAAAAATGAAATCACTAGACAAAGCTACAATCGAGTTTTTGAAAAGCTATAATTATACTGTTAAGGTTTCGCCCGAAACAATTGTAATTATTGATAAAAATTATTCGAAAATGTGGCAAAATGTAATCATGATTATCATTGGACTTTCTGGTTTTCCTATCGCCTTTGCAGGAAGTTATGAAATTGGCATTTTATTCATTCTATTATTATCCATTCCTATTATTCGAATCGCCAACAACAAGCCAAAGCAAGTAACTTTTGAATTGGTGTCGAATAGAGTTAACGGTATTTACTTTACCGAAATTAAGGAGTTCAGATATGCAGAAGAAGAAAACTATGCCTATGCTACACCCTTCGAAAAAGGGACAAAAGAATATACGTTAGACGTAGAATTGGTGAATAAAAATGGTATCCCCACCAAAATCCTAAGTTTTATTGATCGTGAAGAACAAAAACCAGGCGCAGCTGCTTTTTTAAGTGCATTAAATGGATGGCTTAATTAGGTAAATTATACGCTATATTAGCGTCTTTAATGACGATCAATTTATTTGTATAATCTCTAAATTAAAAATGAAAAGACAAAACATATCAACTGGAGCAAAATGGGAAGATATCGTAGGATATTCTCGTGCTGTACGTATTGGAAACATAGTTGAAGTATCAGGTACTGTAGCTGTGCAAGAGGGAAAAACAGTAGGTATAGGTAATGCTTACCTACAGTCCAAGCACATCTTAGTAACCATAAAAGATAGTTTGGAAAAAGCAGGGGCAAAGCTAGATGATGTAATTCGGACTCGAATGTTTGTAACAGACATCACCCGATGGGAAGAAGTGGCAAAAGCCCATGGTGAGGTATTTGGAAAGATAAAACCCGCCACGAGTATGGTTGAGGTAAGTGCGTTAATCGACCCTGAGTACATGGTGGAAATTGAAGCTACTGCCATAATAAATGATTGAAAAATTATCGGTTTAACGGCATATTAAATTTCAAATCTATTAGCTTTGGCATTCTTTTAAATTTTCAGAATGCCAAAACAAATACCTTTAATTGCTTGGGGAGTACTTATCCTACTTTCTTTAATCTGGGGAAGTTCTTTTATCCTTATTAAACGAGGATTAGAGGTTTTCTCTCCTGGCGAAGTAGGAGCATTACGTATTTTAGCTGCTGGTGTGGTTTTAATGCCATTCTCCATTTTTAAACTCAAGAATTTATCGGTAAAAAAATGGAAATTATTGTTTTTTGTAGGCATGGTAGGAAGTTTTATTCCTGCTTTCTTATTTGCCACGGCACAAACACAAATCGATAGTTCTGTTGCTGGAATATTAAATGCACTTACACCACTATTCGTGATGCTTATAGGGGCTGTTTTCTTTAACCAGCACATCACCAGAAGGATAGCCTTTGGTTTAGCAATAGGATTTTTAGGTACCGTGTTTTTAATTATGGCAGGTTCTGGAATCAATCTATTACAATTAAACTATTATGCTTTTTTTATCGTAGTGGCAACTGTTTGTTATGGTGCAAATGTTAATTTAATAAAATTTAAGATCCACGATATCAATGCCATATCTATAACGGCTATATCTTTGCTAATTGTAACACCTATTGCTGCTATTTATCTGTTTGGGGCAACTCCTTTTATATCTAAACTTCAGCAAGTTGATGGTGCTTATGCTTCATTTGGTTATATCGTATTATTAGGAGTTATGGGAACTGCCCTAGCTTTAGTTTTATTTAATCACCTTGTTAAAATTACAACGCCCATTTTTACTAGCTCGGTAACGTACCTTATTCCTATCATTGCAGTAATTTGGGGATTACTAGATGGTGAAGTATTACTCACAGGTCATTTTATTGGGTTAACAGCTATTATTGTTGGTGTGTTTTTAGCAAACAGAAGAAGGTGATTCCTGTTTTGTGAATTATAATATTAATACCTCTCCATTAATTCCATCATAGTAAACCTGCAAATACCTAAAAATTATTACCTTTGCAATTTAGTTTTTAATTAGGTAGGCAACAGTTCCTATCCTCTTGGCTTTATATGTGGACTAAACTTGCTCATTTTATAATAAAATTTCGGTTACTGCTAGTAATTATACTCGCAGCAATCACCATATTCATGGCATATATGGCACGTGACGTAACCATGAGTTATTCACTATTCAAAGCCGTTCCTGACGATGATCCTGATGCGTTATTTTACAAGAATTTTAGAAGTGAATTTGGTGAAGATGGTAATATAGTAGCCATTGCCATTTATGACAGTGCCATTTATGAACTCAACCACTTTAATCGATATAAGCAATTAAGTGAAGAGATTAAGGCAATAGAAGGAGTCATAAATGTAATTTCACTACCATTACTACATCGCCTTTCTAAAAATCAAGACGCTCAAAAATTTGATTTAGAAGCCATTTTTAATGACATTTCTAAAAATCAACAAGACTTAGACAGTTTGCTTCAGGTAGCACAGAATCAAAAATTTTACTCTGGTCAAATTATTAACCCTGAAAATGGGTCAACACTAACTTTAATTTCTATAAACGAAGAAATATTAAATTCGGAAAAACGAGTTGGGCTCACCAACAAAATATTAGAAGCAGGCACTCAGTTTACCGATGATACAGGAATAAATGTTCATTATGCTGGTCATCCTTTTGTTCGTTCGGTAATGGCGGGAAAGGTAAAAGATGAATTAGTACTGTTTTTAGCACTTTCAATTTTAGTGACAGGCCTCATTATGTTATTGTTTTTCCGGTCGCTAAGTGCCGTGATTTTTCCTATGATTATTATTGCGGTGGTAGTAATATGGGTAATAGGTACATTAGGCATATTCGGTTATAAAATCACAATACTTACTGGACTTATTCCTCCTGTAATAGTCGTCATTGGAATCCCCAACAGCATCTATTTACTGAACATGTATCACCAAGAATTTGGTATTCATGGCAATAAAATGAAAGCCATTAGTAGGGTAGTGAGGAAAATTGGTTTTGTTACCTTAATTACTAATGTCACCACTTCTATTGGGTTTCTAGTACTGATATCTACTTCCATCATCGAACTTAAAGAGTTTGGCATTGTAGCTGGGTTAAATATTATGGCGACCTTCTTGGTCAGTATCATTTTAATACCAAGTGTATTTTCATGGCTTCCCTCTCCGAGTGCTCGACATTTACGCCATTTAAAATTCAAACCTCTTGAGTCAGTTTTAGACGGAATGGATGTCATTGTGCATCGACATAAGTACAAGGTATTTGGCGTTACGATATTGCTTCTTATTTTATCTATCCCTGGAATGAGAAAAATTGAATCTGTTCAATACATCATTGACGACATTCCAAAAGACGATGTGATTAAAAAAGACCTTGCCTTCTTTGAAGAAAATTTTAGTGGAATTATGCCACTAGAAATAGTAATCGATACCAAGAAAAAAAGAGGCGTTATTGATTTAAAAACGCTTGCAAAGGTTGAAGAATTTGAAACTTTTCTGGATGATCAAGAGGACATTTCTAAGCCTGTTTCTGTCGTTAGCTTCATAAAAGCAGCAAAACAAGCTTTTTATAATAACAATCCTGATCGATATGAATTGCCAAATAATCGAGAACGTTCATACATTTTACGATACCTCCGAAATCAACAAAGTGATGAAAAAGGGTTAATAAATTCATTTGTGGACTCTACGTATACAAAAATGAGAATCTCATTAAAAGTGGCAGACATTGGTTCGGTGAAAATGGATTCATTAGTTCATCAAATCATCGAACCAAAAATTGAAGAGGTATTTGCTGACAACAATTTTGACATCAAGGTCACAGGTTCAACGCCATTGTTTGTTAAGGGCAACAAATTTCTGATTCAGAATTTACAATTTAGTTTATTACTAGCCTTTGTAGTAATCTCTATAATCATGGCCATGCTTTTTGTCAATTTTAGAATGATTATCATTTCATTAATCCCCAACTTCATCCCTCTTATTATAACAGCAGGCATCATGGGGTACTTAGGTATTCACCTAAAACCTAGTACTGCATTAGTCTTCAGTATTGTTTTTGGAATATCTGTAGATGATTCCATTCACTATTTAGCTAAATATCGAATGGAGTTATTTGCCAGTAACTTTTTTGTGCCTTTAGCAGTAAGTAAAAGTATCAAAGAAACGGGAGCAAGTATGATTTACACCTCGATTGTGCTGTTTGCAGGATTTATAATTTTTACAGGCTCTGACTTTGGGGGGACCATAGCATTAGGACTACTTACTTCCATAACCCTTTTAATTGCTATGATCACTAATTTAATACTGCTACCAGCATTATTAATGACGTTTGATGATGGAAAACGTAAAAAAGGTGCTCACCCTCTAATCGAACAATTCGATGATGGATTTTATCATGAAGATGAAGATGAAGAGATTGACCTTAAGGCAATAAAAATAGAAGAAAACAATTCGAAAATATAGTTACCAAAATTTTAAATTTATAAATAGTGAAGTACAGAGAGTATAAGGGACAAGACTACGCTCAACTAGCCGAAGAGGTACTTGCTGATTGGAAAAAACAGCAGATATTTGAAAAGTCTGTAGAAGAAAAAGAAGGAAACCCTACGTTTACTTTTTATGAAGGACCTCCTTCTGCCAATGGAGTGCCTGGCATACATCATGTGATGGCACGTGCCGTGAAAGATATTTTCTGTCGATTTAAAACCCTAAAGGGATTTCAGGTAAAACGTAAAGGGGGTTGGGACACCCATGGCTTGCCTGTTGAGCTACAAGTGGAGAAAGAGTTGGGAATTACAAAAGAGGATATTGGCAAAAGCATATCTATTGAAGAATATAACAATAAATGCCGTGAAACGGTAATGAAGTTTAAAGACCAATGGGATGACCTAACTGAAAAAATGGGTTATTGGGTTGATCTTGATAACCCATACGTTACTTTCGAGAAAGAATATATGGAGTCTTTATGGTGGCTACTAAAAGAACTCTATAAAAAAGACCTTATTTATAAAGGATATACGATTCAACCCTACTCACCAGCAGCAGGAACAGGGCTTAGTTCGCATGAGTTAAACCAACCGGGTACATACCGTGATGTGAAAGACACCACTATCGTTGCTCAATTTAAAGCTAAAAATGAAGATGATTTATATTTTTTAGCTTGGACTACTACTCCTTGGACATTGGCAGGAAATAGTGCTTTGGCGGTAGGTTCGGCTATTAATTATGTGAAAGTTAAAACATTTAACCCATATACCTTTACTCCTGAAACAGTAATACTTGCAAAAGATAGGGTAAGTGCATATTTCAACTCAAAAGCTGAGGATTTACAACTTTCAGATTATAATGAAGGGGATAAATTAATTCCTTTTGAAATAGTTGAAGAACTGAAGGGGAAAGATTTAGTAGGCATTGAATACGAACAACTACTGCCTTTCGTTCAGCCCAATGGCGATGCATTCAGAATAATAGAAGGTGACTTTGTAACGACCGAAGACGGAACAGGTATTGTGCATATTTCTCCTACTTTTGGAGCTGACGATTACCGTGTTGCTCAAAAAGCAGGTATTGGCGCCATAATGGTGAGAGATGCTGAAGGCAACGAAGGCCCAATTGTGGACAAACAAGGAAGGTATGTGAAAGAGATGGGAGAGTTTGCAGGCATGTTTGTCAAAAACGAGTATTACCCTTCGGATAACACCCCTGACAAATCGCTTGACGTACTCATTGCCATTAAACTAAAGGAAGAAAACAAAGCCTTTCATGTAGCGAAATACGAACACTCCTACCCTCATTGTTGGAGAACCGATAAGCCCGTTTTGTATTACCCTCTAGATTCTTGGTTTATCAAAACTACTGCCTTTAAAGATCGATTGGTTGAACTAAATAAAACAATAAACTGGAAACCTGAGTCGACAGGTACAGGACGTTTTGGCAACTGGCTAGAAAATTTAGTTGATTGGAACCTTTCTCGATCAAGGTATTGGGGGACACCGTTACCAATTTGGAGAACGGAAGACGGAAAAGAGGAAATTTGTATTGGTTCAATTGCAGAACTAAGGAAGGAGGTAGAAAAATCAGTAAAAGCTGGTTTTATGAGTACTCAAATTGAAGAGGATTTTGATTTACACCGTCCTTATGTTGATGATGTATTCTTAGTAAGTGATAGTGGTCAGAAAATGACCCGTGAAAAGGATTTAATTGATGTATGGTTTGACTCTGGTGCCATGCCGTACGCACAATGGCATTATCCATTCGAAAATAAAGACATTTTTAATGATAACTACCCCGCAGATTTTATTGCTGAAGGAGTGGATCAAACCCGTGGGTGGTTTTTTACGCTACATGCAATAGCAGGGATGTTGTTCGATAAAGTGGCTTTTAAAAATGTAATTGCCAATGGATTAGTACTCGACAAAAACGGCAATAAAATGTCAAAACGATTGGGCAATACCATTGACCCTTTCGAAACTATGAAAAAATATGGCCCTGATGCTACTCGTTGGTACATGATTGCTAATGCTAATCCTTGGGACAATCTGAAATTTAACCTTGAAGGAGTAGCCGAGGTACAACGTAGGTTTTTTGGCACATTACATAATACCTATTCCTTCTTTTCTTTATATGCCAACCTCGATAATTTTGACTATAAAGGAGAAGAGATTGCAATAAAAAATCGACCAGAAAGTGATCGATGGATCCTCTCCAAACTTAATAGTTTAATTAAAAAAGTAGATGCCGCTTTTGAAGAGTATGAACCTACAAGGGCAGCTCGATTAATTCAAAATTTCACTACCGATGACGTAAGCAACTGGTATGTACGTCTTAATCGTAAACGCTTTTGGAAAGGCGAGTACAACAATGATAAAAAAGCAGCTTACCAAACATTGTATACTTGTTTAGCGACTATTGCTAAACTAGGCGCACCAGTCGCTCCTTTTTATATGGATCGATTGTTTAACGATTTGAATATTGTTTCTAATAAAGAAAATAAATCCTCTATTCATTTGACTAATTTTCCAGTTGCTGATGAAGCGCTAATTGATGAAGGACTGGAAGAACAAATGGAATTGGCACAAAACATCTCCTCTTTAGCTCATTCACTTCGAAAAAAGGAGAAACTTAAAGTACGCCAACCATTATCTAAAATTTTAGTCCCTGTCCTTAACCAACAGTTTAAAGAACATGTTCAAGCAGTTGAAGAACTGATTATGACAGAAGTAAATGTAAAAGGGGTAGAATATATTGATGATGATTCAGGGATATTGGTAAAAAAAATAAAACCAAATTTCAGAAAACTAGGTCAACAATATGGCCCACAGATGAAGGAAATTTCAGCTATAATTGGAGCATTCGGAAAGGAAAAAATAGCTGAGATAGAAAAAAATGGAAAATTAAGTGTCCCTTTGAGTATTGGAGAGATTGAGATTACGCTAGAAGATGTGGAAATTTCTTCTGAAGATATCCCTGGATGGACAGTAGCTAGTGAGGGCAGATTGACAGTAGCACTGGATATTACACTTACTGATGAATTGAAAAAAGAGGGTATTGCTCGCGATTTAGTCAACCGAATTCAAAATATGAGAAAAGACAAAGGGTTGGAAATTCAAGATAAGATTCGGATTAACGTTGAAAAGAATACAGAAATCGTAAACTCAGCTCTCGAAACAAATAAAGTCTATATTTGTAACGAAACACAGGCATTATCTCTTGATATTTCCGATTTACTTTCTAAATCGGAATTACTCGAAATGGATGAACATAAAATTAAAGTGAATATAGAAGTATAATTTATATACTTTAATAAAATAATAGTGGAAGAATTTTTCTTCCACTTTTTTGAAAAGAATCGTATAAAAAACACGAATGAAAAATTTGCCTAGACATTATAAATACTTGTTAATCGCATTTATTGTAATAATAATTGATCAAACCAGTAAGCTATTAGTACACAACTACATGGAGTTAGGTAATATAGGAGAAATTAATGTGATTGGAGAGTGGTTTAAGTTACATTACTTATTAAATCCAGGGATGGCATTTGGCCTACGTTGGGATAATGAATATGGAAAGCTCGCACTTACTTTGTTTCGTTTGGCCGCCATGGTTGGAATAGGGTACTACTTAGTGCATCTTTCTAAAAAAGGGGCTCACAATGGACTTATGTGGTGCATGGGACTTATCTTAGGTGGTGCAGTAGGGAATGTAATTGATAGTACGTTCTATGGTGTGCTTTTAGAAAATGCACCGATAGGTTCTCCAACACCTTGGTTTCATGGCCAAGTAGTTGACATGCTATTCTTCCCATTATTTGACGGGCATTATCCAGCATGGTTGCCATTAATAGGAGGCGACTATTTTTTATTCTTCAGTCCTGTTTTTAATATAGCCGATTCATCTATTTTTCTTGGGGTAGTGACTATCTTATCGATGCAGAAACGTTTTTTTGACACTATTATAACTGAAGTAACCGAGGAAACAAACGAAGAAGAAAACATTTAGATAATTATAAAAAAACCACTTCTTCTACGATAGATTTACCAAATTTCTCTTGAAGGATATTTAAAACTTTTGATTTGTTCATGTTTAACTCTTGCTTTAAAACGGCTGAGTTCAACTCTACAAACAATACATTTTTCTTGAAAAACAATTTTGTTGTGCGTGAGGCAATCGCTTTGCCCATAAGTTGCCCCCACGAAGATTTTACCTCGGTCTGACTAAATTTGTTTTTAATTTTGTAAGCATCTAGCAGCTCTCGGATAGCATCTCCTGCAGTAGTGGTGTCTTTTTTTCTTTTATAGTATTGCTTACTCATGTTCAAATATAAGTGTATTCGTTTTGAACAAGGATATAAAAACAAGATATTTCATTTTTAATAGTATATCTCCTCATACATTGGTTATGAAAGAAATGTTTCATGTTTTAAATTATTTTATATCATAAACGAAT
>Ga0224506_10003130_pt1 | contig 11044 bp, 13 predicted proteins | sample SF_Jan12_sed_USG_2_FD_169108 | JGI IMG/M metagenome (GOLD analysis project Ga0224506, IMG submission 169108) | Sediment microbial communities from San Francisco Bay, California, United States - SF_Jan12_sed_USGS_8_1 | ecosystem: Environmental > Aquatic > Marine > Sediment | place: USA...
GCCAGAAACGCCATGCCGATGCCGTAGCCCAGACTGGGGCTGAAGTTTCCGCTCGCCACGGAACCAGTGGAGGCGCCGGCTCGCGCCGCGTATCCATGTCTGGGAATCTGTCGACCTTCCATCGCGAAACCCGTCAGCAGCTTTGGTAAATCTGTCTTCAGTACCTCTAGAGCGGATCTACCCACGAACTCATGATCCCAATCGACAACCCATTCGAGATCGGCCTCGAGTGGGCTCGTGGAAGCATCGAGATCCTGGCCCCACAGTGGGTAACCCATTTCGAGGCGTAACGTATCGCGGGACCCGAGGCCGCAAGCGGTCGCTCCGGCTTCGAGGAAGGCGCGAAACAGAGCCTCACCCTGGTTGCGATCGACTGCTATCTCACCACCTCGCTCACCGGTGTATCCGGTGCCGGCTGCCCAGGCCGGCCGGCCCTCGAACGAGCCGGTTGCGAGACGGAACCGCCCCGGTCGAGTCCCGATTATCGACTCGATCAGTTCGGGGGCGTTGGGCCCCTGCACTGCCAGCAGTGCCGTCGTTTCCTGCAGGGATTCGATTGCCACGCCTTCCGGGGCGGCCTCGATGAAACGGCCGAGGATCGGAGCCTGGTTGGCGCCATTCGGGATGACCCAATAATGCTCGTCGTCCCATCGCCAAACGATGATGTCGTCCTCGACTCCTCCTCTTTCGTTGAGGGCCATCGTGTACTGGGCGCGGCCCGGCGCAATACGGCTGATGTCGTTGCAGAGCAGCCGCTGCAGTAACGAGGTGGAGCCTGCTCCTTGCAGGCTGAACCGGCCGAGGTGTGAGACATCGAAGACACCGACGTTGTCTCTCACGGCTTTGTGTTCGGCAAGCACGCCCTCGTACTGCACCGGCATATCCCAGCCGGAAAAATCGACAAACCGGGCACCGAGTGTCTCGTGCACTGCATGGAGCGGCGAGCGCGGCATAACACCTCCGTTGAGTTCGTGAACGAGACTAGACGAGGATCGGAAAGTTCACGCCGACACCCCGAACATTCGCTAGACCGTCAGCCTGCTTCGGAGCCGGCCTCGTCGAGGCGGGTGATGAGCGGAGGCCCCGGAATGCGACTCGGAAGAGGGGCGTCGTCGAGTTGACCTGGTTCCTCCAGCCCGTACTTGACGACCAGATGAAGGTAATCGCGCTGGTAGAGGATCTTGCATCGAACCTCCGGATGTACTTCCAACAAACGGCGCACTTTGCGGTTCTTCTTCGTGACGAGTTTCTGGTTCATCGTCGTGATCTCAATGAACAGACCTTCGTCCGGGAGATAGAAATCCGGAGTGAAGAATCCAAGCGGTTCGCCTTCATCGTTGAACTCGATCGCGAACGAACGTGGTTCGTAGTCCCACGGCAGGCCGTAGAAATCGAGCAAAAGCGCAAACTGCCGTTCACTGTTGTGAGCGAATGAAACGGAGTTGGCCGTCTGCTGCTCGGCGCCGTCCGGCGTCAAATCACTCAGGTGGCCCCTACCTCGGTGACGGCGGCCGGCATGTTCGGGGTGACGATTTCGGGATAGAGTTCATGGATTTCACCCTCGAGCTCGTCCTGAACCGGGCCGACGGCAATGCCAAAGACGCCCTGGCCCTTGCGAAAGACGTCAACGACCTCATCGGCGCTGTGTGCGGCGAATATCGTCAATCCGTCTGACAGAAGAGTCACATCGCGTAGCGGTTGCTCGCTACGCAACTGTTCTCTGAGTATCTCCATGGCCTGGCGAATCTTCTTGAGGCTCATACCGGCATCCAATAGCCGTTTGATGACCTTCAACTGAACAACGTCGGTAAACGAGTAGAGACGCTGCGTTCCGGATCCGTGCGCTCCCTGAATGGAGGGCAGGATCAACTTGGTGCGGGCCCAATAGTCCAGCTGTCGGTAGGTAATACCAACCAGGTTGCACACATTGGGGGCTCGAAAGCCTTTGTCAGTCACGATGCGTTTCCCTTCTCGTTGCCCAAGGTTACACGCCCGTAATTACCCCAGGGTGAGCAAGTTACCTTGAGCGGCGCGCGCCGTCAACGATCGTTTGGCATTGGAACGGCCAGCATTCGGTTCAATTCATCGATGTGCCGGCGTGTTCCGATGGCCAGGAGCACGTCGCCGCTCGCGAAAGTACGATCCGGATCGGGGTTCATTTCGATACCATCGTGGTCCCCTTCGATGGCCAGGATGGTCGCTCCCGAAACCTCCCGAATGCGGGAGTTGCGTAGGGTCGATCCGCTCAATGGGCTCGCATTGGGCACCACGACCTGCTCGATCTGCAATTCGACCAAATCTCTTTCGACCACGAGGTCGACGAATCGGGCGAGATTGGGATCAAGGGCCATTGCTGCGATGCGGCGCGCCCCGACCGTTTGCGGTGAGACGATCCGATCCGCCCCGGCCAGACGTAGCTTCGACTCCGACTCCGGTTCCGTCGCCCGGGAGATGACAAGAAGATCCGGGCGGAGAGCTTTCGCCGACAGCACAATGACCAGATTGTCTGAATCATCGCGAACGCACGCGACGAGCGACCGCGCTCTGGCAATACCGGCGCTCTCGAGGACGTCGTTGTGTGTGGCGTTTCCTTCGACGACGAGTGCGCCCGCCGATCGGGCCGCCTCGGCCAGCAACGCATCGGTTTCGATCACGACAACGCTCTCCGTTCGGCGGTGGATATGCTCCCAGGCGGCGGAGCCCACCTTCCCAAACCCACACACGATGTAGTGCTCTGAAAGACCGTCAATTTGTCGGCTCATACGTGCCGTCCGTCTTCCACCGTAGTTCTCCAGTGCCATTTCAAGGGCCGCGCCGGCAGTGTAGACAGCGCTGCCGACTCCGATCACCATGAGAGCAATGGTCACGACTCGCCCGGTGTTCGACAACTCGATTACCTCGGAGAATCCCACCGTCGTGATGGTCACTACGACCATGTAGAAGGAGTCGAACCACGATACGCCTTCAATGATGACGTATCCGACCGTTCCGAACACAACGATCAAGGCAAGAAACGTTGCACCAATCCGAACGCGGGTGGTAGCGGTCACGGTGTGGGAGGGAGCGCCTCGAAATCGGTCGGCGAAACTTCTTCGAGAAACTCCCGGAAGCGTTCGATCTCGTCCTCTTCAGGTTCTTGCTCTAGCTCGATACCGGCATCCTCCAGAACCTGTGCATCGGCGAAAAGCGGTGCCTTGGTCCTCGCCGCCAGCGCGATCGCGTCCGAGGGTCGGGCGGAGACATGGACTTCAGCGTCGTCGCGCCTTAACACGAGGTCGGCAAAGAAGATGTTGTCCTTCAATTCCGTGACGACGACCCGATCGACCTCGCTTCCGAGTGCATTGACAGTATCCCGGAAAAGATCGTGGGTCAGCGGTCGCTGGTGCTCTACCCCTTCGAGCGCATAGGCAATGGCGGTCGCTTCGATCGCGCCGATCCAGATCGGAAGATATCGAGTACCCCCCTGCTCACGAAGCAGCACGATGGGTTGGTTCGACGGCAATTCGATACGAACACCGATGAGATCCATTGGGACACCACTGCTCATGAGGTCAGACTATCACCGCGTCTGGACAACTCCAGGCGATTCAACACGGACGGATCTTGTGCGAACGCCGGAAGATCGAGAACCGCCCATATTGACGACAGGTTCCGGAACCTGCCCTCCCAATCCATGCCGTATCCCAGGAGGAACTCGTCTCCCACCTCAAAACCTCGATACTCGAGAGGCGTTTCGACCAGACGGCGAGAAGACTTGTCAATCAAGGCCGCAGTTGAGAGGCTGGCCACGTCCCGCATCTCGATCATCCGACGAAGAACGTTGAGCGTCAGCCCGGTATCGACGATGTCCTCGACGATGATGACATTGCGGCTCTCGAGTGACGAGAGCGTATCCATGGCGATCCGCACTCGTCCCCCCTCGCCGAATCGACTCAGAGCCAGGAAATCCACATCAAGAGGGGTGTCGATCTCTCTCACGAGGTCGGCGAGAAACGGGAGGGCCCCGTGGAGTACCGCTACCAGGATGGGCGCCTTTCCATCGAAATCGACAGTTATCTGCGATCCCAACTCCGAAATTCTGGAACGGATGGAGGAGGCAGTGATGACTTCAACTACCGGTTCAGTCATTACCCCACAGCCAATCCCAATAGGCACTCGCCCACGCGAACGCCTCTCCAATACCCGGCAGCGGCTGCGGATCGGCAACGTCGAGGGCAACCCTTCCGATCTCTTCCTCCCCTAGTTCGGCGACGACGATTGGAGCGCCCTCTTCGGAAATCCCGAGCACCAGGTCTACATCGTCAGTCGCACTGGCGAAGTAGTTCAAGTCGGTGATCGCCACTGCGTCGCTGACACCATCTGGTCCCCGCTGGGAGGCGATGGGTTCACCCTCGGCTATCACGCTCAGCAACCCGAAGGCATCGAATCCGTATCGAAGCAACGCGGCCGCATCGGCGAAGTGATCGGAGGATCCCATAACCACTGCATACAATCGACGTCCGTCGCGTTCGGCGGCCGAAACGATGGTGAGGCCGGCCTCGGCGGTGTATCCGGTCTTGATGCCGATCGCACCTTCAAAGGTGCTCAGAAGGGCGTTGGTGGTCGCGGCAACCCGTTCCTCCCCCGTCGGCGAGCTTGGAAACGTTGAAGAGCGGGTTCCGACGAACTCGGCGAACGTAACGTCCTCCATCCCGGCCCGGGCGATCGAGAGAAGGTCACGCGCCGACGAGTAGTGCCCTTCCTCGTCGAGTCCATGAGGGTTCATGAAGTGGGTGTTCTGCAGCCCCAACTCGGCAGCCTTGTCGTTCATCATCCGAACGAACTGCGCTTCTGAGCCGCCAACGTGTTCCGCGATGGCGAGGGCGGCGTCGTTGGCGGAGCGGATGAGAAGCGCTCGAATCAGGTCCTCCAACCGCCAGACCTCCCCGGCGACGAGATCGATCTCGGATTCCCCTATCGCGGTGGCCTTTGCGCTGATACGCACTCGCTCATCGAGGTCGTGGGTCGCCAGAGCCACGAGGGCCGTCATCATCTTGGTGGTGGATGCCATCGCCCGCGCCTGATCCGGAAGCACCGAGCCGAGTTCGCGCTCGAAGGTGTCGTCCCACAACAACCACGCTTCGGCCGTCACCTCCGGCGGCGATACCGGGGTCAGGCCCTCCAGCGGTTGACTCGGAATCGACACGGGGCCGGCGCCAACCTGACTCGCGGGTATCACGACCGCCATGAGTGCGGCGCCTAAGACGAAGAGTCGACGCTTCACCGGGGAAGTGCTTCCCGGATTTCGTCGGACATGAAGAGTTGGTAGAGGCGCTCGAAAGACTCGGCCCCGACGGAAAGCGCCTCCTGAGCACGCCGCTGCGCATCCGGCGATCGGTGCCGCCGCAAAGGCTCGGTCAACGTGGCCAGCAAATCAGATGCTCGTTCGGCCGCCAGGAGAACGGTGCGCAAGTGCCTGGCCTCCAATCCAAGACCGATCAGCCGGGCCGCTTCGACTCCTATCGCCACGTGGCCATCGTGGTATGGCCCGCCGTCGGGCAGGAGGCCATGTTCAATCATGGCCTGCATTTCCGCCCTGCTGAGTCCCGACTGTGCGATCAGGCTCTTGGCGTCGTATTCGCCGTCCGGCCGACCGAGGTCGCGTGACGGTCTCGATGGATCGCCGACTTCGGAAAACACCTGTTCCTCGCCGCGCTCCCACATGGTCAGTTTCGATTTGATCACCTTGAGCGGCAGAAAGTGATCGCGCTGCAATCGGAGGATGTAACGCAGCCGCTTCAAATCACTTTCGTGGAATTGCCGGTATCCGGAGCCACTCCTACCGGGGTGAATCAAACCCTGGTCCTCGAGGAACCGGACTTTCGATACCGTGACGTCTGGATAGTCCTCTTTCAGGAGGTTGATTACCTCGCCGATGGTAAGTGCCGGCGAATCAGGCATCGCCCATAGCCACGATCATGTGAAACTTGCCGATGATGATCTCATCGCCCGTCTTCAACCAGGCGTCATCGACGCGCACTTCGTTGGCGTACGTTCCATTGGTCGAGCCCGAATCCTCGAGGCGGAGACCCCGGCGATCCACGACGAGTCGGCAATGCTGACGCGACACGGTGATGTCATCGAGGAAGATATCGCTTTCCGGGTCGCGGCCCACCGTTGTTACACCCGGTTGCAGAACGAAGGTCAATCCGGCGCGCGGGCCTCGCTGAACAACCAGGCCGTATCCCCGGACGCCCGGGAGGCTCTCGGTATCGTCGGCGTTCAACGAAGGATGGGCATCCGGCGACACCGGGATGAACACCACGGTCGGTTCGTGTTCGATCAGCACTCCACACGCGCTGCACTCTGTCGCGTCGTTGGCGAGTGCCTCCTGGCAAGAAGGGCATTCCATGCGGCAATGGTAGCGGGGTCCGGAGGGCCCGGTTTTGAGTTCAGTTCTTGCGGAACGCGAGGCGGCGATCAGGAACTTCGCCCGGACGGCTAGTCGGCGATCAATGCCCCATAGGCAGCAGCGTCCAACATCGCCTCGAGTCCAGAAGCATCCTCGAGGCGGAGTTCAACGAACCAGCCATCTCCGAATGGATCTGAGTTGACGAGTTCCGGTTGATCGTTGAGCGCCTCGTTGACCGCGGTCACGACCCCGGCCAGCGGTGCGTATACGTCGGCGACCGACTTGGTGGACTCAACCTCTGCCAGGGTTGCTCCCTGACCGAACTCCGCGCCTATCTGCGGAAGTTCGACATAGACGATGTCACCCAAGGCCTCCTGGGCGTAATCGGTAATTCCAAGACGCACGGTGCCGTCGGCCGTTAGCGCCGCCCACTCGTGCTCTTCCGTGTATCGCCTATCGTCAGGAACGTTCATCGGATCGCTTCTCCCGTCTGCAATATTCCGGATTGAGTTTAGCCCGCCTCCGGGGTCGTCAACGTGTGCTTGACGTCGAGCACGTACTGACCGCCCACCCAGTAATAGAGAATCAATCCGACGACTCCGGCGATCCAGGCGGCGGGCTCGAATAGGGACGGCAGAAACCCACCGGCAGACACATAGAACGCCGGGATGGCGCCGTACAGCAGGAACGTCGCGAGCTTGCCGAGCTTCCGCACGTCGAGTTTCGTCTTGGCTTTGATCGCCAGAGCGAGCGCTCCCAGGCCGATGAGAGCCTCTCTGATCACGAGCAATGCGGCAAACCACTCCGGCAGGACCCCGGTCGCCCAACCGGCGATGACGGCTGTGGCGACGGCGAGTCGATCGGCTACTGGATCCAGAAGTTTCCCGAACTCTGAAACTTGATCGAGGCGCCGAGCAAGATACCCGTCGACCCAATCGGTACCGCCGATCGCCAGCAACAACCATCCGGCTCCGGCCGCGTTGTCGCGTCCGATCAACAGCCAGAGGAAGACCGGGATCATCAACAACCTGATGAGCGACACCAGGTTCGGTATGGTCAGCACGCCCCTTCCCCTGTGGTCAGGCAGGTCGATCAGTTCGGCTCCTAGAGGTTGTAGCAGGCAACGAAATGCCCGTTGCCGAGATCATCGAAGCCGGGATGATCGTTCGTGCGGCACTGGTCGGTGGCTTTCGGACACCGCTCGAGGAAACGGCAGACCGGAGGCGGGTTGAGCGCCTTGGAGATGCCGCCCTTGATGTCAACTCTCTCACGCTTGAACCCCGGGTCCGGAACGGGCACCGCCGAGAGCAGCGCTCGGGTGTAGGGGTGGCGCGGGTTCGCCAGGAGTTCCTCCGTTGGACCGATTTCGACGATCTTCCCCAGATACATCACCGCTATGCGATCACACATGTAGCGGGCGACCGCGAGGTCGTGCGTGATATAGAGGTACGACACGTTGAACTCGGCGGCCAACTTCAACATCAGATCCATGATCGAAATCCGGATGCTGACGTCGAGCATCGAGGTTGGCTCGTCGGCAACCAGGAAGGTTGGATCGATGACGAGCGCCCTGGCGATGGCGACGCGCTGCCGCTGCCCGCCGGACAGCTCGTGCGGGTAGCGGAAGAGGAAGGACTCCGGAGGTGTGAGTCCGACGTGGTGCAGAAGTGCGGCCACTCGCTCTTCGCGTTCCTGCACGCTACCGATGCGCTGCACCGTCAATGATTCGGCGACCGTGTCGTACACGGTGCGGCGTGGATTCAGGGACTCGAACGGATCCTGAAAGATCATCTGCACACGTCGGCGGAACCGACGCATGTCTGAGCGCTGAATGTGGGCAATATCGATCATCTCGCCCTCGTCGTCGAGGAGAATTTGACCCGATGTTGCATCCGTCAGCTTCGTGAGCATCCTGCCGGTTGTGCTCTTTCCACAGCCCGACTCACCGACGAGGCCGAGCGATTCGCCGGGAGCGATCTCGAAGCTGATGTCGTCGACAGCATGCACGAAATCGTGCGCCTCGCGAAAAAGGCTCTTCGAGACGGGGTACAGTTTGCGGAGGTTCTCTACCCTGAGCAGCGGACCCGTCTTGGTTCCCGCTCCTGAGTCGATCACTGTGTCACTCACTTTTGCAGTCCTCCGATTTCGGGCACCTCTTGCCAGTTCCAACATGCGACCGCGTGACCATCGGCGACGGTCGTGAGCTGCGGTTCCTGTTCGATGCACTGCTCGATCACAAACGGGCAGCGCGGATGGAACCGGCAACCGCTGGGCGGTTGGATCAAGTTGGGCGGTTCACCTTCTAGCGGTGCCAACTTTCTTCTCGGTCCCGTAATCGACGGTGTCGATTTGAGCAGGAGGTACGAGTACGGATGCTTGGGCCGGTGGAAAACATCGATCGTCGAGCCCAACTCGACGAGCTTCCCGGCATACATGACGCCCAGACGTTCTGTCACCTCGGCGATAACGGCGATGTCATGCGAGATGTAAATGATGCTCATGCCGAGTTCTTGCTGAATCTTCTTCAGCTCGCGCAGAATCTGGTCTTGAACGATCACATCCAGAGCAGTCGTCGGTTCGTCGGCGATGATTACCTTGGGGTTGCAGGACAATGCCATGGCGATGACGGCACGCTGCCGCATCCCGCCTGAGAACTCATGCGGGTATCGCTCCATGGTGAGCGGGTTGAGTCCCACCAGCTCGAACAACGCCGCGATGCGGTCGGTCTCCTCCTGGTAGGTCAGTGTCTCCGGCCAGTGAAGTCGCAGCGCCTCACGAATCTGGTCACCGATTCGATAGACCGGATTCCAGGAGTTCATCGCTCCCTGGAACACCATTGAAACGTCACGCCACCGGCGCCGCCGCATCTGCTCCTCATCTAGTTCAAGGAGGCTCTCACCATCGAGCCGAACGTCGCCGGATTTGATGACCGAGTTGTCCGGCAGCAGGCGGAGCAGAGTGAGAGCAATCGAGGTCTTTCCACACCCCGACTCGCCGACCAGGCCAATCGCCTCGCCGTTGTTGAGGGTGAACGTGACATCCTCGACTGCCGACACGTCACCTTCTTTGGTGCCGTAGTGCATGACTAGGTTCTGGACCTCGAGGAGCGGCGTACCCGCCCTGCCTCCTCTTGATTCAATCTGGAGCGTATTAGCCATTGACTTCCTTTAGCGCTTCCGAAGACGGGGGTTGACAACTTCGTCCATCGCCCGTCCGACGAGGAAGAATCCCGCCGAGAACAGGGTGATGGAGAGGCCGGCGGGGAACATGAGCCACCATACATCCACGCCCTCGAGGGTGTATCCCTGTGTGTGCGCGATGTTGATCATGATGCCCCAGGATTGCTGGATATTCAGCAATCCGAGGAATGACAGAGCCGCTTCGGTGAAGATGGCGCCGGTTACGGCGAACATCATGTAGAGGAAGCTCAACGGCAACACGTTGGGGATGATGTGACGGGTGATGATTCGCCAGTGTCCCCCTCCGGCGATCCGAGCCGCATCGATGAAGGGTTTGACCTTCACGCTCAACGCTTGTGACTTCAGGATGATCGCCGTTCCCCCGAGTCCTCCGAGAACGCCGATGAGGATGCCGAGCATGGTCAACTCCACATTCCAGAATCCGCTGACCACAATCAGAAGGGGAAGAAGAGGAATGAGAATCACCAGATCCGCCAGGCGCATCAGAACCGTGTCGATGACACCGCCGAAGTAGGCAGAGATAGTGCCGACCAGAGTGGCCAGCGCCACCGATGAGATAGCTGCGATCGCGCCGAGCAAGAACGCTGCTCTCGCCCCGAACAGCAACTGTGAGAACACGTCTGCGCCGAACGGGTCGGTGCCGAGGATGTGCGGATGCTTCACACCTGTTAGCACCGGTGGAGCAGGGTTGGCGAGAGGAACCTCGATCGTATCTCCGAATTGCGGTATCGAAACGCCGGTCCCCATGAACATGGCTTCGATCTGGCTGATTTGCGTTAGTGGGTCGGTCACTTCCTCGACGATCGTCTTCTCGACGATCACCGAGTCGGCACCGGCCCGGATGTCATAGACACTCTTGCCACCTTCGAGATGGTCCTGCCACACGGTTGCCATCAGAACCGGATGTGCGAGCGCCATGATTCCAAAGAGAGCGATGATCAGCAGTCCGGCGATGCCCATCTTGTTTTCGCTGAACAGCGCCCAGTTCTTCCTGAAGGCTCTCCAGCCGAGGCGAAGGCGAACTCTCCAAAGCGGTTCTTCAATCACGGACCTGGGGTCGAACTCTTCGATTTCGTTGGCCGGAGGGGTGAGTAGGTCTGCCACGGTTCCCTCCTATCCCTGCACCCGGATCCGCGGATCCAGAAAAGCGTACGTGATGTCTGCGACGAGGTGAGCTAGGAGTGACAAGATACCGATCAAAGCCAGCGCCCCCATGGCAACCGGAATGTCCTCTGCCGTGATAGCTCCCAGCAATGCTCGGCCGAGGCCCGGCCACGAAAAGATCTGTTCAGTGATCACACCGCCGGCGATCACGACCGCCAATTGCAGCACGAGCGAGGTCGTGACCGGCAGCATGGCGTTCCGGGCCGCGTGCCGGTCACGGATGGTCCTCTCTGGCACACCCTTGGCTCGGGCGGTGAGGATGTAGTCCTCGCGCAGAGTCTCGAGCATC
>Ga0224506_10003131_pt1 | contig 11043 bp, 8 predicted proteins | sample SF_Jan12_sed_USG_2_FD_169108 | JGI IMG/M metagenome (GOLD analysis project Ga0224506, IMG submission 169108) | Sediment microbial communities from San Francisco Bay, California, United States - SF_Jan12_sed_USGS_8_1 | ecosystem: Environmental > Aquatic > Marine > Sediment | place: USA...
TCAAATGTGGCGATACTGGAATCAAACAGACTATGGGTTTTGGAATCACGGCCAACTACAATCACATTGCCTTTATACAGCTTCAGTTTCACCACACCGTTCACGTTCTTTTGTGATGCATCGATCATTTCCTGCAGCATCTCACGTTCCGGACTCCACCAGTAACCGTTGTAGATTAGTGATGCATAACGCGGCATAAGTTCATCTTTCAAATGGGCTACTTCACGATCCAGTGTCACAGACTCAATAGCACGGTGAGCCTTAAGCATAATGGTGCCACCCGGTGTTTCATAACAGCCACGTGACTTCATACCAACATAACGGTTTTCAACGATGTCATCACGACCAATACCATTTTCACCACCCAGACGATTCAGGGTTTCAACCACACTGGCTGGACTCAGTTCTTCACCGTTAACAGCAACAATATCACCACTACGGTATTCAAGTTCGATATAGGTCGCCTTGTCGGGTGCCTTTTCAGGCGATTTGGTCCAACGCCACATGTCTTCTTCCGGCTCAGCCCACGGATCTTCCAGAATGTCACCTTCATAGGAAATATGTAGCAGGTTGGCATCCATCGAGTAAGGTGACTTGGTACCACGCTTCATTTCAACCGGGATTGCATGCTTCTCGGCATAGGCCAACAGCTTTTCACGTGAATTCAAATCCCATTGACGCCATGGCGCAATAATTTTGATGTCCGGGTTCAGTGCATAGGCACCCAGTTCAAAACGCACCTGATCATTACCCTTACCGGTTGCACCGTGTGAAATAGCATCACCACCGGTTTCTCTGGCAATTTCCACCAGACGCTTTGCGATCAATGGACGTGCAATGGATGTACCTAAAAGATATTCACCTTCATATACCGTATTAGCACGAAACATCGGAAAAATATAATCACGTGCAAATTCTTCACGTAGATCTTCAATATATATTTCCTTTACCCCCATCGCCTCTGCCTTTTTACGCGCAGGTGCTACCTCTTCACCCTGACCAAGATCAGCTGTGAACGTCACTACCTCGCAATTATAGGTTTCGACCAACCATTTAAGAATAACGGAGGTATCAAGACCGCCAGAATAGGCAAGAACAACCTTTTTAATATTTGACATAGTGATTACGCTTTATTTTTCATTTTACTTGAACGACGTAAACGCGATAACAATCGACGTGCCATTTCACCAAACATTTCTGTCTGGGTTGGGTGCGGGTGTATTGCTTCTGCCACCTGCTCGAGTGTCATGTTACCCGCCACCATCATCACACCTTCGCCAATCAGTGTATCCGCATGATCTGCCAGATAATGTACACCAATAACACGGTGTGATTTCTTGTCTGCCACTATCTTGATCATACCCAGTGTTTCATTGGTGATCATGGCCTTGGCATCGATACTCATCGGCATTTTAACTTCAACTGCATCAATGCCTTTATCTTTTGCCTGATCCATTGATAATCCGACAAAAGCGGCCTGTGGACGTGAGAAGATCACACCACTGTCTTTTGATTCATCATATTTCATGTTTTCACCAAGGATAGTTGCCGCAGCAACACGACCTTGCTGACCGGCGGTATGCGCCAGCATCAAACCACCGATCACATCACCGACACCAAAAATATGCGGTACGCTGGTACGACAGCGATCATCTGCCTTAATCACCGGACCATCAGTTGCAATACCGGCATTACCTAATTGCAATGGTTCCAGCACCGGACGTTTACCGGTTGCCATCACTACATAATCAGCTGTCATGGTTTTCTTCTTGCCTTCGGCATCCTTGTACCCCAGTTTCATTTCACCAGGCTTACCTTTGATGTCCGTAATACTGGCTGAAGTAACAACGGTCAGATTCTTGTCTTCATTCAGAATCGCTGCAAGGTTTTTGGCAATCTCCGGCTCCACTTCGGCAAGCAGACGGTCCTTGCCTTCAAACAAGGTCACCTTGGTGCCAAAGTCCTGAAAGATTTGTGCCATCTCGACACCGATCGCACCACCACCGATAACTGCCATTTTCTTTGGTGGTTCCTTCAAACCCCAAACCGTATCGGAAGTCAGCACACCACCGGATTTAACACCTTCCTGTGCGCCAGGAATCGGCGGCACAAACGGCGGCGCGCCGGTTGCAATCACAGCACAACCAAAGCTAATGTGCTCACCCTTGGAGTTATCACCCAAAGGTGCTCGCTTGTGCGGATCTTTTATGTTACCGGAGGTATCAACAAATAAACGGTGATCGGTTTCAAACCAGGCAAAGCCTTGCTTAACATCAATCTTCACACCCTTGTCGGTATTCAGTGCCATTTCACCACGGGTTTCCAGTACACCACGGCGTGTCTTTTCCAGATTCTTCCAGTTGAGTTTGGCCTTGGTTGTACCGTCAACACCCAAATGACTGTCGTGGGCACGATCACGCATGCGATCTGCGGCAGCACGCCACGCCTTGGATGGAATACAGCCACGCCATAAACATTCACCACCAGGGAAAGGCGCATCATTAATCATTGCCACCTTCACGCCATGTGCAGCCAGATCACGGGCACAGTCTTCGCCACCAGGGCCACCACCAATCACAACAACATCATAGTCCCAGTTACCATCAGGAATTGCAGGACCAGTTGGCCCCATCCAGCTATCCGGTTTTTCAATTGTGTCTCTTAATGTATTCAGGAACATGGCGATCTCCGCGCCATTAACAACACGGTGATCAGCGGTAACAGTAAGCGGCATGCCATTTTCATTTGCAGATGAAATGGCAAGAATAGCGGCTGTACCTGGCGTTGGAATTGCATCGAAGTAGGATACACCCAGCATGCCCATGTTGGATACCATAAAGGTCGGATTTGCATATTCTTCCGGTGCAAGGCGGCGCTTACGTGCACGATCTACCAGATCAGACCAGTTTTGATGCAAGTCTTCCAGATTACGAGATTCACAATGGCGTAAAACCGGCACAACAAGACCACCGCCTTCGGCGGCCACTGCCATACCAATATCGACATTGTCACGTTCAACCAGTTTATCAACCGGTTGATAGGCCCAGTTAACCGTGGGATGTTTCTTCATTGCCAGTGCACATGCCTTGGCAATGGCAACGGTTACTGAAACACCTTTCTTTTTCGCTGCACGGATCAGATGATCCGGTTTGGCATTTGCTGTGACACGGAAGGTTGGCATAGTCAACGATGCTGTCATTGAATGACTAACCGCCCTTTCCATTGCCGTCATTTCACGACCGTGTCCAGGTACTTGTACTTCGGGCATGGTATGTGCCGCAGTAAGTGGTGCCACTTCAGTTGGACGTGATAAAGGTTGTGCTTTACGTACATCATCACCGGTAATCACACCATTAGGTCCGGTACCTTTTAATGTATTCAGATTAACATGCAACTCTGCCGCCAGTTTGCGTGCCTGCGGTGTTGCCTGCTTGTTATCCGGACGTTCGGCCGGTGTGACAGGTCCGGTTGAATGTACAGGAGGTGAAATATGCGCCGGTGTTGGATGTGAACTTGCAATCTGGTGACGTGGTTCCTGTTCAGATGGACTGCTTGCATCAGTTGCAATGGCCGCTCTTGCAGCAGCAGTTACCTCTTTTACCTGATCGGCTTTCTCAACCAGATAAGCCAGTGCATCGCCTACTGGTACAACGCCATCAACCGGCGTGATCGGGCCAGACAGGTAACCTTCTCGGAATACTTCCACATCCATGATCGCCTTGTCGGTTTCAACCGTGGCAACCACATCACCGCGCGCAATCTTGTCACCAATATTCTTTTCCCAACTGACCAGTACACCTTCGGTCATGGTGTCAGACAATTGCGGCATCTTGATTATATGTGCAACATCGTCCGGCACATCAATATCAGCCGCGACTTCCACTTCAGGTTTGCCTTCACTGCCGGCATTGACGGCACTTGTATCAGGTGTGGCATCACTCGCCTGCACATCTGATTCATTGGGCACGATATAACCCATTGCTTCACCAACAGGCACTGTTGAATCTGTTGCCGATAATGGTCCGGATAAAAACCCGTCACGGAATACTTCGACATCCATAATGGCCTTGTCAGTTTCAACTGTTGCAACAATATCACCACGGGTAATCTTGTCACCAATATTCTTTTCCCAACTGACAACAACACCTTCTGTCATGGTGTCAGACAACTGGGGCATTTTAATTACGTAAGTTTCAGACATGTTTTGCTTGTTCTAAAGTTAAAAGGTTTGAATGCTGGAAGGTTAACATTACAACCTTCCAGCCTTGATAACGTTACTAACCGTTTTTACCAAACATATTCAGTACTGCATTCACTACATCATTGGCATTTGGGATTGCTGCTTTTTCCAGTGTGTGATTGTAGGGAATAGGTACATTTTTGGCTGATACACGCCCGGGCGGTGCATCAAGTTCATAAAAACACTCTTCATTAATAATCGCCATAACTTCAGAGCCTACACCGACGGCGGCCTCTGCTTCTTCAACAATCATGGCACGATGTGTTTTTGAAACCGAGTTACGAATACCTTCTCTATCCAGCGGATTCAGGGCATACAGATCCACAACCTCGGCCTCGATACCGTGCTTCTTCGACAGGATATCCGCTGCTTGCAAACACCAGTGTACTGAAATGTTATAACCAAATAGGGTGATATCACGGCCTGGACGTGTCACTTCAGAACCTTCCAGCGGATGGAAAAATTCCTCGTCCGGCACTTCGCCTTTCATGTTGTACATGATTTCGTGTTCATTAATAAAGACAGGATCATTACAGCGCACAGCTGACTTTAACAAACCATAGGCCTGTTTGGGATTGGATGGCGTAACCACACGCAAACCGGCAATCCCCATGAATACTTTTTCCATACGCGCTGAATGTTGTGCACCCAACTGATGTGCAGTACCACCGGCAGAACGAATCACCACCGGTGCTTCAAGCTGGCCACCAGACATGTAACGCACTTTTGCTGCCGTATTAAAAATCTGATCCATTGCCAGCCACGCAAAGTTAACTGACATGATTTCGACAATCGGACGTACACCGATAAACGATGCACCAATCGCCAGACCGGTAAACCCGTTTTCAGAAATCGGGGTATCAATAACGCGTTCAGGTCCGTATTTATCATAAAGCCCATTAGTCGCCTTGTAGGTACCACCGGCTACACCGATATCTTCCCCCATACAAATCACTAATGGATCATTTGTCATTTCTTCATCGTGTGCACGACGGATGGCTTCCCATAACATGATATTCGCCATTATTTCGGTCCTCCATGCACCCACGGATCATTCTCGGCCAATACATATTTCTCCAACAGATCCATTGATGGTTCGGGAGACTCTTCCGAGAACTTGATGACATTGTTTTCAATGTCTTCCAATATTTCATCATCCATTTTCTTGTAATCGTCTTCTGTTATTTCACCTGCTTCAACCAAACGGTCGCGCAGCATAATAATAGGATCGCGTTTACTCCATACACGTTCTTCATCCTTGGCACGATAGGCGTTGGAATCCGACATGGAGTGACCACGGTAACGATAGGTCATCAACTCAAGGAAATAAGGACCCTTGCCGGAACGAACATGATTAATGGCTTTTTGTGCAGCCGCATAAACCACTTCTACATCCTGACCATCAACCTGTTCAGAAGGAATGTCATAACCGGAAACACGTTTGTACTGATCTACCACCGCAGTAGAACGATCAATACGTGTTCCAATACCGTATAAGTTATTTTCACACACGTACAACACGGGCAGATTCCATATCTTGGCCATGTTTAATGATTCGTGGAACGTACCCTGATTGTTGGCCGCATCACCCAGGAAACAAATACAGATTTCACTGCCACCTTTCATTTTGATGCCCTTGGCAAGCCCGGCCGCCAACGGGAATGGACCACCCACGAGTGCATACCCACCCATAAAGCGGTGCTCGACACCAAAGATGTGCATCGATCCACCCAGCCCCTTACAGCAGCCGGTTTCTTTGGCATACAGTTCTGCCATTACCTCTTTGGGATCCATGCCTGACTTGATGGCATGAATATGATCGCGGTAACTGGTGATCACATAGTCACTGCCGATGTTAGCCGCCTCAAGCACCCCATGGGCACAGGCTTCTTCACCGGAGTATAAATGGAGAAATCCGCCGATTTTGCGTTCTACATAGGCTTCGTAGCAACGCTCTTCAAAACGGCGAGCGAATAACATTTCACGTAACAAACGTTTCTTTGCAGCAACGTCCATGGAATTCCTTATAATAGTGGTCAAATCAAAGCGCGCTATGATCGGTGTTTTAGCGCGTTAGGTCAAGAAAAAACAGACAAAATTGTACCAGATAAAGGCCTGAAAATGAAACTAAAACAACAGCTTAAGACCCCTACCAGCAGTCAGTTAAATAGCCATTCAAACCTGATTATTGTATTACCGAAAGAGCAGATAAAATCAAAATGGCCTGTTTTTCCACACTCAAATACGATTATGGAACGCCTGAACCGAGCGGGTAAAAAATGTACAGCCTCACCTTTTAGCACTGATTTACCTAACAAAATTGGTACTCACGCAACAATCGTCTGTATTAAAAAAGACATTTCCAGTTTTGAACTGTTGACCCTTTGCAGAAAAGCAGCCGGTGAACAACTCAAACAAAATCCACGTGAAATTGCCCTGTATATGCCCGGTATGGAAGCAGAACCGGCGATACGCACCGCCGAGGCCATGCTCGCCACCTTGCTCGCGGCATGTTACGAAATGCCTTCTTACAAAAGTAAAAAGTCTAAACCCCTCAAACTGAATAGTTTGGTAATTTATAATCTGCCTGAAGAACAGGATTTTGATCAAACCTTTGCCGAGGCCGAAGGTAATAATCTGGCGCGTTACCTGACTGCCCTGCCCCCGAATGATCTGACACCGGCACTGTATCGCAAACGCATTACTACACTTGCCAAAGAGTATGGATGGAAAATGGATTTTCTGGATATGAAAGCCCTGCGCAAGAAAAAGGCGGGCGCATTTGTTGCTGTTGCGCAAGGCAGTCCAGTTGATGATGCCGGGATTGTACATTTACGCTACAAACCACGTTCAAAATCAAAACTGAAAAAATTGGCACTGGTGGGTAAAGGTATTTGTTTTGATACCGGCGGCATGAATTTGAAACCGGCACAATATATGCACGGCATGCACGAAGACATGGAAGGCAGTGCCGTTGCACTCGGTACCCTGATTGCACTGACTGAACTGGAAGTTAATTTTGAAATTGATTGCTGGCTGGCACTGGCACAAAACCATATTGGTCCCAAGGCTTATAAACAGAATGATGTGGTTACTGCCTGCAATGGCACCAGTATTGAAATCATTCATACTGACGCCGAAGGTCGCATGGTACTGGCTGATACTCTGGCGATTGCAACCAAAGACAAGCCTGATCTGTTAATGGACTACGCCACATTAACCGGCTCCTGTGTTGGTGCTTTGGGTACCATTTACAGTGGCGCATTCACCAATAAAAATGAATTCATTAATGACATTATTGATGCGGGTCGTGACAGTGGTGAACGTGTCTGGCCCTTCCCGCTTGATGAAGACTATGACAAGGATCTGGAAAGCACCATTGCCGACATCAAGCAATGTACCTTGACCTCCGGCCCGGATCATATTCATGCCGCCCGTTTTTTACAGCGTTTTGTGAATAAAACCCCATGGGTGCATGTCGACTTGTCTGCCGGCAATAACAAGGGCGGGCTTGCCCACATTGCAACTGATACCACTGCTTTTGGTGTGCGCTTCAGTCTGGACTTTATTCTTAATAAAAAACAATGGGAATAAAATGAACCCGGCCATAAGAAATCTGATACTGGGTGTTTTTTTACTGGCCCTGTTTTATTTTGCCAGTCTGGTTATCTTTATCAATTTTGCCTCTATAGAAGACTGCACCAGCCGGGTTCTGGATCAAAAAAATTCAGTTGATGATTTTTATATTATTAAAGTTGAAAACAAGGTTTGTAAACGCGCTGACATCAATATGACCAATACGGTTCTGGTAAATCTTTTTTCAAATCAGAAAAAGAAAATAAAAACCGTTTTTAGTGGTGAGGTCTCTGATGTAAATCAGCAAAATAATATCGGGAATGAAATCAGAGTCAAATGGTCAGACAGGAGACTGCTGGAAATTCTGTATAGTAGAAAAATAAAGCCTGTTGATTTCCAGCAAAATTACAATGATCTGCAAATCAGGCATACCGGATTCAAGTGACGATTATTACCCATAGTGTTAAACTCCCACCTGCAAAGGGGATATTTTGGAAACACTGACAATTACACAACCGGATGACTGGCATCTTCACGTACGTGATGGTGCTGTTCTGTCTACTGTCATTCCACATACTGCCAAACGCTTCGGGCGTGCCATTATCATGCCCAATCTGAATCCACCTGTAACGACAACTGATCTGGCGCTGGCCTATCGTGACCGTATTTTGCAGGCAGTACCCGACAGTAATGACTTTGATCCCCTGATGGTACTTTATCTGACAGACAATACCTCTCCGGATGAAATCAAAAGAGCAAAACAAAGTGGCAAGATTTATGCTGTAAAGCTCTATCCCTCCGGTGCAACAACCAATTCCGATGCCGGTGTTACTGATATCACCAAATCATATGCAACACTGGCGATGATGGAAGAACTGGATATGCCTCTGCTGGTGCACGGTGAATCAACCCGCAGCGATATTGATGTTTTTGACCGTGAAAAGGTCTTTATCGATGAAACATTACTGCCATTAAATAGACAATTTCCCAAACTGCGTATTGTGTTTGAGCACATTACAACTGCTGATGCAGTTGAGTTCATTTTTTCAGCGCCTGCCAATATAGCTGCCACAATTACTGCTCACCATTTGCTACTTAATCGGAATGCCATGCTGGTCGGCGGTATTCACCCGCATTATTATTGCCTGCCAGTTCTGAAGCGTGAAAAACACCGGGTTGCATTACTGGAAGCGGCGACCAGTGGACACAAACGTTTTTTCCTTGGCACTGACAGTGCGCCTCACCCACAAGGTAAAAAAGAATCCAGTTGTGGTTGCGCCGGCATTTACACTGCCCATGCGGCAATTGAACTTTATGCCGAGGCCTTTGAACAGGCTGGTAAGCTGGATCAACTGGAAAGTTTTGCCAGCTTTAATGGCCCTGATTTTTATAAATTGCCACGTAATAAAAAATCCATCACCTTGATAAAGGAAAAATGGCAATCACCCGACAGTTTTCAGTTCGAAAATGATAAACTGATCCCATTCCGCGCCAGTAAAGAGATTAACTGGAAAATCCAGTAAAAGGCCTTGTTGTGACTAGCTCAAATATTAAAACCACTATGGTTGAACGTTTTCGTGGCTTTTTGCCTGTTGTTATCGATGTTGAAACCGGTGGTTTTAATGCCAAAAAAGATGCCTTGCTGGAAATCGCTGCTGTTATCCTGAGAATGGATGAGCATGGCCAGCTCTACCGCCATGAGACCCACTCATGTCATGTGGAACCTTTTGCTGGTGCCAATCTGGATCCGGCGGCGCTGGAATTTACCGGCATTGACCCGCATCATCCATTCCGTTTTGCTGTATCTGAAAAAGAAGCGGCAAAAAAAATCTTTGATCCTATTCGTGCTGAGCTAAAGGAAACAAAATGCTCACGTGCGATCATGGTGGCACACAATGCCTTTTTTGATCAGGGATTTGTTAATGCCATGGCGGATCGGACCGGTGCAAAAAATCCATTCCATGCATTCAGCAGTTTTGATACTGCCACTCTGGCAGGTCTTGCCTATGGACAAACTGTGCTGGCCAAGGCTGTACAGGCAGCAGGAATAAAATGGGAAGGCGATAAAGCACACTCGGCAATTTATGATACCGAACGCACTGCTGATTTATTCTGCAAGATTGTAAATACGTGGGATCAGGAAGTGGGGTTTAGGTAGTTCGGGCTGTAGGAAAAAGGTCCATTCCTGACACCTTTCTCCTACAACCAGCCAGCTCATTATGCTTTGGCGCTGGCTTCTTCCATCATTTTTTTCAATTCGCCTGATTGGTAAAGCTCAAGCGTAATATCACATCCACCGACCAGTTCACCATTAATATAAATCTGCGGAAATGTTGGCCAATCGGCATAACGCGGCAAGTTCTCAAAAATTTCAGGGTCTTCAAGTACATTCACATAGGCAAACTCAACACCGCATGCACCCAGTGCCTGTGCGGCACGACTTGAAAAACCACATGCAGGTAACTGTGGACTGCCCTTCATATAAATGACAATAGCGTTACCTTCTACTTGCTCTTTAATTCGATCCAGGACATCCATAGTTCTACCTCTTGTTTATTTGTGTGTGTCTGATGTGTGTATTTGAAGATGCACTATATATGCGCCCTGCGTCACTGATTTTCAAGTCTTCAATACAGATTATGGGGATATTCCATTAGACTGAAACCAGAATTCCAGTAGCGCCAGATGCCACAGTTTACTCCCTTTTAGCGCCGTCAGGTAACTTTCCGGTTTTGCTAGTAATTTCTCTATATAGCTCTGCTGAAATAACCCGCGTTGACGACAGGCATCAGACATCAGGATTTCACGCATAAATTCCAGAAAATCACCACGCACATATTTCAATGCCGGTACAGGAAAATAGCCCTTGGGTCGATCGATTACCGCATCCGGTAATAATCCACGTGAAATAATTTTTAGTGGATGCTTGCCACCTGACTTCAGTTTTAGTTCCGGCGGCATCCGGGCGGCGGTTTCAACAACATCCTGATCCAGAAACGGGACGCGTGCTTCCAGTCCCCATGCCATGGTCATGTTATCTACACGCTTGACCGGGTCATCCACAATTAATGTTGTGACATCCATACGCAAAACCTGATCGAGAAATTCATCGGCATAAGGTTGTGATAATAATTGTTCCACTTTAAGTGAAGTGTGATCTTCACCCTGATATTGTTTGGTTACTGTTTGTAAAAATTCATCATGCGGACGATCAAAGTAATGCTTCC
>Ga0224506_10003132_pt1 | contig 11041 bp, 8 predicted proteins | sample SF_Jan12_sed_USG_2_FD_169108 | JGI IMG/M metagenome (GOLD analysis project Ga0224506, IMG submission 169108) | Sediment microbial communities from San Francisco Bay, California, United States - SF_Jan12_sed_USGS_8_1 | ecosystem: Environmental > Aquatic > Marine > Sediment | place: USA...
GACCTAAATTGCTCATATCACATCAATTCCAATATACTGAATAGTAATGAAAAAAATAATGTTGGATAAATAAATTCATTTGGTTTGGTAAATTTCTTCCATGGTCGATTATAAATAAAAAGAAAACTAAAACCTACTAGAATACAGGAAGTTAGAAGTGGATTGATACTAATATTAAAGTAGCTAAGGATTAAGAAAATACCCGTTAGGTGTAATGTCCAAAAAACTGGAAGTCCCAAGTATTTTGGAGAGTTATCTTTTTGAATAAATTGAACATCACTGAAAACTGAGAGTCGTACTATACCTGCAAGGAAAAATATAACTGAGCTAAGCATTAGCCATATACTAGTCTCCTTAGATAAAGTGAAGAATAAAATAATTGGATTTATCAGATAAATAACTGTATCAATGAATCCATCTAGAGAAACACCAAACTGTCTTACTAGTCCTAGTTTCCTTGCATACCAACCATCAAGAGAATCAAAAAGCATTGCAAGGAATAAAATACCTAATGATAAGAAGATAAAATAATTGAGAGTTAAATAAATGGAAGTTACGCCTAAAAAAAAAGCAGTAAAAGAAAATAAATCCGGCATTTTTAATTTAAAAATAAAAATACCAGTAGGTATTTCAGTCATAAAAAATATAGGTTTATTCGATTTAAAAAACTTTTTCTTTCAATATGTTTTTTTAAAGCCCAAATGCAATTTTCAAATCAGAATCAGCCTGAATTGGTTGACTTCTGATGAGCGAATCTGTTTGATCGCCAAATATCATCTTTCGCTCCAATATTCCTGCAAAAATAGTAATTGCGTTCCAAAGAAAACTAGAAGGTCTATCAACTACCAAGAAGATAGCAAAATTCGCCTGATGGACGATCATGATTTGTTTATCCAAAAATTCAATCATTTTAATCCCAGATGTACCAAGTGTTTCATTCAACATACCAATGATTGCGGTCATTCCACCTGATAATAATATATTAACTGTTTCACTATCTGCACTGGATATAAAATCGTACGAGTATAAAGGAAGCCCTTCCTTTGAGATGACAAGTAATTTCTCCATTTTCTGATATGAAAGAAATGCGACTTTTGCCTTAGCATACGTTCTATACATGATAAAATGACCAATAATGATTGAGTACTTTGGTAAAATAGTTCTTAGCAATAATGTGGTTTCATCACTTAGAGGGAATGGTGATTGATGAGAAAATCCAATTAAATTAGATGTCACAAAATAGTAAAATATAATTGTTAAAATCATCCTATTAATTTGAGATTTTTGAACTGGATCTAAGACTTCCTTTCTAATTTTTAATAAACCTTTAATGGAAACAACTACCACATATAATAGAAAAATAACTGGAATAAAACCCATTGATAAAGGTGTATTTGGTATTTCAAGCCCAACTGGCGTGGAATTTGCCAAGTTGTAGGCTACATATTCTACGTATGAAGTTAAGAAAACAACAAATACGATTGCATTTCGCATTGATATAGATTCATCCTCGAAGTAATCTGTAAATAAGAGGAATATTCCTGCTGTAGCAATACCTAATATCGTAAAAATATAGAAGTATACATTATCCACACCAGAAATATAGAAATCTGCTATATTATCAAAATGTTCTAGAAATGGTACCATCTCTGCGGCTAGTAGAATTATATCTGCAATATAGAATATAAACAAGAATAATAAAATTTTAATTCTAGATTCTTTGTATCTCTTAAACATTGTATTTACTAGGATAAGATCAAGTGATGCATTTATGATTATACCAAACAAATACAAGTAGCTATAGAAAACGCTGACCATTATTTTCATATTAGTTTTATCCTTAAATAATCTTTTTAGCTTCTCTTAATTTTATTTTTACTAATTTAATATATTGTGTTTATAGTAAAATATCTAATTTTAAATCAGTTATAGTGCTTTAAATTTATTCTTTTGGAGATTCATTAATCTCAAGAGCATCAAATATTAGTTTAGTTATATCTACAACTTCCATATCTGATCCTGCAACTTTTACGGCATCTCCAAACATTACTTTATCTTTGGGACACGATACAACAAATTTAGAAACATTCAATTGCAATGCTTCTTCTATTCTATTGTTTGCAGGACGATCTCCGGTGGTTTCTCCTTCTTTCCATATCATTCCACCACCTGCTCCGCAGCAAAAGCTATTTTCCCTACATCTGGGCATATCGATTAAATCAAAACCTAATGCTGTAATTAAATTTCGAGGTGCTTCGTATTCTTGAATATAGCGTCCAAGATAGCAAGGATCATGGTATGTAACAGTACCTGAGAATTTCTTCTTGATTTGAAGTTTTCCACTTTCTACTAAATTCCATAATAATTGAGTATAATGTAAAATAGATTCTTGTGGTTTTTCTATGAAATCAGATTGAAAATCTGGATACTCATTTCGCAGTGTATTCAAAGTATGGGGGTCAGTAGTTACAATTTTACTGAATGTAGCTCCTTCCATACTGGCTAGATTATCTTCGACTAATGTTTCAAATAACCCTTCTTCTCCAACTCTACGAATATCATTACCAGCTGTTTTTTCACCATCATGTAGTAATCCAAAATTAACTCCTGCTTGATCAAATACTTTGGCTAATAGTTGAGTATCTTCAATAGCTCTCGCATCAAAAGAAGCAAAATCACCTACAAACCATAGATATTCAACTTCTTCTTTTCTTGCATCTTTAATCGTTAGTTTAGCGTCTTTAGCCCATTTGGTTCTCATTCTGTTTGATTTACCAAATGAATTACCGTACTTTCCGACTTTCTCCAACACTCCTTGTATACCTGCATCAATATCACCTTCTTCTACCATTCTTCTTCTCATTTGAACGATGAGTGGTACATGTTCAATACCGACAGGACAATGTGTTACACATGCTCTACAAGTTGTACATGACCAAATAGTATCTGCTAGGATGATTGGTGATTGTCCATCTTCTACCATGATTAATGCTTGTTCAGATCCATTTCCATTAGTTTGATTTCTTTGAGTCCATTCTGGTGTACCTAATGTAGTTGCAGCATGGGTTCTCAAATCAAGTATCAAATCTCTAGGTGATAAAGGTTGACCAACAGTACCTGCAGGGCAACTTACATGGCATCTACCACATTTAGTACAAGCATCTAATGAAACTAAGTCTCTCCATGAAAAATCATTTATTGTGTTATATCCTGCTGCACTTGCTGCTGGATCTTGCTTTGGTAATCTTTTTGCTGAATTCTCATCTACAGTGGCAATTGAAATGAAATCAATCACTATGTGCATAGCCTTAGTATATGGTAGGAATGCTACAATTACTGCAGTAATGATGAAATGAGTCCACCAGAGGACTACATATAATACTTCTGCACTTTCTGGAGTTAAAAATAAATTAAAGAAATGTGCTAGTCCTAATCCAATGAAAGAAACAGCTTCAAAATCTGGAAATTTATCTGCTACAATTCTCACACCTTCTAGAATAAATCCAAGCATAGTTGTAACGAATAAAAAGCTGAGAAATATTTTATCTTCTCCTGGCCACTTTTTACGTGTTTCGGATTGTTCTCTTCCATCTTTTCTGGCATAATCTAATCTGTCAATACCCGATCTTCTTCTTCGAGCTAGATAAATTAAACCAGCAATTACGGCTATTCCAGCTAACTCCATAATTAAAGAGAAAATTAAGTAGAAAGTTCCCCAAAAGAAGCTTAGATCAGTTCCAAATTTCTTATCTATTGGTCTGATGAAATCAGTTTCAATAGTAAGTATAACTGTACCTAGGAATAGAAGTATCATACCAACAACAACAGCAGTATGTGCAATAAATGTCCATCGATCACCAGGTTGTAGCTGATGATAGGTGTCCCACCCTTTAAATGGTTTGAATAATCTCGAAATAGGTTTATCTATTCTATTAATAGGGTCTTTTTTACCTTTCTTATATTTTTTGTAGAGTCTAATGAATCCATATAAGAAAATAGCAGTTTCTATTACTACGAAAACATAGAAAAGAACCTTCCAACCACCATGAACATTTCGAAAAACCTCACGGGTTATATCTTCAGCAGTCATGTCCTATGCTCCTTTCTTTTCGTTTACTGCCTCTGTTAATTCAGGTATGAAATCCAATATATCTGCAACTATACCATATGCTGCAACATCAAATATTGGTGCATTTTCATCCGTATTTACTGCGATAATTAAATTACCATCTCTCATACCCTCAACATGTTCTGGTGCTCCTGAGATACCTAAGGCTAAGTATAATTTTGGTTTTACTGTTTTACCTGATTTACCAACTTGTCTTGTTTTTGGTAACCAACCTTGGTCAACAATAGGTCTAGACGCAGATACTGCACCACCAAGTGCTTCTGCCAATTCCTCTGCTAATTCAATATTTCCTTCGTCTTGAATACCTCTACCAATACTTACAAGTACTTCTTGTGCTGTAATATCGATATCCTCTCCAGATGGCTCAATTATCTGTTTAAATGTTATTTTAGATGAAACTCCAAAACTACCTAGATCTTGCTTTGAAACATTACCTCCTGCAACCTTTCCCTGATCTGCTGCTCTAATACCCGGTTGACAACAAATAACTGTACAGCCTGCAGTATTGTTACTACTTACATTTAATTTACCACCAAATAGTTGACTGGATGTCTTTAAATTACCTCCATCTACTACTACATTACCACAAAATCCAAGAAATTGCCCATTCAGTTTTCCAGCAACAGATGCACCATAATCCCAGCCTTGAGATGAATTAGCAAGTAAAACCACGCTGCATCCTTTTGATTGGGCTACTGAAGATACAATTTGACCCCAAGAATCAGATACAAAACCTGAAAGGGAACCATCTTCTACAACGATTACTTCTCCTGCATGACCAAAATCACCAAGTTTATCAGAAATTCCGTTTCCAATAACTAAGGCGTTTAATGGTTGTCCTAATCCATCAGCTAATTCCTTACCTAATGCTAGTAATTCAAAAGTACTTTCCAATACTTCTCCTTGAAATGTTTCTGCAACAACTAATATACTCATTTAATTATCACCTATAATACTCCATTAGAACTTAGAAGTTCTACAACTTTGGCTACTTGTTCTGATAGATCTCCACCTATCATCTCTGCCTTGCTTCCTGATTCAGGAACTGCAAATTCATTCATTGGGCTTAATGGTAAATCATCCAATGATACAGTTATTTCTTCAATTGAAGCATCACTTTTTACCTTTCTTACCTTACTAACAGGAATATATGATGGAGGTGTTTGTGAGGCTTGAATGCCACAAACGGCTGGTAATTCAATTTCATATTCTCCAAGTAATCCTCCTGCATATTCTTTGAATACTGCAAGTTTATCACCTGATTTTTCCATTTTCACGATTACATTTAGACTGGGTAAGTTCATAAATTGACCTAAGTGACCTGCAACAGGTCCATCAATATCATCTACTCCTTGTACACCAGTTACAAGCAGATCGTATCCTTTTTCGGCTAAAGCCTTACTAAATGCTAATGCAGTTGCACGAGATGATAATCCTTGTTCTACTTCATGTCCATCAACAACTACCTTGTATAAGCCATCAGCACCACGAGCTTTTGCCATATAGAGGAGATTTTCAATCTCATTTCCATCCAATGCAAATATATCTACAGTATCACCATCATCTTTCAACTGTAATGCTTCTTGGACCGCATAATCATCAAATTCACTAGATCTAAACATGAGGTAATCACGTACTAAAGAACCATCCTCCACTGAGAGTTCTTCTACTAGATCTACTACTTCTCGAATTAAAACAGCAATTTTCATTTATTAACCTCAAATAGTTATTAAATTGTCTAATTACCTGTATTTTTAAAAGATTATAAGTCTTTGTTAAGATTTGCATTCATCTTGCCACTCTTGATTTCACATATCAGATAGATAATCAAAGAAATTATTAAGAATTTACAATTTTCTCATATTTTACGGAAAATTATTGTTTAATTATTTTTCATAAAGTATCAATTGTATATTTTTTAATTACCGCTGATTATTTTTAAACAGTAATGTAAATCTAAGTTTGGCTCGTGATCTATTCTAACAATTGATCTATTATTGCCATCTTTCTAAAAATTGAATTAATCGATGCTCATACTCCTGATGATTATCCATATTCGAATGTTTTGCATCAGGTACTATCCAAGATTGAAAGGTTGTAGATCCATTCAATTTCTGTTGAAATTTGGGAAAATGCGTTTCTGGCTTAAACATGGGGTCTTTTTCACCATTTATATAGTAAAATGGACAGGAAACACTTGCAGGTCTATATTGAATGTCTTGATCTATAAATTGGGGCCAGACAATTTTTTTTGAAAGATAATCCAACCAGGGAAAATGTTTATAGGAAATATGCATATAATTCAGCATGTTTTGATATAAATTATCAAAACTATAAGGTAGCGCTTCACAAATAATCATCTTACATTGGTTTGGCTGTTTTTGGGCCAAATACGAAGACGCTATTGCACCCATTGACACTCCATGAAGTATAGGGTTTTCAATGTTTTCTGCCTGAATCACTCTTAATACTTGCTTGTGATATCCAAATCCACTGGGGAATGGAATATATTTGCTCTTACCATGGCCTAGGTTGTCAATTAAATAGATATTGTAACCAAGTTTTTTGTAGATTTTAGCTCTTGAATTCATTTTTCCACTATTACGAGTAATGCCGTGAAGTAGAATGACGTTTTTTGATTTATCCGATTGGATGTATTTCCAATACGCTAATTTGGGCTCACTCAGATAGTGTAATTTAGCTGGTATCTGCAATTGATATTGATTAAATAATCTGAAAGGTAAGATATTTGAATTTACCATGAAAAACACAAGTATGGAGTAAATTACATATACCATTAGAATTGACATAATTAGAATTAACAATCCATAAATCAAATTAATCATAGTTAGTAAAAATATATTTTAAATTAAATGATTGTTATTTTGACGATTGAAATTGTTAATGAATTTTATTTAATTCCTATATTTGTTTTCCTTCCTCCAATATTTCGTACAATACTACAATGAATCTAAATATCTTCTAAACCTTAATTGTATGTACAAGTAAATCAATTCAAAGAAATATTAAACTATCATGATCTTTATTATACGTACAATTAATTGTACACACGTTCTGCCAATTCCTTGCCAGCCGTCACCAGACTCGCACACATGTAATGTGGGATTAGAAAGGACTTCATTTTGTGGCTTCTTTCTGCTTCTCTTCCCCTGGGGTTTCATTGAAGACTGTATTTCCGTGTTATTTTCCATTAGTAGATCACTCACAAAGAAATCATTACGATTTTCTTGCTGACAAACGCTTCTCCTAGGGAGAATAGGACTTTTCACTGTCTATATTGCATTTTATACTTACAATTTTTAAATTGATTAAATTAATGGGATAAGTACTTAATATTCTAAAAAAAATATATTTTGTAGTATAGTTAAAGATAAATCTTTACTAGAAAGACTAGCTTAATCTCCTTATAGAACGACAGAAGGATCAAAAATTGTCTATAGGACAATCTGTGTGAAGTTCTATTCTCCCTAGGAGAAATACTAGTCTGCAAATAAATCTCAATGTGAGTGATCTACTAATGGAAAAAATCACCGAAAAACCGAATTCTATAAAACATCAAGGGATGAGGCGTGGAAAGAAGCAAAAAAATGAAATTTCTATTAAATCTTTTGAACTATGGATCATAAAGTCCGGTGAAGACTGGCAGAGAAATGGCAGAACATGTAGTATAATTAATTGTAAATATAAAATAGATCATAGAATTTAAGATTTATATTCTTTATATCATCCGTGTATATTGACAATATAGACGATATAAACCAATTATTTCATTAATAAAAAATTCATTGTAAAAATATTATTTTTTGAAACCGTGTATTTCCCTCTGATTCAAATCATTATAAAATTTAGTTCAAATAATACACTAACTTTTAGCTCAATGATTTTTAAATCTTAAAACAAAAGTTGATTAAATTTTTTTCGAGCAATAGAGAAGAGATAAACCGTAATTAAATCGATATAAGGTAATATTTAATTGATATTTTATTTCTTTAAAGTTATTTGTAGAATGTATCTATTTCAGTTTATCTTTTTTAGACACTGCCTTGGAAAAACCGAATAAACTTCCAATCATATCTAATGGGAATCTAAAGAATATTAGTATGGCAATTATAAATGGACCAAATATACTGAGAATTAAAGGTAAAAGGTAAATCATTAAATTTAGTGAATTTGCCATAGTGATTATAATAATGATGTACCAAATAATAAATCCCTTTGATAATGATGTAAAAGTGGATTTAACATCTTGCACGATGGTATCAAATAATTTATTGGGTTGTTTCGGGTAGAAATCCTGCTCAACTTCCTCTAACGTCAACATTATATGTTTAATATCTTTATAGGCATCATACATATCCATGACTAGGATATATAAAAATCCAGTAAGAAAACCAGTGATACCTACTTCCCAGACCAATCTTGGAATGCTTATCAGAATTAAATTAGTTTTCTCTAAACTCATGTAATACCCAATCCATTGTGTGCTTTGTCCAATGAGTAAAATAAATCCCATCATTACACCAATGAGTAAAGAAATAACCAAAATGCCAAACCAACTCCTTATTTTAAATTGAATGGAATAATATTGATTTAACTTTACCCGGAAATGTATGAAGAAAACCATCATTATTCCAGTGCCTAAAGCAAGGAGAAATACCAAAAAGCTAACAAATCTACTTCCGGTTGAAAATACAATGATACCTGCAGTTATCTCAAGAATTACGAGAATTGTAAGAACCATTAAGGCATTTCTTACTGTTTTTTTCACTTGCTCCGGATTTGTTTGAATAGAACCATAAATTCTCCTAAAAGAAATCATTAATGCAGAAGAACCAACTAATGAGCAGAGGGCGATTATTAATAAATTAGCCGGATTTAGATCTATATCTGGAAAACTTGGTACTATCTCAATGGAAATAATTGAGACTAGATCAGTTCTGAAATATTCACTACGAACCCTAAATTCTAACTCTTTTATTCCAAAGGTGAGTCCAGTGGTATTTAGCTCAACCCGATGAAGAGTTCTTGAAATTTCAAATAAATTGGGATCTGCATTATCAAAAGCAATTGATACGTTATATTCACCAATTTCGATACTGCGCTCATATCGATCTGTAATAACAAATTCCAGTGTTAGGATATTTCCTTCTGTAACGGGACCAATTTCGGTATTATCCGAGTTTGCATTTGCTCCATCACTTATCATGCTAATAACATTCATTTCAGCATTACCCTCTACTACTAATGAATAAAATGACAATAAATTACCAGAGTTAGATGTATAATAATTTAAATCCACTGCATCATAGGGTTCTCTAACAATAATTGGGAATAAATCCCATTCTCCTATTTGCCAGTTAGAAGTAGTGATAGTAAAATTATAAACGCCAAGTCCAATTTCTGTACCTACAAATGATATTGTCCCACCATTTCTTCTGTTTCCTAAGATGCTGATGGAGGCGTTTTGTATTGGGTGATTTTGAATATCATGTAAAGTAATTTGCATTTGTGAAACTTCACCCTGAACCAAAACTGATGGACTATCTATTTCTATTTTAATGATGCTATAGGCATTTATAGGTTGGAAAATTCCAAAATGACCCAAAGAAGTTGCTATTGCAATTTCATCTAAATCATTATTATCAAAGTCTACTATAACTGGATGGTCAGTAATGGGGGCTTCAGTGTATAATTCATCAAGTACTTTTCCATTAAAACCATTTATTGCTTGAATTGAAGAACTTGAAATGATGAATAAATCAGTCACACTATCCGAGGTAATATCTGCTTTCCTTAATATTGGTTCCTCTCCAAAATAATCATTGAATTTTTCACTGTTCCATAATAGGCTACCATCATTAGCATATGCGAATACATAGCCTTCTGAATCGCTAATTAAGAAGTCAAGTAAATTATCATTATCAAAATATCCATAATTAATGTGTCGAGTAGCAAGATCTGTTTCTTCTAGACCGTTGAAGTTGATTTCAAATTCGCGAATTGGATCCAAAGTTTCTGAATTAACAATTTTAATAAAATGTTGACCAGTGCTTACATCTGGCCAATTTGGATATTCTGCATAATAATTTGCTAGTTGAACTCCACCTGTATTTTCAAAATCCGCTATCGTTGTTTGAAGCATTACTTTTTCAGTATCATGTAAAAATATTATCTCATTTTTGGTTAAACTATAACCAAGAATTACTCGTCCAAATTTAATAAATAAATCATTTGTACCATCATTATCAAGATTGGCAAAATCAATAGTATTTTCAAAATTATCAAAATAAAAATTATTTATATTTGTAAATAATATTTCAGTTAAATTAACTTGATTCAATACTGAATTAGTTAAAATGTCATAAATATAAATTATTCCACTTCCATCAACTATAATAAGTTCAGTATCTGAATTTCCCATGACATCAATCATTTTCATATATCTAATAAATAATAAATTAGGATCAAACTCATTCAATATTGCTCTATTTGAGGGATTAATAACGGTAATATTCGGATTTTCCCACCATGGTGCTGGAATTGGGATAATATCATCAACAGCATCTCTATTATAATCATATCGAATAAATCCATCTGTACCATAATTTAATTGAACTTCATCAATAAAGCCAAGTGAAACATCAAAAAATTCAATATATCCAGGACCTCCTATAACAACGTCTCTTCTTGAATCTCCAGTAAATTCAAAATAATCCATCTGATCTACACGTCTACCATTTGGTTCAAATGAACTGTATTGTACTCTATCTACTATTTCAATTATAAGTGGGGCGAATTTAGAACCTACATTTGTTTGTAAACCAATTGAATCAATTAACACAAGCCAAAATTCTAGTCTATCGGTTACTGCTCCAATTATATTAAATTCAG
>Ga0224506_10003133_pt1 | contig 11036 bp, 11 predicted proteins | sample SF_Jan12_sed_USG_2_FD_169108 | JGI IMG/M metagenome (GOLD analysis project Ga0224506, IMG submission 169108) | Sediment microbial communities from San Francisco Bay, California, United States - SF_Jan12_sed_USGS_8_1 | ecosystem: Environmental > Aquatic > Marine > Sediment | place: USA...
TAATTCTGCCATGTCGTGCATATCTTGATAATCCTCCAGCTGGAATCATAGGACCTTCTTTTGTATAATATGAGAAAACTCTAAGATCAACATAAGAATCACGCATGATTAATGGACTAAAAGACTCTCTAGTTACAATAGTGGAAAAATCCAGGGTTTCCTGCAAAAGATAATCATCAGGTTTTTCAGTAATCTCTTTTTATTTTTTCAATCAATGGACCTCGTTTTGATTTTGGATGATCACGAGGTATTACAGTTCCCATACCTCCATATCCGCCCCTTTCTTTTACAACAAGGTTTTCAATATTTAGAATTGCACTTTCTAATTCTTCGTGAATTGTAGGATTGTATGATTTTGGTTGTTCTAAAATTGGTTCTTCAGACAGATAGTGTCTTATCAGTTCTGACGACATATGTCCAGTTTGTAACAGACCAAAAAAAATACATACGATTGCAGAAATTCAAGCATGTTCTAAAAAATTAAGAGATATTGAAAAATCTGGAAGATAGTATACGTAGAGTATTTTAAATCCACAAATGCTTAAATTTAATTTTTAGTATCTTTGACTAGGTTTACAAAATATTTGTGAATTGCCAAATCTTCTGTCAGTTCTGGATGAAATGAGGTTCCAATAATGTTGCCTTTTTTGATTGCAATAATTTTTTCGTTTAATTTTGCAAGAACTTCAATATCATTTGAAATAGTAGTTATTGTTGGCGCACGAATAAAGACACCATTAAAATTTGAAATGCCAATAGAGTCAAGTGAAATATTAGCCTCAAAGGATTCACGTTGTCTTCCAAATGAATTTCTCTCTAGATCAACATCTAGAAAATCAAAAAGAGGTTGCTCAATTTTGCCTACAACTTTGTCACTAGCATTATTTGCAAGTAGTACCATTCCTGCACATATTCCCAAAACAGGCATTCCTGATTCAACTTTCTGTTTAATCTCTTTCAAAGAACCATTTACTAGTGATAATTGCCCGATTGTGGTGCTTTCTCCTCCAGGAATAATCAGACCGTCAAGTTCTGCTATTTCCTCAGGAGTTTTTACAACATTTACAGTTGCATCCTGATTTAGTTCAGATACAGAATTCTCCAAAGAAGATACATTTTCAGCAACATCGCCTTGAATTGCTAAAACTCCTAGTTTTAGAGTCATGCAGAACCTCCACGATCTTGCATACGTAACTCTAGAGTATTAACATCCAATCCAATCATAGATTGTCTTTCATCTATCATTTTTTGAGCCTCTTTGACTTTATCAGATTCATTCCAAAAAGTAGTAGCTAAAACTATTGCTCTTGCTCTTTCTTTTGCATCATCAGAATTAAAGATTCCAGAACCGACAAAAATACCATCACAGCCAAGAGACATTAGATATGCTGCATCTGCAGGTGTTGCAATTCCACCAGCTGCAAAATTTACAACAGGTAATCTTCCGAATTTTGCAGTTTGCTCAACAATATCATAAGATACTTTAAATTCTCTTGCCATTCTAACTAAATCTTGATTATCTCCAGAATCATAAATTGATTTTATTGTTCTTAGTTCATCATTTACTTTTTTAATATGTTTGATTGCTTCTGCAACATTTCCTGTTCCAGGTTCACCTTTTGTTCTAATCATTGAAGCACCTTCTTCAATTCTTCTCAAGGCTTCAGCCAATGATCTTGCACCATTAACAACAGGTGTTGTGAAATCCCATTTCCAAATATGACGAAGTTCATCTGCAGGAGTTAAAACTTCAGACTCGTCAATCATATCAACATCGGTTTCTTGTAAAACCAGTGCTTCATTGACATGTCCAATTCTACATTTAGCCATAACAGGAATGGTTACCGAATCCATAATTTCTTCAATAATTCTAATACTAGCAGTTCGTGCAACTCCACCAGCTTTTCTAACTTCAGATGGAAGCTTGTCTAAAACCATTACAGAAACTGCACCAGCTTCTTCAGCAATTTGTGCTTGTTCCACAGTTGTAACATCCATTACAACTCCATTTTTTAACATATGAGCAAAACCTCGTTTAACAGTAGAAGAACCACGTAAAGTATCAATGGAGTTTATTTTGTCAGAAATAATTCCTTTAGCATTTTTTCGCTCACCAGATAATGGTAACATGTCCTAATTTTTCCTAAAGACTATTTGTATCTATTCACTAAATTCAGACATAATCTGATCTAGTTCAGATTCAACCATAGTGATAATAGGAGGGATGAAACCTTCAGTTGCATTTTGTTGTGGCCAATGGATTTGATTTACTTTTCCATTAAGAGTCACTTTAACATTTGATTTTTGATATTCAGTTACATTCTCCATTACTGGAAAAGATTCAGATGGAATTGCAATAAAACCAGTTTCTTTGATCAAAGCTTTGATCTTGTTTAGCTTTGCTTCATCTAATTGTGAGCGAACATCTGGTTTTAGATAACCATTTTCAGTTACAGAATATTTTAGTTCACCATCATTTTTGATGTAAAGAATCTCAGTTTTTTGTGCCCCAGTTCTTTCTGTTACACCGTAAGAGATTTTCTTTAATTGGTGTTTAGTGTATTCAATTTCAACATTATCAGTATAGTTTGCAGCTGATGTAGGAATTTCATTTTTTAGCAATAATGGAGTTACAAGTAAAAGAGATACAATTACAGGGATGGCACCTAGTACCAAGTAAACGGGTTTTACCATTTTACTGCAAATACTGCCAATTTGCAAATAAATCTTAGTAATAGTTAAAATTCAAGCAGAATATTTCGATTCTTGTGGGTCTGTAGTCTAGCCTGGTAGGACGATGGTCTCCAAAACCATCGGTCGTCGGTTCAAATCCGTCTGGGCCCACCATTATTTTATTATCTATTTCTCAAAACATTAAGAGCAGAACCTGCTTTGAACCACTCTATCTGAGATTGATTGTAAGAGTGATTTAACAGGATTTCTTCTTTGTTTCCATCATTGTGAGTAATGATGCATTTGACTTGTTTGCCAGGTTGTAAGTTATTCAAATCAACTAGACTGATTTTATCATCTTCTAGGATTTTTTCATAATCATCAGGATTGCTAAATGTCAATGCCAACAAACCTTGCTTTTTCAAATTGGTTTCATGAATTCTTGCAAGACTCTTTGTAATCACTGCAGCACATCCCAAGTATCGCGGAGTCATTGCTGCATGCTCTCTGCTGCTTCCTTCACCGTAATTGTTATCTCCAATGATTACCCATCTCATCTGTTTTTCTTTGTACTGCCTTGCAATTTTTGAAAATGATTCAAGTTCATTGTTTAGAACATTCTTGCCTTTTCCAACTTCATCATTAAATGCATTAACTGCACCAAGCAACATGTTATCACTGAGATTATCCAAGTGTCCACGAAGTGACAGCCATGCACCAGCAGGAGAGATATGGTCAGTTGTACATTTTCCTTTGGCTTTTACCATAATTGGAAGTTCTTCAAAGTCATTTTCATCCCATTTTGAAAATGGTTCTAATTTTTGTAATCGTTTACTATTAGGATCAATGATTACCTCAACATCATCATAGTTTTCTGGTGGTGCAACAAAAATTCCTTCAGGTCTCATAAAACCTTCAGATGGAACTTCTGGTGCCGGTTTAGGTGGCTCAAGTTTGAATTTTGTTCCATCAGATGCAGTAAGTTCATCTTTTAATGGATTAAACGATAGTTTTCCACCCAATGCTAATGCAATTATCATTTCAGGACTGCCAATGAAATTCAGAGTGCTTCTATGTCCGTCATTTCTTCCAGGGAAGTTTCTGTTAAATGTAGTAACGATAGTATTTTGTTCATCATTTTCTAATTCGGGTCTGTTCCATTGACCGATACAAGGACCACAGGCGTTTGCTAATACAGTTGCACCAATATCTTTTAGAGAATCCATCTGTCCATCACGTTCTATAGTTCCACGAATTTGTTCAGACCCAGGAGTTACCAGTAAAGGAATTTTTGCTTTAATTCCCTTGGCTTTTGCTTGTTCAGCCAAGCTTGCAGCTCTTGACATATCCTCATATGAAGAATTTGTACAACTTCCAATTAGTGCAACAGAGATTGGATCAACATAATCATTTGATTTTACATCATCAGATAATTCAGAAATTGTTCTTGCCAAATCAGGAGTGTGAGGACCTACAATGTGTGGTTCTAATGTAGACAGATTAATTTCAATTACTCTATCAAAGAATTTTTCAGGATTAGTTTCTACTTCAGGATCAGCTACAAGGGATTCTTTGTTTTGATTTGCTAATTCTGCTATTTCAGATCTGCTTGTATATTTTAGATAAGTTTCCATTCTTTCATCATATGGGAAGATAGAACATGTTGCTCCAATTTCAGCTCCCATGTTAGTAATGGTTGCCTTTCCAGTACAGCTGATAGATTTTGTTCCAGGTCCAAAGTATTCAACAATAGCATTTGTTCCTCCAGATACAGTTAATTCATCAGCAACTTTTAAAATGATATCTTTAGGTGCAGTCCAACCATTTAGTTCTCCGGTAAGTTTAACACCTATTTTTTTAGGATATAATAACTCCCAAGGCATACCAGCCATTGTTTCAGCTGCATCTAATCCACCAACACCTATTGCAACCATTCCAAGACCACCAGCATTTGGAGTATGAGAATCAGTACCAATCATCAATCCTCCTGGAAATGCATAATTTTCAAGAACTACTTGATGAATAATACCAGCACCAGGTTTCCAAAATCCACAACCATACTTTGCACAAGCTGATTGTAAAAATTTGAAGACTTCACTATTTTCATCAAGAGAAACTTTCATGTCAATATCACCTTGGACTTCAGCTCTAATTAGATGATCACAATGTACAGTTGTAGGAAGAGATGTTTGTTTGAGTCCGGCTTGCATGAATTGAAGCATGACCATTTGGCCTGTAACATCTTGTAATGCAACTCTATCAGGTTTCAAAAAGACATAATCTTTTCCACCAGTGAAAACAGTGTCATCAATTTTGTTGAGATGGCCAGATAATATTTTCTCAGTTAAAGTTAGAGGTCTGCCAACAACATTTCTGTATTTTACAATGTTTTCTTTTAATTTTAAATAGACATTAGAAACAAGTTCAGGAGTAGTATCAATTTCCATAAAAACCATGAATTGACCCTGAATTTAATATTTACAATTTAAAAATCAAGTAAATTAGTTCGATTGGAAAGATAATTCTTAACAATTATAAGCCAAAAGCGGCTTTTTAATACAGTGTTAGTAGGCAGTATATTTTCTAAAGTGAGGTATAACCATGGTCAATAAAGGATTCCCAAAGTTTGGCATGTCACAAGCTGGAGCATTTGTTGCAGCTCTGAAAAATTATAATTTACCAGATTTTATCCTAGTCTTAGTTGCAAAAGAGTGTAAATCGGAACTACTTGAAAGAGGAAGAATTGATGATAGATTACAAAGTATGAACGATGATGCTTTAGAATTATTACATAAAGTCTTTGTTGGTTGCGAAGAAGATGCTGCAGGAAAATATGCTCAATACAGATTCTTCGCATATGTATCAAGCATGTATCATAAATGTGAAGTCATAGTTAATGATACAATTCCAGGTGCATCAGGCAAAAATCACAAAGTTCCTGTTGCAGTAAAAAATAATGGGATGTACATAGCAGTTGCATATAACAAAGCAACTGGAAACCCAGTAAACAAAAAGGAGACGGCTAGATTTTATGACATGGTTGATGATATCAAAAAAGGAGATCATGGAACAATGTTAACTGATGGAATTTATGGTTCTTCTGTAGGTTTTAGAGGGGATGCATTGGTAGAACTTGAAACATTAAGCAAGTCAAGAGACGATGATCCTGAAAATAAATTAGATTTCAAAACGGCAAACTTTGAAAATAACATTTATTCAGTTACAAAATGTTAATTGTGAAAATCTTTATTATAAATTAAATTGTGTAGTGTCCATTGTTAAAAACATGGGTTTACCATCAGTTTTTTTAAAATCTTCACCGTACTGTTCAAATTCTAATTGTTCAAAAAGATGTTTAGTCCACACATCATGTACTTCTTGAATGAATTTTTTATGTCCTTTGAGTCTCAACATTTCATGAAGTAATTCATGTGATACAGTAGTACAATTTTTTTCTGCAAGAAATAAAGTATCATCGGATTGTTTCGGAGATTGCCAAAACACCATGCCAAAATTTTCAGCATGATATCCTTCACAAGTACAATCAGTCCACCAAGGTTTGAAGTGAGTCAAATAGAAATGAAAAATGTCTTTTCCTCTTTGTTGATGATCACGTACTAATGTATGAGTATCAAGACGTTGAAGAATACTTCTAGGAGATGTTATCATCTCATCACATTGAATTTCATAGTCTTTACCAAATTTCTCTTTTAACCAAACCTGATAAAATTTGCTCATTTTCTTTACGTATTCAAATTCAAATTGTCGTTTCTCACGATCTTCTTCAGGTACTACAAAAATAAAATGTAGAATCATAATAAGAAAAAAGGGTGTTTATGTTTGACCTTCAATACCCATCAAGGTAAGAGTTGAACGAATCTTTTCAATTTTTCTGATTTTCCAAGTAATTGTTTCTCTTAGTTTTTCAACAGTATCAGATTCGATCTTGGCCAAAATATCGTATGCACCGAAAGTTCCATGAACTTCCTTAACACCATCCAAGCTCTTTAGTTGCTGAATAATAGCTTCTTCAGAACCTAGTTCACAGTTTATTAAAACATAAGCTGTTGCCATACAGAAATTAAATAAATCGACTATATCAATAAACCGATCATAGTCAGGTTTGAGACATCTTGATAATCATATCCCAAATTGGCTTTGGAACAGGCATTACAGATAATCTTGATATTCTAATTAGTTCCCAATCTTTGAATTTTTTCTCTTTTTTCATTTCATCAAGAGTGACCGGTTTTTTTAGAGATTTTTTATATTTTACATCCATTACGATAAAACGTTCAACATCTTCTTTTGGATTTGAATAGGGTTTTGAAGTAACTTCCATAATTCCTACAGCTTGTCTTTCATCACCAGTGTGGTAAAATAAAACAAGATCGCCAGGTTTCATTTCCCTCATATGTTTTAGTGCAAGATTATTGTGTACATCATCCCAGACAGTGGTTTTGTCTTTTTTTAGTTGTTCAAAACTATATCCTCGAGGACCACTTGGTTCTTGTTTTGCTAACCAATAATTCACCATTTAATTTTCTGTATAATTATCAGGTTTAATGGTTTTGAGAATAGAAATGTTCCCCGGTTCTGACTCGCACAAAATCATCGGTCATAGCCATACGCCTCCTCGCGTTCTAAAACCGGGGTGGCCCATAATGTAGCACACCTGGGTGAATTAGAAATCACTGGTATCATCACGATCGACTCATCCTAATCCGTCTGCATGCCTGCTCTTGGGCGATTAATTATAGAATTACTCCTACTAAAAACCATTGAGGAAATAATTCACCAAGAAACGGTTTTTGAAATAGTCAATTTTGGTTTTTTAGTATTGATTCAGACAAAGATATTTCAAATCCGACTACAGGAACTCGAATTTTATAATTTTCAATAATCTTTGAATTAATTTTTCCAATTATTCCAATAGGCACATTATTAAAAATGATTGATGCACAATGTCCTTCTTCAAAAGTAGGATTTGTAGTAGTTTTTGTTTCAATTTGAATCCCAAATCCAATTTTTAGTGCAGATTGAATCACTGATTTTATTTCAGTAAAATTTGCATCCTTGTGAGCACTAATTCCAGAACAATTAATTTTTTCAGATATAGGATCCTCAAGAGTAAAAACAGTTCCAGTCTCGAACATTTTTTGTGGGTAAGATTCATGTATATTTCTTGAAAGGTTTTCAATCAATCCAGGAAGTATTGAATCACGTAGAATTGTGTGTTCTTGACTTTTTGAATCTAATACAGAAATAATTTTTGACGAATCTCTATTCACCATATCATATAATACTCGCTTACTAGTCAAACTTGAATTCAAAGCTTCAAGATATCCAAGTCCAATCATTGTTTGATCAAGGGATTTTAATTGTAGTGACACAGGATTAGTTTTTCCGATAGTTTGTGAAGGAGATAATATGGGTTCGAGATTTTGGATTCCATATCCTAAAGCAACTTCCTCTACTAGATCCATAGGTCCAAAAATATCAAATCGGTATGCAGGAATTGTACAAACAATGTTTGCTCCTTTAGAAAATGCATCCAATCGAGATTTTTTTAATGATGAAATTATTTTAGTAGGGTTAAGATTCAAACCTAGAATTTGATTAATCAATGACGAATTTACTGAAATTTTCTTTTGTTCCAATTTTGGAGTTGAATTTTTCATGCCAGAAATCTTTACAGATTCCAGAGTAAATCCAGCAGTTTGTAAAATTGTTGCTACAACAGCAAGCATGTCTTCAGCATCATCTTTATTGATTCCAGTTACCTCAACAAAGAGATTTTTTGTTTTGGTGGTGACTGTTGTGATTGCAGCGTTGATTATAGGAGGAAATGAGACAGTATTTTGATTTTTATCGAAGATTATAGGCACATGTGGCGATTGCCCAAGCAAAGAACCATAATCTTTACCAACATCTGTATTTACAAGTATTTCAGAAATAGGAATTTCTTGTTCAGAATTTAATGGAATGAATTTATGATTTCTATTTGTAGTGGTATAAACTAAAGGAAATGAAATCTTGTCTAAATCATGTATTCCAATTGAAGATTTTTTCCTTTTTCTTCCAATTCCAAAATGAAGATCTTCTTGCATTGTCATTAATTGTTTAATTGTTTTATCGTCAATTTTTCCATTTTTAGCAACAATACCAGCAACAAAAGGTCTTATCTTTGAAACTCCAGATTTTACAAAAATTGGAAATTTGTTAGATTTTTTAATATTGAGTTTTACTGTACCAGTTTTGATTCCAAGTAAACCTTGCAGACCAAGAGCAATTCCAAAATCAGTAGAATAATCTGGTCTATTTGGACTGTATTCTATTCTTACTAGATCTTTATCTTCAGATTCAATATCCAATCCAAGAAAGGGTAAAGAATCAGAAATTTGTTTTTTGGATACTTTACCTACTAACTTTTGGAGTCGTGTGTAAGACAGTTCAACTACTGGCATTTTGTAGCACTCCTCAACCAACCTAGATTATTGTTATAAAATTCTCGAACATCATCAAGATCATATTTTAGCATAGCAATTCTTTCAATACCTCCACCCCAAGCTAAAACAGGCTTAGTAATTCCAAGAGGTTTTGTTACTTCGGGTCTAAAAATTCCCATTCCAAACAACTCAATCCATTTTCCTAATTTTTCATTGTATACCATAGTCTGTAAAGAAGGTTCAGTGTAAGGGAAAAAGGTTGGCCAAAATTTTATTTTGGTTATTCCAATTCGTTTGTAGAATTCTCTTTGAATTCCCATTAGATTTCTTAAAGATGCATCTTTACCTATTACAACACCTTCAATTTGGTTAAATTCAACAAGATGTTTGTAACTAACTTTTTCATTACGAAAAACACGACCTAATGAGAAAATTCGTGCCTCATCAGGTTTATTTTCAGCCAAATGTTTGATGGTGACACACGTTGTGTGAGTTCTCAAAACCATCTTTTTTGCTTCGTTGATATCCCATTGATATCTCCAATTTTTCTTATGAGATTCAGAAACTTTTTTGATTTGTTCAGAGGTTCCAATTTTTTTGGCATTTATTTTATCTAGGTAAAATGTATCTTGTAATTCTCTTGCAGGATGATCTTGTGGAGTAAACAAAGCATCAAAATTCCAAAAGCTTGATTGAGTCATGTTTCCAAAAATTTCTGAAAAACCTAATGTAACAAAGATTTCACGTATTTCATCTATCGTATCTTTTAGAGGATGAGTTCTTGCAACAAATACTTCTGGAACTTTAGCTTCAACATCAATTTCTCCTGTAGTATCAGAAAGTTCCATAGATTTTGCAGAATCAGACAAAGAGATTTCTTTAGATTTTATAACGTCTTCAATAATAAAATCAGGTCTTTTTAAAAGTCCAGATAAATCAGCATCATCAAGTTTGTCTTTGGATATTTTTTCGTTTCCAACAAGTTTGAGAGTTTTTTCGCCTGGAAGTTCAGATGGAGGATTTTTAATAGAAATTTGATCAGATGATGCTTCAACCCAATTATTTTTTCTAGCTAATCCCATTGAAGGTCCAAAAACAAACCCTAACTCTTTTTGTAAGTCAGATAATTTTTTTGGTCCAGTTTTGAGTAACTCTAGTAATCTTCTTTCAGGTAATCCTTTTTGAAGAGATTCAAGTCCATTTTTTCCTAAACTGATTACACTTGATTGAGATTCAGTAACAATAGCAAGTTCTTTTAATCTTAACCACTCAATTCCTCTTCTGATTTGATCAGGTAAAAGTTGGGTAGATTTTTCTAAAGATTCAGGAGTTTGTTTGGGATTATCTCTTAAAGAAGTAATAATTTTTTTTTCAATCTCATGAAAAACTTGCGACAACAGCAAAGAATTCGAAAAAGACTTTTTAAACCTTAACTTAAGTCAAGATGAATGTCAACTAACGACTTTATTGTAACTCCTTGGCATGTAGAAGGCGATATAGACTATGATAAGTTAATCAAGCAATTTGGAACTGAAAAGATTTCATCAGAATTACTAGAGAAAATCAAGCGAATTACGGGTGAAGATCATTTTATGTTAAGAAGAGGCATTTTCTTTTCCCACAGAGAAATGAATAGAATTGTAGACGAATATGAAAAAGGGAATAAATTTTTCCTATATACAGGAAGAGGTCCTTCAGGACATACACATATTGGACATTTAGTACCATGGATGTTTGCAAAATGGTTGCAAGAAAAGTTTGATGTTAATATGTACTTTCAGCTTACCGATGATGAAAAATTTTATTCAAAACCCGACCTTACTTTAGAAGAAACAAAGAAATTTGCATTTGAAAATGCATTAGATTTTATTGCATTAGGATTCAAACCGGGAAAAACAAAAATTATCATCAACA
>Ga0224506_10003134_pt1 | contig 11036 bp, 19 predicted proteins | sample SF_Jan12_sed_USG_2_FD_169108 | JGI IMG/M metagenome (GOLD analysis project Ga0224506, IMG submission 169108) | Sediment microbial communities from San Francisco Bay, California, United States - SF_Jan12_sed_USGS_8_1 | ecosystem: Environmental > Aquatic > Marine > Sediment | place: USA...
AAGTATTTTATCAAAATCCCCAAAAACTTGAGTAGCATAGCTATGCAAGGCATCACCTCTAACCATCATCCAATACATCTCGACTCCGGCCCTCTGCGGTCCAGCACTAAATAATGATGTAAAGAAGTGCAACCAACCTTGAAAATCACGATCTTCGGGTGTAGTGGCACCAAGATATAGACTAGTAGAATTAAAGTATAGAAACATTAATACTAAAAGACTAAAATTTAAACCAAAATCTCCAATACGATTGATAATACTAATTTTTTTTGTAATAAGTAAAAAAAAACTAATAAGAATAAAACTAGTAGCAAAAAAAGTAGTAGCAAAAAAAGTAATAGCAAAAAAACTAGTAGCAAAAAAAATAACAAGAATAAAACTAGTAGCAAAAAAAGTAGTTATAATTAAACTGGTAAAAGCTAAACTTATACCACTATAACTTAAAAAATAAAAAGCTGTAAGCTTAAATTGATCTAAAGGACTAAAAACCATACATTTTTATTTATATCTTCAAAACCTAACACTTTAAAGAAGTTATGTTTTTATAAGGAAAAAATCTTTTTATAATATTCTTTTAGTACTAAAATAACTAGAATTATAAAAAGCAAAAACAGCTCTATAAAAAAAACTAACATAAAATAATTATTCTAAAAAAACTATTATAAAATAAACTAACGAATTTTTTTTTACTTTGCTGTCCTAGTTATTTTAATGAATAACAAATAACAAATTCAAAGTATTTTTGCGTTTTAACGATTAGGATGAGTACAAATTAGCATTAAACAGATACTAACTATTTATTAATACTTTTTTTTTGTTATAGTCGCCTTTTCTTGGCGGGTCTACACCCATTAAAAGGTACTACACTTGTACTTTGCAAAAGTTGAATCTTATTAGCAGGAAACGTACCTGCCTTTAATAATCCTCTCAAAGCTGCAATTCTTCGATATCCAAATCCTTTAATTTTTATAGTAATAGTATAAGACATTTTTGAAAATTGAGAATTAATTCGTTGGCCAATATAATACCCTAGTTGTGTTGCAGCGTACGGTTTTGATTTAAGATAACCTTTAAACCCAATGGAACCAGTAGATGCCGTTAAAACGATTTTTTGAGAGTTCAGTAAACTAACAGTTAAAAACGTATTATTTAATGTAGTATTAATAACAATTAATAAATATAATTTTTTTTTTTTAATTTTTGTATTCAACATAAGTTATTTTATATTTTTTACTAGTACAAAAAATAACCTTCCGGATAAAATTTCTTATTTTTTTTTTACTTATTACAAAAAAAATTATTATTACCGAAAGTAAACTGAAAAATTTTGCTGTAAAAACATATCCTAAATTAGTTATCGAAATTTATCGACTAAACCGTTTTTTACGTTTTAATTTATTTGTTTTTGCATTACTACGCGTTCGTTGACCATGAACCGGTAATTGCTTTTTATGACGCAACCCTTTATAGCCACGCAAATTTCTTAATTTTTGAATACGACCATGAATATATCGTGTTAAGTCTGCATTAACTAATAAATATTGTTTAATAAAGCGATTTAAACTATCCATATGATACTTTGTTAATTCCTTAACAAGTGCTTTTTTACCAAAACCCAACTGAGCACAAATTAATATTGCCATTTTATAAGAAATACCTTTAAAAGTACATAAAGTAATAACTATTAAATTTTGAGAATTTATTGGTTTATTTAATATATAATACATAAATTTATGATAAATTAAAAAATACTTATTTTAATAAATTGTTTAATAAGAATTACAAGACCTTTTATTTCTTTAGTTGATTTTTTAATAGTAATTTGATTTAAACCTGTTAAACCTAATATAGCTAAATATTTTTTTTGAATAAATTTAGCATTTTGTGCACTTTTAATTTGTTTAATTTGAATTAAAATCATTTTGATAAACTGCTGTATAGTATTTTAAAGCTTCAAAAGTATTAGTAAAAAAAAAATTAAAAATAAAAGTAATATAAGTATTAACACAAATTATTTTTATTATATTTTAATTTAAAAGACTTATTCAGTAAAACCAAAAAGTTACAAAATGTTTTTATTTTTCCAGGTAATTTTCTATTATTTGGTAAAAAAAGTATATTAATACCAAACTCATTTAAATCATATTGTACTAATAACATTAAATATAAAGGTTTTAATATAATAGGTACCGAATTAGTAGCCTTAAATAAATAAGTTAAAATAGTTTTTTTAGTGATAAAATCCATAATATATAATGTTAATGTACGATTAAAAATAAAAAAAGTTAAATTTAAATAGTATAATTTTTTTGAAATTAATATATATTTATGTATCATTAAGCGTTTCGTTTACCTTCTTTACAAATAACTATTTCAGATAAAAAACGAATACCTTTTCCTTTATAAATTTCTGGTGCTCTAAAACGTTTAAGTTGACTTGCAATATCAGTAACTTCTGCCTTATTTATCCCAAAAACAGAAAATAATGTGGGTTTAATAGAAACAATATGTACAGTATTTGGGCTTTGATACTGAATTCCATGACTATAACCTAATAATAACACTAAAAAATTTTTTAATGTAAAGTTTTTATAACCTAAACCAATAATTTTTAATTGAATTAAATAACCCTGTGAAACACCTATTCCCATGTTAATTAATAATCTACGAAATAAACCCCAAAAATTATTCGTATTTTGTTTAATAGAATGTTTAAAATTTAGATTATATTGCTTAAAAGCTACTTGTGAGTTATTCCAATCAAATTGAATTAGTTTAAAAAAAGAGGAATATCTTTCACTAAACTGCGCCGAATTAATTCCAAGAGAACCACGATACTGTAAAATAAAACAAGATTCAATATTTTTTGTAATAAAAATCATCGTGTTAGCAGAAAGTTTTATTGATTTTTTTCCAATTTTTGACATGTCTTTTCAAAGTTGGATATTAAGTGATTTTACATAATAATAATCCACCAACATTACAATTGATAGCTTCTGTACTAGATAAAATACCTTTTGAAGTTGATAAAATCGTTAAAACAAAGGGATTTTGTGTTTGTTGTAATTCTTCTACTGTTAAAAAAATATCTTTACTATTTGTGGAACATCTTTTCATTGTTCGAATTACAGAACGTCCATTATTATATTTTAATAAAATAAAAATATTTTTTTTATTATGGGCATATTTATAACCGCGAATAAAACCTTCATGAAATAATATATTTAAAATTTTTAAAGTAACTTGAGTAGGTACATAAGCAGTTTGCGCCTTTTTTAAACGTAAATTATTTCTAATATGTGCTAACATATCTGCAATTGGGTCGTTTACAATCATAATCTAATTTTTTATAATTTTACTTTTTATCATTCTAAAAAATTTAAACATTTATTTTATTTAATAAAAATCACGCATTCCTAGTAATAACATTAAAAAATATATTAAATAATACTAATTCATGCTAATGTACAGGCATTAAAACACTGTAGTAAAAAGATAACAAAAACTTCAAACCGAAATATATTTAAAAAAATATAGACATTTAGTAGTGTATTTAAACTATAGTTCGCTACAATCTAATAAATATAATTACTAATATTTTCTAAAGTTAACTTAATTAACAAAAAGCGTAAACAATAAGAAATAGTGATATACCAAGAAACACTAATCAGAAAACATCTAAATATAAGTAACTCCTATTAATTAAAAAAAAAAAATAATATTACATACACTAAACTTAAATTTTATTATAAACCTAAAAAATAAATCCAAAGGAACACATAACACATGTATAATTAAGAAAATTGAATATATATATATAATACTAAAAATGCTACCAGCTTGCTTTACGTAATCCAGTAATTTTACCTTGCGAGCCATATTCTTTTAATTGAATCCTAGATAACTTACAAAACTTATACACCCCATGTGCTCGTCCTGTTATAATACAACGATTGTGAACACGAACTAATGAGCTATTTCTTGGTAAAGCAGATAATTCAAATTGAAATTTGAAACGTAATAATTTAGGTAAATTACGGTTATGTAATAAAGACTTTAGTAATAAGCGAACTAATTCATATTTTAAAAATAATTGGCGACGTTTATAATCATTTCTAACAGAAGATTTCATATATTTATTTTCTTAAAACTAAAGCTCAAAATTATACTTTAAATGGTAAACCTAAAGATGATAAAAACAAATAAGTTTCTAAACGTGTTTTTGCAGTTGTTACAAAATGAATATCTAAACCAGACTTTAAATTAAATTTAGATAAACTAGCTTGTAATTCCGGAAATAAGGAAAGTGTATTTACACCTAATGAGCAGCGTCCCGCTTGAATAAGAGTTTGTGTTGATAAACCTTGAAAGTCACGGATTTGAGGCAAATTTAATAACAAAAACTTATCCAAAAAAGAATACATATTTATATTTCTTAATGTAACTTTACAACTTATCGGCTTATTTTTTTTTAATTTAAAAATCGCATTAGCTTTTTTAGTATACAATAAAACTGCTTTTTGGCCACTAATTAATTCTAAAATAAGCAAAGTAGGTAAAATATTTTGTAAATTTCGTTGCGATATTGGCATTGTTAAATGTAAAATAATTCGCGATAACTTTGGAAACATTAACACATTAATATAATGCAGTTTATATAATAATTTTATTTGTATTAAATAATTATAATAATTTATTATCCGATTCATATTTTATTTTGACTTTAGTTAAGTATCAAAGCCTATTTACTAATTAAAAAATACGAGATGATAAAGCTAAAATTTTAATTGATTTAGTTTTACGTAACTCATACGTAACTGGTACAAGCACACGAGATGCAATAGGAATTCCACTAGAATCGATTATAATTGCTAAATTTTTAGAAAATTTAAGATTAAACCCTGTTAATCTATATAATGTTTTAAGTGTTAAAATAATAATCGCATGCATTACAGCACCTTTTTTTACTTTTTTTTTAGGAATAATTCTCTGAATTGAAACAATAATATTATCACTAATCGCACCTTCTTTAAAAAAAGAACCTTTAAGAATTTTAAAACATTTAATACGTCGAGCACCTGAATTATCTCCTGTTCTTAACTTAGTTTCTGCTTGTATCATAGTAACTACGTTATTTAATAATTAATCTTGTTGGTAGAGCTAATTTAATAGCAACACCTTTCAATGCTGTATAAGCAACTTCTTTTGATGCTGTTTCAATTTCAAATAACATCGTATTTTCTTTTATACGACAAAACCATAATGTAACATCTCCTTTGCCTTTTCCCATGCGAACTCCAGTTGCTTTTTTAGTTAAGGGCCAATGCGGGAAAATATTTATCCATAATTTACCTTGTTTTTTAATTTTTTTCCTTAAAAATTTCCTACAAGCCTCAAGCTGATATTGGGTAATACGGCCAGCTTTTAAAGATTGAAGACCATAATTTCCAAAATAAAGTATATGGCCATTACGTTTTTTTCCATGAATTTTTTGTTTTTGACTTTTACTATATTTTGTTTTATTTGGAATATTCATATTTTTATTAACTTTTTATAAAATAAAGCCAAACTTTAACACCAAAGGTTCCATTTTTTGTAAAAGCAGTAGCTTTTGAATAATCAATATTAGCTGCACATGTTTGTAAAGGAACAGACCCAATTAAAATAGATTCTTGTGAAGCCATACGGACACGATTAATACAACCAGTAATTTTAAATTTTAAACCTTTAATTCTTTTTACGGAACTTTTCGATAACAATAAACGTTTACTTCTTTGTGTTAAAGCTTGAGTTTGCGACATTTCAGAATTTAATTCACGCAACAAGTCATCTATAGTTAAAAAAAAAGGATCATGTTGGTTAACTTCTAACTGTCTAGCAAGATACGTACTTAATACAAGTGCTGTTTTAAAAATATTATTATCATTTTCTAAAATGAAATGAAATTTTTGAAAACGGTTATTTAACATTTTATAAATATATAGAAAAGCGCGTTGAAATAATTTTTTTTCGTTGAAAAGTACTAAATCATTTTTTGAGATTAATGCAGTACAAATAAGAACTTTAATAGTTAATTTATTTACAGTTCTATTAATTTGAACTTCTTGTATTAAAATTTCTAAATCTTGAAAAACATGTTTTAAATATTTTTGAATTAAAATATCTTCTGTTAAAAAAGTACTAAAATTTATTTCACTAAACCAAAGAGAGGACCAACTTTGTAAATAACCTAAGCGTAACGAAACTGGATTTGTTTTATAAGCCATAAATATTAATTATTTTTTTCTAATTTTTTTTCCCTTTTTTTTTTTCATTCGATACAAACGTGTATAAATAAATTCTCCAAATTTATGACCAATTTGATTAGCAGATATCCTTAATGGGATATAACGACGTCCTGTATAAACATAAATAATTTTTTGACGAAATAATGGATAAATAATAGATGCTTTATCCATTAAATATAACGGTGTTTTAATCTTCTGTTTTTTATTAATTAAACAAGTTTTTAATAAAGTAGCGTTTAGTATATCAGGTTTCCAAGTAGATCTAGTCATATTTCAATGTTATTTTAAATTAAGAATAAAAAAATTTTTTTTATTTCTATTTCTAGTCGGGCGTCCTTTAGTAAGTAAACCCCAAGGTGTCACTGATACACGACCACCAGAAGTTTTTCCTTCGCCTCCGCCATGTGGATGATCAATAGGATTCATAGCAACACCTCTAACCGTCGGGCGACGACCTAACCAACGACTTACACCAGCTTTACCTAAATTAATATGTTTATTATTTATATTTGAAACTTTACCAATAGTAACAAAACAATGTGAAGATAATAAATGTACTTGACCTGATGCAATTTTAAGCATAGCATAGCCAGCCAAAATATCTTTACTCAATAATTGAGCATATGTACCAGCAGAACGCGCTAACTGTCCACCTTTTCCTAAACTAATTTCAAGATTATGGACAAAAGTACCTACCGGAACATTTTTTAAAGGCAAACTATTACCTATTTGAATTTCAAATTTTTCTCCATTTATAACTTTATCACCTATCTTTAACGTTGCAGGAGCAAGAATATAAGAAAGAATTCCAGTACTATAACAAAGCAATGCAATAAATGATGACCTCATAGAATCGTATTGAATATCTTTTACAATAGCAGAAACATTCAAAAAAGCACGAGTAAAATCAATTATAGTATAAGATTTTTTATGGCCACCACCTCTTTTATATGCTGTAATTTTACCAGAATTATTTCTACCACCTGTTTCTGAATTACCTAAATGTAATTTTGACACTGTAGTTATTTTACTTAAATTATTTTTTGAAATAATAATTTTTTGTCGTAATGAAGGTGTTATAGGTTTATAATAATGTAATTTCATATAAGATCCCGATAAATATTAAGAATTTTTTCTGGACCATATTTACCTAAATTAAGAACTTTTGGCTTTTTAAAACCACTAAAACCTAAATTAAAGCTTTTTTTTACTCTATTTTGTATTTTTAATTCCTTTTTTAACAATTTTTTTCGTAATATATATTTAAGTTGTATTTTAGGTCTAAAAATTTTAGACACTAGAAATGAACTAAAATATAAATGATTAAAAAAATTTTGCATATCTTTTTTTGTGTTTTGAAGTGGAATAAAAAATTGTTCTTTATTTTTTATATTTAAACTTTTAAAGTTAATTTTTTTAACATTAATATAATTAAAAAATTTCATTTTAAAAACAAATTACAACTTTTGCAAATTAGACATAGTTTTACAAATACCATAAAATTAAATATCTTTAAGTTATGAATAAGTAATAAGTTTTTTTTTTTTTGCTAATCGTTTATTTAATATTTTAATTTTAAGTTTTAAACGAGTACGAAAACCATACATTTTATTTAATTTAAAGATACTAGGTTTATATGTTTTTTTCATTTAACTAACTATTAATTTATTAAGTCTAAAAAGAAACAAGAAAATACTTGCTACAAAAAACTTAAAATAATAAAACCCATGAATACGCATAAATTAAATATAATAACAAATTACTTTGCTTTTGAAGACTAAAAAGACGAAATAATATTTGACTTAATAATAAACAAAAGCTACCCCAAAGCCAAGATCTAAAAAAACTTTTTGATAAAGCAAGCTGCCAACCAAAAACGCTACTACCATCACCTAAACTTATAATTAAATCATTATAAAAATTCATAAAAACAGCAGATTTTGTAATAAATAAACCCTGTAAAAAATAGTATCTTCGTTCAGGAAATAAAATCAATAACTTATTTTTATAAAATAAAAGAAAATTACCATAAACGGACTCAAAAGTTTCTTTATATTTTATACTAACGTTTCTTAAAATAATTTTATAAATAAAAAAATCAAAAGACTTACCAATAGTAAAAAGTTTTGTATAAAGAACCTCAAAAAAAAGATCACTAAAAACACTAAATAAAAAAAAAAAAAAAATAAAAAAAAAAAAAAAAAAAAAATAAAAAAATTTTAAAAAAAAAAAAAAAAAAAAAAAAAAAAAAAAAAAAAAAAAATTAAAAAAAAAAAACTTAAATGAATAATAATAAAAGCTTTAGTAATTTTTAAATTAAAAATAAAAAATAAAAAAATAGTTAAAAGAAAATACTTAGAAAACGAAAAATATGATAAAACAAGAAAACTTAAATTATCATGCGCTAATCCTAATAAAGCAAACAATAATGATATAATAACTAAGGAATAACCTTCTTTTAACCAAATTGTCCAAAATTTAGTATATTTTAAAGCTAAAACTTCAGTTTTATATATAAAATTAATAGACATAAATAAACTAAGAAAAATTGGTAAAAATAAAAAATTATAAAATGAATTACTATAAACAATTTCTTCTAATAAAAACCAAACCGAAATCACAGGAATATACGTAGTAAATATTAACAGCACATTTATAAAAATAAGCAATGTTGGTTGTAAAAAAAACAATTTATTTATACGAAAATGTAATTTTTTAAAAAAAGAACGGTAATTAATAATTAAATTTATAAATAAATAAAAATATAAAGAAGCTATCAACCAAAAAAATAACCAAATCTGAATTGAATCTCCTAAAAAATTATGAATTGACAAACTAAATCCGGACCTAACAAAAAGAGTACTAACTAAACTAAAAAAAAAACTTAAAATTAAAAATAGAACTAATTTAAAATGTACTATTTTAACTTTTAATTCTATATAAATTAAATGTAAAATAATAGTATAAAAAAGCCATGGTATTAAAGAAACGTTTTCTACAGGATCCCAAAGCCACCAAGTTCCCCAACCAAGCTCATAAAAAGCCCAAAAACTACCTAAAAAAAGCCCAAAAGTTAATAACCACCATGTTAATAAAAGCCAAAACCTTGCTTGCATAAGCCAAAAAAAACTGAATCTAACATTTTGAAGATTATAACTATAAAACAATATCTTCGAAAAATAGTCTTGCCGAAAAAAAAGTAAAAAACTCAACCCTAAAGAAAAGCCAACAAATGCCCCAGAATACCCTAAAAAAATTAATGGTGGGTGTATAGTTAATAAAATATCTTGCAACATAGGGTTTAATTCTAACCCTTCTAAAGGTAAAAAATTTAAACTTTGAAAAGGATTTGAAAATAATAATAAATTAAATAAAAATAAACAAAAAACAAATAATTGAATATTAAATATTTGAGATAAAAAATGTAAATGCAAGCATTTAATAGTACTAAAAAAAATATAACTAAAAGTTAACAAAAACCAACACCACAAAAACAAAGATCCTTCAGGAAAACTCCATAAAGCACTAAATTTATAAATATAATGTTGCGTTATACGTGAATGCTCAAGAAAATTTAAACTCAAAAAATTACTACTAATCAGATTAAAATATAAAAGAAGAAACGCAACATTATATAATAAATAAGAAAAATAAAACATTTTTTTAAATTTTAAAAAATAAGTAGATGTTATAGACTTAATTTTTAAAATATAAACTAAAAATACCCAACTCAAAAAAACTAAAAAAAAAGTTCCTAATAAAACTAAATGACCAAAAAAAAAAATCATTTCAATAACCTATTTTTTACTTGTAGTCAAGCATTTAATTCAAAAAAAAAGCATAATAAATGTTAAAAAAAATTATTATGTTTAATTTAAAAAACTAAAAAATTAATTACTTGATACTATTTTAACAATAAAAAATAAATAATAAGATATCGCAATAAAAAACCAAACAAACAAAAAGAGAAAGCATTAGCTAAAAACTCACGCTTTTCATTGTGTCGTCCAAATTAAATTGAAGCCAATAATTCGCAATATCGGTATCCTTAATTTTCTTTTCCATATTTAAAGATTTACCATATGCTAAATCTTCTGGCAATAACGAACCTGTTATTTTCGTTAAGAGAAATAGTTTTCTATTGGCAATACGGCTATACCTATCAAGCCAATTACAAAACTGTTGAAAATATTCAAATTCAGCACAAATTTTACCTTTTGGATCAAAATTAGGCTTCAACTCCTCAGCAGGATGGTAAGAATTTTTATAATTTTCTCTCCCCACCGTCGTACCAATAATCAACTTCCTGAAACGCCTCCTCGAGTTTAAGGGTAAGTTCTCTGTACTCAATAACATCAGGCATCTCATCGAGTTCACTCTTTTTTTTTGAAGCTTGAAGTATTTTGTCAAAGTCCCAAAAAACTTGCGTGGCATAGCTATGCAAGGCATCACCTCTACCCATCATCCAATACATCTCGAATCCGGCTCTAGTCGGTCCAGCACTAAATAATGAGATTAATTGCCACCAGCCTGGAAAGGCACGATCTTCGGGTGTAAGTGACACCAAGATATAAACTAGTAGAATTAAAGTATAGAAGTACAAACATTAATACTAAAAGACCAAAATTTAAACCAAAATCTCCAATACGATTGACAATAATAGCTTTCATTGCAGCTTTATTAGCTTCTATTCTTGTAAACCAAAAATTAATCAATAAATAAGAACAAAGTCCAACACCTACCCAGCCA
>Ga0224506_10003135_pt1 | contig 11033 bp, 10 predicted proteins | sample SF_Jan12_sed_USG_2_FD_169108 | JGI IMG/M metagenome (GOLD analysis project Ga0224506, IMG submission 169108) | Sediment microbial communities from San Francisco Bay, California, United States - SF_Jan12_sed_USGS_8_1 | ecosystem: Environmental > Aquatic > Marine > Sediment | place: USA...
GGTGATACGGTAAAATCAATTTTTCAGGTTTTGGTGGGCTTAGTTGAATGGATGGTTCCATACGTTCTTTTGGGCGCTGTGGTAGTTATACCGATATGGGTAATCATACTAGTGTGGCGCTATTTTAGAACAAAATCTGAGCAACAGTAGCCCAACAATTTTCCTAGCTAACCATAAAAAAACCGCTAGGTATAATCCGTAGCGGTTTTTTTATTTAATAATACAAAGTCAGGAATTTTATTTTTTCTTTTTGCTGACCTTTTTAGCTGCTTTCTTTTTTGCTATTTTCTTTGTGGTTTTTTTTGCGACACTTTTTACTGGAGCAGTTTTATTTATACCACCCTTGTCAGTTATCAATTTGCGTAAAATCGGTGTCAGGATAAGCTCCATCGCCAAGCCCATTTTAGCACCAGGAATAACAATTGTATTGCGCCTAGACATGTACGAATTCTGTATCATCTGCAGCAAGAACGGGAAATCAACGCCACCTGGCAATTCTTCTGGTTTACGAAAACGAATAACCACAACGCTTTCATCAGGCGTTGGTATATCGCGGGCAATAATAGGATCTGACGTATCAACAACAGCGACACGCTGAAAGTTAATATCGGAATATTTAAATTGTGGAACAATATAATGAACGTAATCGTGCATACGGCGTAAAATTGTATCCATAACCGCTTCTTCCGAATATCCGCGCGCCTTGGTATCACGGTGGATTTTTTGTATCCACTCAAGATTGATAACCGGCACAACGCCAATGTTCAGATCAACGTGTTTTGGAACGTTGACTTCATCGTTTACCACCGCCCCGTGCAAACCCTCATAAAACAAAAGGTCTGTTCCTTTTGGTATATCTTGCCATGGGGTAAATTCACCTGGCTTTAATGGCGCATACGGTTTTGCTTCTTCGTCGCTGTGCAGATAAAGTCTGCGTTTACCGCTTCCGGTCCGTCCGTACGTAGCAAAAAGCTCTTCAAGTTTTTTAAACTCGTTTGCTTTGGGTCCAAAATGGCTAAAGTTTTTGTTTCCAGCCGCTTCGGCCGTCAACACGGCACGCTTCATTTCGGCGCGGTTAAAGCGATGAAAGCTATCGCCTTCTATAACAGCAGGGGTTATCCCCTCGCGACGAAACATATGTTCAAACGCATCTTTAACGGTGCTAGTTCCGGCCCCTGAGGATCCGGTAACTGCGATTACGGGGTATTTTTTGGACACTTGTGTATTCCTTCCCTGTTATAGGCCTCGTTACAAGGCTGTGGCACTTTAACCCATAAGGTTCGCTATCATGTGTCTGTAATAAAATTACGCCACGCGGGGGGAGGTCTCAAAACAAAATTTACAGGCAAAAACTTGCCCGGATTAATGGGGTGGCTGAGGGGATTTGAACCCCCGGCCTCCGCAGTCACAGTGCGGCGCTCTAACCAGCTGAGCTACAGCCACCATATAAACGGGCAAGCAACCCGTTAAAGTCGCCACTTAACTAGAGCTATCACCCCTACTCGTCAAGTAGAGAGCTCAATAAATCCCTATTTTTAGGTGTTTTTAGGATTTATTTATTTTAGCAGAAATTGCCCCTTTGCACCACTCGCCATGGTAATTTACTAATTCATTCTTGATGTTTGTCTTTAAATTTCTCCAAAACCCAAGGAAGCGCAAGAAATGCCAATTAATACCCGCCCCGCCGCTCCGCCAAAACTTGCCCAAGGTATGGGTAGGCTTGGAACCGAAACAGCATTTGATGTTCTGGCTAGGGCCAGAAAGCTGGAGCTTGAGGGGAAATCAATAATAAACCTTGGAATCGGCCAACCGGATTTTAGAACCCCTGAAAACATTGTTGAGGCCGGAATAAAGGCATTAAGGGATGGTCATCACGGCTACACCCCTGCTGGTGGAATACCCGAACTACGCGAAGCGGTCGCCAAAGACATCGAAAACAGACACGGCTGCATTGTGGACCCCGGCGATGTGCTGATAGTGCCCGGCGGCAAGGTAACGATGTTTTTTGCTATTATGATGTTCGGTGAACCGGGGGCGGAAATCATATATCCCAATCCCGGCTTCCCTATTTATGAAAGTGCTATAAATTTTTCAGGCGCCAAGGCTGTCGCGATGCCCCTTTATGAAAAAACCGGGTTTTCGTTCTCAGCCGAGGAAGTGCTTGGATTAATAACCCCTAACACCCGTTTACTTATTTTAAATAGCCCAGCCAACCCAACAGGTGGGGTGGTGCCAAAATCTGAAATAGACAAGTTAGTTGCTGGTCTTACTGATCACCCCCACGTCACAATAATGTCTGATGAAATATATTCGCGCATTTTATACGATGGGCAAAAACACACCTGTTTGCTTTCATATCCTGAAATACGTGACCGGGTGATACTTTTGGATGGTGCATCCAAAACATATGCCATGACCGGATGGCGATTAGGCTGGAGCGTGTGGCCAAAAAACCTTATTGAGCCAGCAACCCGCCTTGCCATTAACGACCATTCATGCGTTAACGCTTCAGCCCAATGGGCTGGCGTTGAAGCTTTAACAGGGCCACAAGACGATGTACAAAAAATGGTAGAGGCCTTTGATGAGCGCAGAAAGGTCATGCATAAAATGTTAAACGAGCTTCCGGGCGTTAGCTGCCAAATGCCGAGCGGGGCTTTTTACGCATTTCCCAATATATCCAAAACCGGAATGAATGCCCGCACCATGCAAAACCGAATGTTAGATGAAATCGGCGTAGCCACCGTTGCTGGGACAAGTTTTGGCAGTTTTGGTGAAGGGTATTTAAGGTTTTCATACGCAAATAGTTTGGAAAATATAAAAACGGCAATGGGGCGCATTAGTGATCTTTTGCAGAAATAGCTCAGAATTGTTATTTGATTGAATTTAAGACAATTGCTTAATTTTTAAGCACATTAGGATTGGCAATTACGTGCAATAACAAATGTGGATAATTATTTTTACTTATATTTCAAATAGTTAGCAGAAAAATGCTAACTGGCACGATAGATGCTAATAGGTATATAACGCTACCACGACGATCATAACGGAGAGTGAGAATATGAAAAAAATCGAAGCCATCATCAAGCCGTTCAAGTTAGATGAGGTAAAAGACGCACTCCATGAAATTGGTCTTCAAGGCATAACAGTTATTGAAGCCAAGGGCTTTGGTCGACAAAAAGGCCACACCGAGCTTTATCGTGGTGCCGAATACGTTGTGGATTTCCTGCCCAAGGTAAAAATTGAGGTGGTAATCGACGATGAAATGGTCGAACGCGCAGTCGAGGCTATAAAACAAGCAGCCCACACTGGACGCATTGGCGATGGAAAAATATTTATCCTTCCTGTAGAAGACGCAATCCGGGTACGTACCGGTGAACGCGGCAGTGAAGCAATATAGAATTTATATGATTTAACAATTACCTATAAAACTTTGGCCACTTAAGGATTTAAGACATGTCTTTGAATTTAAAAACACCTGATGACGTTATAAAGTTCGTAAAAGCTGAAAAGATTGACTACATCGATCTTCGTTTCACCGACCCGCGCGGCAAATGGCAGCACCTAACCATGGTTTCTGACTTTGTTGATGTTGATGCCTTCGAAGATGGCATCATGTTTGACGGATCATCCATCGAAGGCTGGAAAGCCATCAACGAAAGCGATATGTCGCTTATTCCTGATGCCACCACCGCTGTTATGGATCCTTTCTCAGCTCAGCCGCAGCTTATTCTTTTTTGCGATATCCAAGAGCCGTCAACTGGCCAAGGCTACAACCGCGACCCACGCTCGGTTGCTAAAAAAGCCGAAGCCTATCTTGCCTCAACTGGCATTGGTGACACCGCATACTTTGGTCCAGAACCTGAATTTTTTGTATTTGATGATGTGCGCTATGACGTACAGATGAACAAGTGCTTTTATGAATTTGATTCCGAAGAAGGCCCGTACGTTACTGGCAAAATTTTGGAAGAAAGCAATACCGGCCACCGCCCCGGCGTAAAAGGTGGTTATTTCCCAGTACCGCCAGTTGATAGCGCACATGACATGCGCGGTGAAATGGTAACCGTGATGAAAGAAATGGGCCTTACCATGGACAAACATCATCACGAAGTTGCCCCATCACAGCACGAACTGGGCATGACCTTTGATACCTTGGTGCGCACCGCTGATAACGTGCAAATAAATAAATATTGCACCCACATGATTGCCCATACATACGGCAAAACCGCAACCTTCATGCCAAAACCTGTAATCGGTGATAATGGCTCTGGTATGCACGTTCACCAATCTATTTGGTCCAATGGTAAGCCACTTTTTGCTGGTAACGGTTATGCCGATCTATCTGATACCGCGCTTTATTATATTGGTGGTATCATTAAGCACGCCAAGGCTTTAAATGCGTTCACCAACCCATTGACCAACAGCTACAAACGCTTGATCCCAGGTTTTGAAGCGCCAGTATTGTTGGCATATTCGGCCCGTAACCGTTCGGCAAGTTGCCGCATTCCGTTCTCGGCCAACCCCAAGGGCAAACGTGTCGAAATTCGCTTCCCTGATCCTGGTGCAAACCCATACCTTGCATTTTCAGCAATGCTGATGGCTGGCCTTGATGGCATCCAAAACAAAATCCATCCGGGTGATGCAATGGACAAAAACCTTTATGATCTTCCGCCAGAAGAATTGGCAGGTGTGCCAACAGTTTGCGGAAGCCTTCGTGAAGCACTGGAAAGTCTTGATGCAGATCGTGAATTCCTGAAAAAAGGCGACGTGTTTGACGACGACATGATCGACGGCTACATCACCCTGAAATGGGAAGAGGTTTACAACTTTGAACACACCCCACATCCGGTTGAGTTCAAAATGTATTACAGCTGCTAATAGAGGCTCACACCACAAACAAAACCCCCGCTGGCCGAAAATGCTGGCGGGGGTTTTTGTTTGTTTTCTCGAAAAAAGTTAATTTGGGTGCCATATTCAGGTTTGGTTCAGGAATTTCGATTTAATAAATATATGGCAAATCAATAATCTTTAATGGGGGTATATAATTTTGCAATATTCAAAAAAACTAATATCCACTGCTGGCGCCTTTGCCTTGGTGCTTACTCTTGCCTTGCAGCCAGTCGTAACATCCGCAAAAACCCTGTCTTATACCGTGCTTCGCAACGGTTCCCCCATTGGAACCCACAATTACATTTTGAATTCAAACGGTGATGAAACAACTGTAAGCATCAATACTGACATAAAGGTAAAAATATTCTTCGCCACGGTATATGAGTTTCTCCACTCTTCCGTTGAAAAGTGGAAAGGCGGAATGTTGGTTTCCATTCAATCCACCACCAACGATGATGGCACACCTAAAGAGCTAAACGTTAAAGGATCTGGTTCTGCCCTTTTAATAAATGCCAAAGTAAAGGGTGCGGCCCGCAATAGCAAAGCGCCTGCAACATCAATTCCAGCTAGCCTTTGGAACAAGGAAATCATTTCCCAATCTAGACTGTTAAACACGCTTGATGGCAAAATAATGAAAGTCAAAATTGACAATCTGGGTGTTGAGACTGTTCCTTCCAACGGTGGTAATGAACAAGCAACACATTACAAAATTTCCGGTGAGCTAACCCGTGAGCTTTGGTTCAACGCCAATGGTGACCTAGTCCGCGTTAGGTTTCCAGCCGATGATAAATCAGAAATTATTTATGCCTTGAAATAATTAATTACAGACGCATCAATGGTGTGCATTGAGGTAAAATGATAAAATTTGTAATTATGGATCGCAGCCATCAGGATCGTGATAAAGCCGAAACCCTGATACGCAATGTGTACCAAAGAGAATACGGAGCCCAAGTTCCTGAAATAGCCGATACAATTATGGCGTTAATAGGCATGGACGGTGCTGTGCTTTCTGCTGCTGGCGTTCGCACCAACGGTGATTTCTTTTCCGAGGTCTACCTTGATGCAAACATTGAAGAAGTTATTTCAAAGTATTGGTCGGCACCCGTTAAACGCAGCGATATTGCCGAAGTCACAACAATGGCATCAATACACCCCAAGGCATCGCTTCGTCTTATGGCAGAAATAGTCAGACATCTTCGTGCCATGGGTGCCAGTTGGGCATTCTTTACTATTACCGAGCGACTGCGTGCGCTTTTAAAGCGCATGGGTGTTTCAACTTTGGAATTAGCATTAGCCGATCCCGCCAAGTTAACTGATGGCGCACAAAACTGGGGAAGCTATTACACCCACAACCCGCATGTGGTTGCCATTCACGACACTATGTCTGGCAGTTTTTCAGACCCAACAACGCTAATGCAAGCTAGGCAGCAGGAAATTGCGTAAGGTTCTTGACGCCCTTTTATATCACGCAAGTGACCGACCCGATGCGATTGCGTTCGCTGAAAAAAATGTTCGTCTTACATATAAAATGCTGGCCCATCGGGTTAGTAATACTGCCGGAGAATTTTCGGGACTTCCGCAAACGGTTGGCATTCTAGCTGAAAACAGCCTTGATTGGATTGTCGCAGATTTAGCGTTAGCGTTTTGCGGAAAGACTACAATCCCCTTCCCAACCTTCTTTTCCACCGAACAATTAAATCACATTATCCACGATGGTGGCGTCGAACACATACTTTGCAGTGAAATGACCGAAGCTGTTGCACAAAAGTTAGGCATTGCATACAGCCGTCTGGGTGCGTTATCGGCAACTCCAGTACCGTGGGAACAATGCAAAGCCGAAAGCGCATCACGCATCATTTACACATCCGGTACCACCGGAGCACCCAAAGGCGTTCGTCTGGGTGATAAACAAATAAGCGCAAGCGCGTGTTCGCTAGTTGATGCTATCGGCGCAAGGGAAAATGAAACATATCTTTCCGTATTGCCGTTTTCCCTGTTGTTGGAACAAATTACCGCCATTGCCGCCCCTTTGTTGGTTGGAGCAAAGGTAGGGCTAGCACCAGAAGTAACCCCTGCCTTGGCAAAGGGGGATCCATCGCCATTGGTTAGTGCATTTGAACTGGTGCGCCCAAACGTTAGTGTTCTGGTTCCTTCCATGCTGGCAGCGTGGACAGCTGCATTAACAGCAACGAAAAAACTAGCGCCTGATAGTCTTCGTTATGTTGCCGTTGGCGGTGCTGCTGTTCCGGAAAAGCTGGTTGAAGGTGCGTGGCATCTTGGTATTCCGGCATATGTGGGGTATGGGCTTTCGGAATGTTGCTCGGTGGTTAGCGTCACCCGTGAAGGCAATCGTGTACCAAACTCTGTCGGTACACCGTTAGCTGACATAAGCGTTGAAATTGTAGATGGTGAAATTGTAGTGCACGGCGACACCGTAATGAATGGATATCTGGGTGGTAAAAACCCCAACGGCACTTGGTACACCGGGGACCTTGGTGAATTAGACCACGATGGAACCTTAAGGGTTTTAGGGCGAAAAGATAGTGTGCTGGTTACGGCAAATGGCCGCAACGTCAGCCCCGAATGGATTGAGGCCGCCATCGAAAGCCACCCGGCCATTTCCCGGGCCATAACACTTCTTGATTCCAACGGCGTGCTGTCGGTTTTAATTGCCCCAATACCAGAAGCAGATGAACACATCAATTCGTTGGGAGAAAAATCCCGCGCAGACCTTATTTGCGAACTGTTGTCGGGAATGCCAGATTATGCAATTCCGGCTCGCCATGCCTTAACCAATATGGCAGAACTTTTTTCGGGTGCAATGTTGAATGCGGCAGGTGAACCCAGGCGAAAAATCATTGCTAACAATCTTGAAAAATGGTTTTCACCATCAAAGGCAGAAAAATAATGAGCTTTTATCAAAGGTTAATCAGCGAAACAACAAGTGCTAGAAATAATTTTCAGACTATTCCGATTATAACCAGCACCATCCAGAACGGAATTACGCCCGGACTTTATGCTAAATACCTTGAGCAAGCCTATCATCACGTTCGTTATACCGTTCCTCTGCTTTCGCTTGCTCTTAAACACTGCGGAACCAACGACAAAGTATATGCGAAAGCTTTAAAAGAATATATTGCAGAAGAAACTGGGCATGAAGAATGGATACTAAACGACATAGCTGCCCTTGGGTTTGACAAGGAATCCGTGCGCATTGGTCGTGGTGGGTTTGCGTGCCGCATGATGGTGGCTTATGCTCATTACGCCATTGAACACATCACTCCTTACGCATTGTTGGGTATGGTGCATGTCCTAGAAGGCATGTCCGTTGCGCTAGCCAAGAACGCAGCCGATGCCATTGGAAAAAGCATCAGCACAAGCTTTAACGGTGTTCCGCCAAATGCTTTTTCTTATCTTACATCGCATGGGTCGCTAGATATTGATCACGTTAAGTTTTTTGAAGACACGGTCAATGCTATCGAGGATATAAATATACAAAACGTCATTGTTGATTCCGCCAATGATTTTTACACCCTTTTTGGCAATATATTCCGTGAATTGGGTAAGTTGGCCGAAGCGGAAAAGGACGCCTGAACAATGAATATTGAAAACAAGATTTTTGTCATTACCGGTGCCGGTTCCGGTATTGGCCGGGCATTAGCCATCGGCCTTTCTGCTAAGGGTGCGCGCCTGTTGTTGGTAGGGCGAAACGAAGAAACGCTTTCTCAAACCGTATCCATGTTGGAAAATACCGATAATGCCAAAATTATAGTTGGCGATGTAACTAAGGACGACACCAGAAAAGCCATTCAACAAACCGCAACAAAGGAATTCGGCGGTATTGACGTATTAATTAATAATGCCGGGGTCAGCATCGTGGGTGAGCTTTCATCCCAATCAGATGATGATCTACGCTCAATGATGGAAATCAACCTTCTGGCACCCATGCAACTGGTTCGCGACCTGATGGATTTGTTGGAAAAATCAGAATCACCGCGCATTGTGAATGTCGGATCAATGTTTGGCGATATTGCCTTTCCTCTGTTTGCTGGATATTCAGCAACTAAATTTGGGCTGCGCGGTCTTTCCGATGCCCTACGCCGAGAGCTAGCACCAAGAGGCATTGGTGTTTTATATGCTGCCCCGCGCGGAACAGAAACCAACGCTACGCCAGCACAACGCCACCTTACCGAACCATTTGAAATGAAATTGGATGCACCAATGGTTCCAGCGGCAAACATCATCTCCGCATTGGAATCCGATGCCAGAAGTTCGTACCCCAAAAGCATTGAGCGCCTGTTCGTGCTGGTTAGCCGCCTTTTCCCTAGCGTTATTGATGGCAAGTTAATTAAACAGTTAAAGCGGGTGCAAACGTCCAGGTGAATGCCTAGCACGCTAAATGGATCCACCCCTTAAAACATTTATATTATTTTTGAGGGATGAACATGCTTGCCTTCGCTCCCGTTTCATCGGTGCTGGTCAAATCTAACCTACCACCATGGGCTTCAGCAATTTTAGTCGCCAGCGCAATACCCAAACCATTGTTACTTTTGCTTATGCCGCTGCTTTTTATAAACAAGATAAGCTCATCACCATTACATTCGCTGCCAATGACAATTTCAGAATTTGCCGGGGAAAATTTAAGGGCATCATCAATTATACATGAAAGCGCCTTTATGACCATCGCCCGATCAAGTTTTGCTATATCATCGCCAACAGGGTTTTTAATAACAATATTTATTTTCGCGCCGTCCTCACTAGCAAGAGAATAATCTTTTATGTATGCCAGAAGATCGCTAACAATTGTCGATGAAGCCATCGGTTTTAATTGATCAGCACGGTCTGCTGACAGCATTAAAATGTTATCAACCGTACTCTCAAGGCGTGAGGCAGACATGATGATGTAATCTAAATATTCATCAATCCTATCATAATCCAATGCATCGCTCTTGATTTTTAGAAGCTCCGAAAACCCGATGATTGAATTGATGGGTGTGCGTAGCTCATGACCCATCATAGACAAAAATGAATCTTTTATTTTATTCGCTGATGTTAATTCACGGCTTGTTGTATAAAGCGCTACGGCAACTTCGTTAAACGAATCTTCAAGTCTTTCCATGAATTCGCGTCGGTTGCGAAGTTTTTTTAATTCTACTGCTGCTTTGCTTATGGTTTTAGAAAGATCCTGTGTATCAATTGGCTTTGAAAGAAAATCGTGTGCACCAAGTTTAAGTGCCTCAATTGCCTCTTCCTTGCCAGCGTGACCAGTAATTACAATAACGATCAGGTCGCGATCGTCACCGGCATCAGATTTCATTTTTCGTGCCATTTCCATGCCGTCCATACCCGGCATGCGAATATCTGTAACAACAATTCCAATGTCGATGTTGTCAGCAACCAACTTTATAGCCGTTTGGGCATCAAGCGCAGAAATACAGTCATAGCCATCAGATTCCAAATGCTCGGAAACTTCTTCGACTATATCAATGTCGTCATCAACGATTAGCACCCTAGGTAAATCTACATTAGATGACTGGTGTTGATTTGTTTTTGATGTGCCTTTTTCAATCTCTGCCATATCTTGCATATTGCACTCCTGAAAAGCATAAATAATAGTATTGCGTGCATTGTAACTTTAATTACAATTATAACGACATTAAAAGACTTGGTCATCATTGAAAATATACAATTTAACCAGCGTCTTACCCTGTTGATTTTACAGAAAAATATTTTAACGCCGTGCCTTCGGCGCACATGGATGGAGCAACCCATCATAAAAATCTCCGTCGCTAAATTCAGCCGCAGAGTTTTTATTTTTCTGTTGTCAGTGAGGGCAAATGGAAAGCGTTAAGACCTCAGTATCTGAATTTAATCTGATCCAGACCTCGGTGTTTTTACCAATTTTGTTTCGCAAGTCATCGCTGGTAATTGGGCAGCCAAGCTTAGCTATGGCAAATTGCTGCATCCTGCTAACCGATGCAATTTTATTTAAATCAGATTCCGATAAAACGCGCATATCCACCACCAATTTCTGATCATTCTCGGCAGTGATTCTCATAATTTCCCATCCCGTATTGGGTGGGCTATTCAAATAGTAGCCTTTTAATGATTTTATACTGTCGTTAATATTTGGCGCGCTCTCGCCG
>Ga0224506_10003136_pt1 | contig 11033 bp, 9 predicted proteins | sample SF_Jan12_sed_USG_2_FD_169108 | JGI IMG/M metagenome (GOLD analysis project Ga0224506, IMG submission 169108) | Sediment microbial communities from San Francisco Bay, California, United States - SF_Jan12_sed_USGS_8_1 | ecosystem: Environmental > Aquatic > Marine > Sediment | place: USA...
AAATTCAGGACGGGTTAATGAGTTGGTCTTCACCAGATTACAGGGAAAAGACTTGATTAAGATAGAGCAGAGACGGTTTCTGCAAGGGGAAAAAACAGTACCAGGGGAAAGCGAATTACAAGAAGAGGAAAATGAATGACTTTAGCTAACAAACTTACTATGGGAAGAATTGCTGTCATTCCCTTTTTCATACTGTTTATGTTTATAGGCAATATCTATACCCGCGTAGCAGCCCTTCTGATTTTTATTCTGGCGGCCCTCACCGATGTGTACGATGGGATTATTGCTCGCCATCGCGAGGAAGTTACTAACTTTGGAAAGTTCATAGATCCCCTCGCTGATAAATTGATAGTTTCTGCTGCTTTGATCTCTTTCGTTCAGTTAAGGGAGCTGTCAATACCTGCTTGGATGGTTATACTTGTGATCAGTCGCGAATTCATAATAACAGGATTGAGAAGCGTAGCGGCATCCAGGGGGACAATAATTACAGCTTCCCTTTCCGGAAAATTTAAGACAACCTCACAGATGGTAGTCATCATCACTATCCTGATAATGTTGATTGTCAATGCCGTGTTGAAGAATTATTGGCACACCACTCCTTTGGAATTACAGGCCTTGCTGGGTTGGAAAAAAGTCCTGGGCTACATTTTGGGTAGAGCACCTTACTGGTTGATGCTTGTGGTTACGATTTTGACCATGATTTCAGGGTTCAATTACATTTTCGAAAATAAACATATACTTTTTGAAGAAATAGGTAGTAAAAGTGAAAACTAGAGAGGTAAAAATGGACTGGATTATTAGATTTTTGGCTACAGGATTTTTTGTTGGCTATTCGCCATTTGCTCCGGGGACAATGGGAACACTTGTGGCATTTCTGCTTTATGCTATCCTACCTACAACCGTTCCCTTTTACTGGATGCTCATTTTATGCTTGGTTATTGGCGGGACGATGATTTCTCACCGGGCAGAGAATATCCTGGGGGAAATCGATTCTTCCAAAATAGTTATTGACGAGATATGTGGATACTTTATCGCTATGGCCTTTTTGCCCAAAACGCTTGGCTTGATGATCGTAGGATTTGTTATTTATCGGCTTCTGGATGTAATCAAGATATACCCGATGAAGAAGTTGGAAATGCTTACCGGAGGCCTGGGGATAATGCTTGATGATATTTATGCGGGCATAATAACTAATATTATTTTACACATAATTCACACACTATAAGAAAAAAAATGAAAATGGGAACAAAGAATCACGCTAATCCCGTTTTCTAAAAGGGGGAAAAAATGGGAAAAAATGAGAAAGTAAAAGCATTGGAAGTAGCAGTATCCCAGATTGAAAAACAGTTCGGGAAAGGAACAATAATGAGACTGGGTGCCGGGGCTTACAAGGGAGAAGTGGAAGTGATTCCCACTGGTGCCCTATCATTGGACGTGGCTTTAGGAGTGGGGGGAGTGCCTAAAGGAAGAGTGGTGGAAATCTTTGGCCCGGAAGGAGGAGGAAAGACTACTCTTTCCCTCCAGATAGTCGCCAACGCTCAAAAATTGGGAGGAACAGCTGCTTTCGTAGATGCCGAGCACGCGATGGACCCGACCTATGCCAAGAAGTTGGGAGTGGACATCGAGAACCTCCTGATTTCCCAGCCCGATAATGGCGAGCAAGCTCTGGAGATTACTGAAACTCTGGTTCGCAGCGGAGCCGTCGATGTAATTGTAATCGACAGTGTAGCTGCTCTGGTACCCAGGGCAGAGATAGAGGGTCAAATGGGTGACGCACAGATGGGCTTACAGGCCAGGTTGATGTCCCAGGCTCTCAGGAAACTTACCGGTGCTATATCTAAATCTAAGACCAGCGTAATCTTTATCAACCAAATAAGAGAAAAGATAGGAGTGATGTTTGGCAATCCAGAGACGACTCCCGGAGGAAGAGCATTGAAGTTCTATTCTTCTGTCAGGCTAGACATTCGTCGCATAGGCTCTATTAAGGCGGGAGATGTGGACGTGGGTAACCGCATAAGGGTTAAGGTATCCAAAAATAAAGTAGCTCCACCTTTTCGAAAAGCGGAGTTCGATATGATGTATAATGAAGGTATCTCCAGGGAAGGCTCCCTTTTGGATGTTGGTCTGGAAAATAACCTGATTGAGAAGAGTGGAACCTGGTTTTCTTACAAAGGAAATAGAATTGGACAGGGAAGAGAAAATGCCAAGTCTTACCTAAAAGAAAACCCAGAGATCGCCCAGGAAATTGATAACATTCTAAGAGAAAAGCTGCTTGGCCGGAAAGAAGAAACTTAACAAAATATGCTAAAGATATTCACAGTTGGTCCCGTGGAGGCCAATTGTTATATTCTTTATAATCCGGACAAAAGAGAAGGATTGATTATTGACCCCGGCGCGGAAGGGTCGCGTTTAATTAGATTTATTAAACAAGAAAAAATATCCATTAATTACATTATCAATACTCACGGACATCCAGACCACGTAGGAGCCAACCGGGAAATAAAAAAATATACCAATGCCCCAATCTTGATTCATCGATACGACGCTCCCATGCTTGCAAAGAGCGAGAGTATTCTTCCTTTAATCTTTCCTTTAGGGTCCTCCTCCCCCCCGGCAGATACTTTTATAAAAGATGGGGATTTAATTGAATGTGGGGGAATGAAATTGAAGGTTCTCCATACTCCCGGGCACACGCCAGGAGGAATCTCTCTTTTGCTGGATGATTGCATCTTTACTGGTGACACGCTGTTCTCAGGTTCGATCGGCAGAAGCGATTTGCCGGGCGGCTCTCAAGAGGTACTTTTAGATTCAATAAAGAAGATTTTGTCCCGGGGTAAAAATTTGACTATATACCCTGGCCACGGTCCTTCGACCACCGTTAGCCAGGAACTACACAGTAATCCCTTTATTACATGAAAAATTCCAAACTTCTCGACGAATTTATCAACTATATAGACGTGGAAAAAGGCCTGTCAAAAAATACGAAGTTAGCTTACCGCAGAGACCTCTTGCAGTATCTTAGACATATGGAAGAGAATAGCAAAATTGCCACGGGCATCACCCATAGCGACCTTATGGAGTTCTTGCTGATTAGGAGGAAATATTTATCGCCTTCCTCATTAGCCAGGGTGATAACTTCAATTAAGATGTTCCATCGTTTCCTGGTGTCGGATAACTATTGTGAAATGGACCCCACAGAGAACCTGGATTCCCCGCACCTGGGCCGGAAACTACCCAAAGTGTTGACTTTTGCCGAAGTAGAAGCATTGCTCAGTGCTCCTGCCTCTGATACCCCTGGAGGAATCAGGGACAGGGCAATGATGGAACTTCTCTATGCCACGGGAATGAGGGTCTCAGAAATTATTAATCTTAAAATGGAATACGTTAATCTTAAATTGGGTTATTTACGGTGCCTTGGCAAGAGAGGGAAAGAACGCATTGTTCCCATTGGTTCCGAGGCAATCAAGTTCATAAATATCTATCTGGAAAAAGTAAGGTCTGTACATAAAGCACTCTCCCGGACATCTACGCGGCAGCCGCAGAGTCTATTCTTAAATCCCTCAGGCAGAAAACTTTCTCGCGTGGGATTCTGGAAGATAATTAAGAGATATGCTATTCTTTCCGGCATAAATAAGGAGATAACCCCCCATACCCTGAGGCATTCTTTTGCCACCCATTTACTGGAACGAGGTGCTGATCTGCGCGCAATTCAGGAGATGTTGGGACATGAAAGTATTTCCTCCACCCAGATATATACCCACGTGACCCGCGAACGCCTGAAAGACCTCCACAAAAAATTCCATCCTCGCGGTTAAGTAAAGACACCTCTCAATTAAATTGACAGAGCAAAGCTACAGCTAATTAAAAGATAGTTTGTTCATTACCAGGGAATTTCTTGACGCCAGAAAACTTCGGACTCTGTAGGGCGCAAAAATAAACTCGCCCCCGATAAATCGGGGCCCGAGCAAATTTTTGCTTCGAAGAAAAATAGTCGTCCTCGCTTTTTGGCTAAAATTCCCAATGTTCTTCACAAAATATCTTTTGATTAGCTCTCTCAGAGACGCAAAATTCGTCTTGAAAACAGGAGAAAAATGGGGTATAATAATAAGAAGTTTTATAGAGGAGGAATTTTATGGTTAAACCTGATGACAAAGAAGACTTGGAGTTAGTAGAGAAGTTAGCGCAAGGCCGGAAATCGATTCTGGAACAGCTCCATAAGATAATTGTGGGGCAGGATGAAGTGATTGAACGGGTCCTGATCGCTCTTTTTGCCCGAGGCCATTGTCTGATTGTGGGGGTGCCTGGTCTGGCCAAGACAATGTTAATTTCTACAATTGCCGAAATTCTGGACTTAAAATTCCAGAGAATCCAGTTTACCCCGGATCTTATGCCTTCTGATATCACGGGCACGGATGTGATTGAAGAGAATATTTCTACGGGAAAAAGAAGTTTCCGTTTCATCAAGGGACCCGTCTTTGCCAACATAATCCTGGCAGACGAGATTAATCGTACTCCTCCCAAAACACAGTCCGCTCTCCTGCAGGCGATGCAGGAGTATAAGGTTACTGCCAGCGGAAATACTTACCCTTTAGAACTTCCCTTCTTCGTCTTAGCTACCCAGAATCCCATTGAGCAGGAAGGGACATATCCCTTGCCTGAAGCGCAGCTCGACCGTTTCTTCTTTGAGGTGAATATCGACTACCCTAAATACGAGGAAGAGAAGGAGATTGTCACTAAAACCACCTCCAGTTTCCAGGCGAAATTAATAAAAGCTCTCAATGCTAAAGAGATAATCCATTTGCAGGAGATTGTGCGAAAAGTCCCGGCTTCCGAGTATGTTGTTAACTATGCGGTAAATTTGGTGACAGCTACCCGACCATCTTCATCCCAATCTCCGGAATTCATCAAAAAGTGGGTCAGCTGGGGAGGAAGTCCCAGGGGTTCGCAAAACTTGATCTTAGGGGGAAAGGCAAGGGCTATTCTTAATGGGCGCTTCAACGTTTCGGTAGAAGACATCAAGGCATTAGCTCACCCTGTCCTGCGCCACCGTATTATACTTAACTTTAATGCCGAGGCGGAAGGCGTGCGCACCGATCAAGTAATAGATAAGTTACTGAAAACAGTTCCGGAAGCTTGATTTTGGCAGGCGGGGACAGGAGTTAGAAATGGAAGAGACGAAGAGAGGTTATATAGATCCTCTGATTGTGGCCAAACTTTCAACTATGCTTCTGAGGGCGAGATTTGTGGTTGAGGGATTTATTGCCGGACTGCACCAGAGCCCTTATAGAGGTTTTAGTCTCGAGTTTGCGCAGCACAGGGAATACTCACCGGGAGATGAAACCAGACATGTAGATTGGAAAGTCTATGGAAGGAAAGACAAGTACTTTGTGAAACAATATCAGGAAGAGACAAACTTGAAGGGATATATTCTCCTTGACAGAAGTGCCTCTATGGGATATGTGAGCAAGGGAATAACTAAGCTCCAGTACGGCTCCTATTTAGCGGCCTCCTTAGCTTACCTGATGCTCAGACAGCAGGACTCGGTGGGACTGGCCACTTTCGATGAGAAGATTAAAACATATATTCCTCCTCGGCAGAGCAAAGGGCATCTTTCGCTAATCCTGAACGAGCTGGAGAAACTGGTTTCGTCTTCCCCTACAGGAATAAACCGCTCTCTCCGGGAGCTGGGGCAATATACCAAACGACGGGGATTGATTATTCTGATTTCTGACCTCCTGGATGACCAGGAAAAGGTTCTGAATGCTCTGAAGTACTTTCGGTTTAAGAAACACGAAGTGATCGTCTTTCACCTTCTCGATCCCGCGGAGATGGAACTTCCATTTAATAATGTTCTCTGGCTGGAGGATATGGAGAATGGAAAGAGAGTTCTTACTCATCCGGTGATTATCCGGGACAAGTATAAGAGCGTAATAAAAGAATTTGTGGAAAAATACAAGTTGAGTTGCCTGAGAAGCGACATAGATTATTGTCTTATTAACACAAAAACTCCTCTGGATTTCGCCTTGGGAGCATACCTTGCCAGAAGAAAAATGTTAAGGTGAGAAATGAACATAACATTTTTAAATCCGTCGTTTTTGTGGGGATTGCCAGTAGTTTCCGTTCCCATACTTATCCATCTCCTATCCCGAAGAAAACCGGTAACTTCCCAATTTTCTTCTGTTAGGTTTATTCAATTAGCCTCCACAACGGTAGTAAGAAAGTTTAAATTGAAGCAGCTACTCTTACTTATATTGAGGTCTCTTATTCTTCTCCTGTTAACTCTTCTTTTCGCCAGGCCCGTGGTGAGGAGAATGCCTCTGTTTGCGCAGGTGGAAGGCGTCTCGCGGTCCAGTGTAATCCTCATCGACAACTCTTATTCCATGGGATATGTGGAAGAAGGAGAATCCCGCTTTGCCCTGGCCAAGAAAGTGGCAAGACGCATTATTAAAATGGCCAAAAGAGGTGACCGCGCAGCAATCTTTTTGATTTCCGATGAGGTTAAACCTTTAGTCTCTTATCTCACTGATGACAGGCAGATTCTCCGGGAAAGGTTGGAGGAAGGCAGCTTGAGTTTCCGTCCTACGAATCTCCTTCCGGGCATCTCTCAGGGGTATAAAATTCTCCAGGAGTCCGCATCGCCAAATAGAGAGATTATCCTGATTACAGATTTAGGAATTAACGGGTGGCAGGGAATTGATGGAAAGAGTATAAAAGAATTCGACCCGGAAGTGAACTTTATTGTTATCGATTTGAACAAGGAATCGCTTCCCAATATTGCTGTATCCGAAGTCGGTTGTCGCCGGCTGACTATAGGGGAGACTTCTGAAATATCGTCTAAAATAAGAAATTATTCCAAAGAAAACATTTCCCGTCTATTTGTTTCAGTTTTTCTGGAATCCCCAAGCGGGTTTCAAATTGGTAAAGAAAGTCAAGAGAAAGTAGGCCAGGGCTTTATAGATTTAAAAGTAGCGGGAGAGACCACTAAGGATTTTTTCTACAATTTTCCGGGAGAGGGAACTTATCTGGGAAAGGTAGAGATTCAGGAAGATAGTCTCCCTTCTGACAATAGATTCTACTTTATAACGGAAGCGTCAAAGAAAATTAAGGTACTCCTGATTGATGGGCATCCGGGAATTTCCGCTTTTTCCAGCGAGACATTCTATTTGTCCCTCAGCCTTTCACCGACCACGTCAGAAGTTTCTTCCATACAGTCACCGCTGGCGGTGAAGGTGGTAACGGTGGATGAGTTTTCCCAGGAGAAATTGGATGATTTTTCTGTAATCTTCCTGGCTAATGTGGGAAAGGTTACCAGCTCCTTAGCAGACAGACTCACCAGTTTTGTGCGGGAAGGAGGGGGGGTAGTCTTCAGCCTCGGCGATAACGTTAACCCTCATGAATATAATCTTTTTTTTGGCAATCTCCTGCCAGCTGAGTTGATGGAGGTTAAAGGGAAAGCTAAAGGAGAAAAAGAACTCAAAACAATTGGTTTTCAGGACTTTGCTCACCCTGTCCTGAAAGTTTTTGCCCAAGGGAAAGAGGGAGATTTAACCCGGGCAAGTTTTTACCGATACTTCGCTACTCAGGTTAAAGCATCAGCAAAGGTAGTTCTCGGTCTTGCCGGCGATATGCCTCTACTTATCGAAAGTGAACTGCCCTATCCCGGAGCAGGCAAGGTGTTTCTGTTCACTTCTACTTTAGATCGGGACTGGAATAACCTGCCTGCCAAACCGGTCTTTTTGCCTTTGGTCCAACAGATGGTTAATTACCTGGCTCTGTCTACCTTGAGGGAGGAACCCGGGAGAACTTTTCTTGTTGGTGAGGAGATAAGCTATGAACTGGGTCCGGGAGAATTACCTCCATCTGTAGAAATAATCAACCCTCAGGGAAAAAAGTTTTCCGTGATTCCCGTCCAGGACGGGGATTTCTCGGGCATAGAATTTGGCCCTGTGGAGATGCCTGGTATTTACCGATTCTCGTACATAAGCAATAGAAAATGGAATAACGAATATTTGGCTGTTAACCTCAATATAGAAAGCAATGAGTCTAACCTGGACAAAATGGGAACTAAAGAGATAAAGAAACTTTTTCTCGCTGCACCGATTAAGATAATCGATGACCTGGCGAATTTAGAAAAGGATATTTTACAACTCTTATACGGAAAGGAAATATCCAAAAATTTGACTTTTCTCTTAGTAGGATTCTTACTTTTGGAGGTTGTTCTGGCGAATCCGCGCGGAAAAAGGTAATTTGTGATGGCACATAAGAAGTTAGGCTCGCTACTCGTTATAGGTATGGTTTTTTGCAGTTTGATTGCCAGTCCTCTTCCGGCTCAACAGAGGGACAGGTTTGTGTTCAGCCAATTGCGGTATAAAGGAGCAGATTGGGATCCTTACCCTACTGCGTATAAGGAGATTCTCCATTACCTGACGACAACTACCAGTGTGAGGGCTCAAACAGCAAGAAGAGAGTTATCATTGAGTGATGCGGAACTTTTTTTATCTCCTTTTCTGTATATGAGCGGCAAGGAGGAATTTGCTCCCTTCACGGCACAAGAAATAGAGAATCTCAGGCGTTATTTGTCCTGTGGAGGCCTACTGTTAATTGACGATGCTTCGGGAGGGAGAGATCTCGGATTCAACAGGGCAGTGCTGAGGGAAATGGAGAAGCTCTTCCCTGAAGGGAAGCTAAAGAGACTTCTCCCGGACCATGCCGTTTTTCGTTCGTTCTATCTATCGCCCAGTGTGGTTGGCCGTAGAGTAGGCAGTCCTTATCTGGAAGGCATCGATATCGATGGTCAAACGGTGGTAATCTACTCCCGGAATGACCTGGGAGGAACCTGGGTTAGAGATAGATTAGGGAACTGGCTTTATGAATGTGTTCCCGGCGGAGAATTGCAAAGATTGGAAGCAATGAAACTCTTTTTAAACATTGTCATCTATTCTTTGACTGGCACGTATAAAAGGGATGCTGTTCATCAACCGTATATTCAACAGAAGCTGAAAATTCGCAAGACGGCACCATAAACAAATATTTTGTAGTGTAGGGCTTCATGCCCGTCCCGATAAATCGGGACGCCCATAAAGGGCTACACTAAAAAATAGAGTTGACCCCATTTTTGAGAGGAAGTTAACTGTGGCTACTCTCCGTTTTTCTTTAGACCCTAATAGACTGTGGCTGATAATAACTGCCATCCTTATCTTGGTAGTTCTGTTATATTGGAATTTCAAATGGATAGGGAAAAGAAAAGGTCTATTTTTTATCTTGAGGCTGTCAATTTATATCCTTTTGGTATTTCTTCTGCTTGAGCCGGTAAGAACCATAGAAGAGAAGCCAGATGAGGAAGCAAATATTGCTTTTCTGATAGATAACTCAGGCAGCATGGGAGTGAAAGATCCCGTTTCCCGGTTCTCTCTGGTCAAGGAATTTCTAAAAGGTCCTTTGGTCGAAGGATTAAAAGAGAAATACAATCTTCTCTTTTTTGCTTTCGCCTCCACCTTCAGGCGGGCTACAACAGAGGAAATACTGCAGTCGGTTCCTCAAGGAAAAGCGACGGATATTGGCCAGGCTCTGAGCGGTTTAGAAGAAGAACTTCGTGGCCAAAGATTGGCGGGAATTTTTCTCCTTACGGACGGGGCTCATAACGTGGGAATAGATCCTCTTCTGGTAACGGAAAAGATTGGCACCCCTATTTTTTCGGTAGGTGTGGGGAATCCTCAAAAATTCAAAGACCTGCAAATTTCCGAAGTTCAAGTTAGCGATTTTGTTTTCAAGAATATTCCTGCAGAAATAGGGGTGAAGATAAAAAGCTACGGATTTGAAAATAAGGAGATATCGGTTATTTTGAAGAAAGAGGCGGAAATACTCCAGACAAAGAAAATTCGCATGCCAGAAGAAGAAAGTGAAATCACTTTGAGTTTGCACTTCACTCCCCGCTCGCTAGGCTTTTCCCACTATACGGTTTCCCTTCCCTCTTATAATGGTGAAATCTCTTTTGCCAATAATAGAAAAGATTTCACGCTCCAGGTCCTGCGGGACAAGATTAGGATTCTCTACATCTGTGGGCAGCCAAGCTGGGAATACAAATTTTTGAGGACTGCTTTGAAAAGCGACCCGGGCATAGAACTTGTCTCTTTTATAATTTTGCGCAATCCCGAAAATATCTCCGTGGTCCCGGAGAATCAGCTCTCCTTGATTCCCTTTCCTACAACAGAAATATTTACTAAAGAAATATTCAACTTCGACTTACTTATATTTGAAAACTTTACCTATACCCGCTTCGGTATTCCCAAAATGTATCTGGATAACATTCGAAAATTTGTCATGGAAACGGGGGGAGGCTTTCTGATGATAGGGGGAGATAACTCCTTTGCCCTGGGAAGATATAAGGGAACGGCCGTGGAAGAGATATTGCCGGTAGAAATGGAGGATGTGAGCGGAAACATTATAGACGGTAAGTTCAAGATGTTGGCCAGAGAAACCACGCATCCAATTCTGAAATTATCGGACAACCCGGGAGAGAATAGCAAGATATGGGCAGCAATGCCGGAGTTAGATGGCTGCAATCGTCTATTGAGGCCGAAGCCTGATGCCATAGTTTTAGGAGTCCACCCTTTGATTAAAAACAAATACGGAAACCTGGTAATACTTGCTGTTTGGGAAAAAGGAAAGGGAAGAGTAATGAGCGTGGCTTCCAACAGTACCTGGCGGTGGCGTTTTCAGGCCCGGGCACGAGGGGGCACAGGTTCCCACTATGAACAGTTCTGGCATCAGGCGGTTCACTGGCTGGTGAAATCTCCCCAATTAAAACTCGTACATCTAAGTACAGATAAGAAAACCTATACAAAAGGAGAAAAGATTCTTTTATCTGCCACAGTGTTTGACCGATACTATAGGCCGAGTGAACATGGGCGGGTCTATTTAGAATTGGTGGATCCTTCAGGAACGAGGATTGATTTGGGGAGCGCTGCACCAAAAGATAGACGGGGAGAATATGGAACTGATTACTTGGCTCTGCAAGAAGGAAAGTATACATT
>Ga0224506_10003137_pt1 | contig 11030 bp, 8 predicted proteins | sample SF_Jan12_sed_USG_2_FD_169108 | JGI IMG/M metagenome (GOLD analysis project Ga0224506, IMG submission 169108) | Sediment microbial communities from San Francisco Bay, California, United States - SF_Jan12_sed_USGS_8_1 | ecosystem: Environmental > Aquatic > Marine > Sediment | place: USA...
TTTCTTGAGCAGCAATCATTCCATCAATAGAACCTCCTGCTGATACATCTATAAACGGGTAACCATACCTTACAAATCCATCACCAGTATGCATGATATTGCTTGTTTTAAAGTATATCAAAGCATCACCATCTGTATGTGCTTTTGGGATATGAATAATATGAACTTCTTCTTCATTAAAATAGAAAGTAATTTCATCATTGAATGTGATGACAGGCCAAAATGTCTCTGGTTTAGACTCTACTTCCCTTTCCCACATAGAGCTGTAAAAGGTAATCCCTAGTCGTTTCCTTACATTTTGGTGTGCAACTATTGAAGCACCATTTTTAGATAAGTTTTCATTACCCCCAACATGGTCTCCATGGTAATGCGTATTTACAATAAATTTTAAGTCGTTCTTGCTTAAACTATCAAGTGATTTTTTGATCTTATCACTTAATTCAGCATACTGATCATCTACAATCATGACACCATCAACACCGTGAAGTACACCAATATTACCTCCTCTACCATTGAGGTAACTAATATTATCAGTGATATTGATTGTATTGATTTTTACTGCATTCCAGTCGGTTTGCCCATACATTGTTAAAGGATATAAAAAAGAAAAAATGAGGAGAATGATGATAGTTCGTTTCATAGATCATTTTTTAATTTAAAAAAAAAGGTTAGTTATGTACTTCTAATGTAACAAGATAAGTGTATTTTTTTTAAAACAAATAATCATTTCGGTGGTTATACCTAATCCTTAAGACTATTAAAAGAAATTTAGAAGTATAAAATTTAAATGCTTAGAGTAGAGTAATTATTTGTAGATAGGAATGAAAAACTAATTACTCATCTGTTTTTTCGTATTTTAATGCTAATTGATTACTTTTTTTGTTCAAATTATAAATTCTTATGCTTTCTGCCAATACGGTTAAAATGATTATTCCACCACCTATAATAGTGGATAGCTTAGGATACTCTTGCAAGAATATTATGCCTATAATAATTCCATAGACTGGTTGGGCACAACTAATAATACTTGCAGTTATTGTGGAAAAATTTCTGAAACTATACAGGAAAAGTGTATGCCCTAATGCTGTAGTTAATAGAGCTAGTGTTATGGTTTCAGGAATGTATCTAATCACATTGGAGTTGTCAAGAATAAAAAAGAAAGGACTTAGAAAAACAGTGATGACCAATAATTGATAAACCATTAAAACTGATCCGTTATACTTATTTACTTTTTGATTCATCATTATGTTACGTAATGAATAACATAGGGCTGAAAATACTCCAAAACCAACTGCTTTTAAATTGTCACTTCCAATATTGAAATCCGGAACTAAAAAATAAATACCTATTAAAACAAGAAGACTTAATAACAGATGAAATTTTAGAATTTTTGTTTTCAGAATAAGTGGCTCTAAAATAGCTGTTATAGCAGGATATGTAAATAAGGATAGCATCCCTATAGCTACATTAGATAATCTTAATGCATAAAAATAAGTTATCCAATGTAACCCCAATAGTAATCCTGAAATTGCGATTGTTCTTATATCCTGCACTTCAATATTGAAGCTAAATTTTTTCCATTTACAAAAAAAATACAAAATGACACCTGCTAATAGAGCTCTAGAGCCAATTGTAATTGGAATGGGCAAGCTTATGTACCTTCCTAATACACCAGAAGTGCTTATAAATAAAATGGCTAGATTAAGTTCTATTAAATTTACTGAAAATCTTTTCTTATTCATTACTTAATCGATATTGTACTCGTGCTAGCATAACGTTATTCCTTACTCTGTCTTTTTAATAACACGTGTAGTTATTTCGATAAGTCTATTTTGGGGCATATATCTATTGTTAGCGATATAGATTTGTGTTGAATAGTTTAATACTCCCTTCCCTTCCAAATAATTTTAACAGGTAATAAGTAATAAAGCACTGAAAAAATACTTATGAATATGGAATAGAATTCATACAACAGAGCTGATAAAAGATTAAATGATAAATTTAATCGTTTTCTAATTAACATCATGAAAAAAAACTGTAAAATTATTTTAGTTGTAAATATAACTGATGCTATTAAAGGAGCTACAAAAAGAAGTGCGATTAAGCAGGGGTAGAAGCAAGCTTGAAAAATTAACAGAATAATCATATGCCATTGCAGTTCATAAGCTCCTTTCATCCAACGTTTTCTTTGATTTAGTAAGTTGAAAAGTCCTTTAATTGGCAGCGTTTTTCCTAAAACTTCTTTTTGAAAAAGGTGTTTACATTCATGCCCCTTTTTCTTGATGTGCTTAAACAACTCTAGATCTTCAGTGATAGAAAAAGGTAAACTTTCATATCCACCTACTGACTTGTAAGCTTCCTTACTTACAATCATATTATTTCCCATGCCTGTTACAGGTAGCCCTAAGTCGGTAATTACTTTCACCATGCCTAATGCAAAAAGCCAATCGATATTCTGCATTTTGTTGTTATCGTCATGCGTAACACCAATTGCGAGTCCTACTTTTTTTTCCATTGCTGAAAGCATTCCATGAATCCAGGACGGAGGCAAAAGCATATCTGCATCGGTAACTAAGAAAAAGTTACCTGTTGCTTTATGTGCTAATTGAGCCAAAACGTTGGCTTTTCCTTTTTGCTCTCCAATCTGTTCTGTAATGTGAAATGATTGTATAAATGGGTATTTGCTTTGAAATTTATCGATAATCTGCCAAGTATTATCTTCAGAGCAATCATCACCAACTAGGATTTGAAGTTTATCAATAGGATAGTCGAGTGATGCCAGACTATTCAAACATCGTTCAATATTTGCTTCTTCATTTCTGGCAGCTAAAAGCACGGAAACAGAAGGTAATTCATCCCACTTTTTAGTATATTTTTTGAAATTGGTGATAAAAAGTACAACTAATCCTATGTTTAGAAGTAGAGTAGTTATGATTATCGTACTAATTATCGCACTCACAATGCTTTGAAATTGAATCCTTTGTTTTTGAAATGCTCCAAATAACGAGGAAGAGTGTACAACATATTTTTTTGCGCCTTAATACTATCATGAAAAATAATAATAGACCCTTTTTCAGTTGCTTGAATAGATTTCTTCAAACATGCTTCTTTTTTTAATTTAGTATCAAAATCACCTGCAAGCACATCCCACATTATAATTTCATAACTATTTTTTATTGAACGAATTACATTTCTTTTTATTTTCCCATAAGCAGGTCGAAAAAAAGTAGCTTCAGGTACAAAGTCTTTACATTTCTCAATACTGTCCAAATATTTTTGAGAAGAATTTTCCCATCCATTCAAATGGTCATACGTATGGTTTCCAGTATTGTGACCTCGTTCAAGGATTTCTCGATAGAGGTTAGGATACTTTCGTACATTGTCACCAACGCAGAAAAATGTAGCTTTTGCATTATAGGTTTCTAAAACAGATAATACTTGGGGTGTTACCTCAGGAATGGGGCCATCATCGAAAGTAACATAAATCGTTTTTTCTTTCCTTGATTTGTGCCAAGTGAGCTGTGGATATAGCCATTGTATATATAGTGGGGTTTTATGCCAATACATACTTAATCTATTCTACATGAAAGAATAGTGATATCATCATTGTAGGCTTCTTTTCCTTTAAAATTATCCAAATTGACAATAATATCTTGGTGTATTTCTTTCAAATCTTTATTTGCATTTTTAGTTAAGTAATTTGATAATCGTTCAACGCCATATTCTTCCCCTTGTTCGTTAGAGGTTTCGGTAACACCATCAGTGTAACAAAGCAAAAGAAAATCATCTAAGTCGGTAATAAAGCCTTCGTTAATAAAGGGGAGAGGTTGAAACATCCCCAAAATTGTTGACCCTTCTTCCAACAATTCGATATTACCATTATTCCGTACCAAAATAGGAGGGTTATGTCCAGAGTTTACATATACCAATGTTTTAAGATTATGGTCATAAATGCCAGCAAAAAAAGTAATGAATTTTTCTCCTTTAGCACTATCCATGATTTGAAAATTAAGTGCTTCAATAATTTCAGTTAGATTAGGCGTTTGTCTAATTAAAGTTCTAAGAGAAGCCTGAAAATTAGACATTAAAATAGCCGCTGGAATTCCTTTTCCTGATACATCGGCTACACATATTAAAAATTGATTTTTGTTGATGGGTATATAATCGTAGTAATCTCCACCTACTCTATCATGAGGTAGGTAGCTTGCTTCCACTTTAAGTCTTACACCATAAGGCAAATCATCAGGAAACAGAAATTGTTGCACATCGCTGGCAATTTCAAGCTCCTTACGAAAAGCTTCCTGATCTAATTCTCGTCTGGCAAGTTTTTTATTTTCTATAGCTACAATTATAATATTACTGATGGCTTGGATAAATTCACTTGCATTATGTTCGTCTTCACGATCTTCAGAAACGAAGATTAAAGCCAGCGTTTCATTTTTATGAAATACAGGAATAATGTATTCAAACTCTTCAAACTCGCTAATTTTACAATCTTTAACCTGTTTTATTTTTTTAAGTTCGGTTAATTCTTCATTCATTTTTATTTTGAAGAAGTCAGCTTTGGTGCCATGGTTCACTTTGCAATTCCAATGGTCGTCTAAAACATAGAGTGCCAATTTTTTTATATTCAAATTAGCGCGTAAAGTAAAATCATAAATTTTATACAACGCATCTTCGGGAAGATTGTCGTTAATCGCCTTTGTGATTTCAAGAACGGCATTAAGCTCAAGTTCCTTTAACTTTAGTTTATCTTCTAGTGATTTTTGATCCATCAATAATTATTCTGCAGTGAATAAAATCATTGGCAAGTTACACATTCCTTACAAATAATAATGAAAAGATAGTTAGCTTCTGGGCAGAATGGTTCATTGATATTATTAGCTTTTCAGAGCTATTTATCAATTTGTTTTTTAGGCATCAATAATGAAGAATCACCATAGCTTAAAAATTTGTAGTCATTAACCATAGCTTCTTTATAAAGCTTTTTCCAGTCGTCACCAATAAAAGCTGCAATGAGCATGAGTAGAGTAGAACCTGATTGATGAAAATTTGTGATTAGGGCATCACATACTTGAAATTGATATCCAGGCATAATAAAAATTTCTGTATCGCCTCTTAGTTCTTCTAATTGATTATTGCTCATGTAATCAAGTATTTTGCTAAACACGTTCTGTCTAGTAGGAAGATCCTCTATTTTATAATGATATGGTTCTAGCTTATCTACATGAAATTTTTCATCATCATTTTTCATCATTTTCACACCGAACCAATATAAACTCTCCAAAGTGCGCATAGAAGTGGTGCCAACTGCACATATTTTTTTTGAGTTTATAAGTGCTTTAAGATTATTTTTAGTAACAATCATTTGCTCGGAATGCATTGGATGTTTGGTGGCATCTTCCTCTTTTACAGGTTGGAAAGTGCCAGCACTAACATGAAGGGTTAAATATTCCAGTTTAACGCCATTAGTTTTTAATTTTTCAAGAATGTTATCCGTAAAATGAAGTCCAGCAGTAGGAGCCGCAACTGCACCTTTATTTGTTGAATATATTGTTTGGTATCGTTCTTTATCTTCAGGTTCTGGTTTTCGATGAAAGTAGGGTGGGAGCGGAACTTCACCCATTGCCTCTACCACTTCTGCAAAACTAATGTCACTATCCCATCTGAATTCTACTAATTGGGAATCACGATCAACTAAATCTACTGAAATATTGAGTGCTTTATTCTTGTATTGTAAAGTTGTAGTTAATGGTTCATTTTTCCATTTTTTAAGATTACCAATCATGCAAATCCAAGTACACTTTTCAGTAACACTCATTGCCTCTACCACCAAGTTGCTCGGTGCTACTGGGTTTAATAGAAAAATTTCAATGAGTGCTCCTGTGATTTTGGTAAAATGTAATCGTGCAGGGATCACTTTTGTGTCATTGAAAAATAAGGTTGTGTCAGATGACAATTGATTGATTATATTACTAAAATTGTGATGGTCAATAACACCATTTTTGTAGGTGATTAGTTTTGAATCCGCACGATTTTTCAGTGCATATTTTCGGATGCTATCTTCAGGTAGGTGATATTGAAAATCACTGAGTAATACTTTTGGAATCATATTTCGCAAATATAGCTCTGTAAAAACTATGATAAATAGGTTTGCTAGTATTTTGTTATTACAGCTTAGTTTGAATTTAAAGAATTCAAACTGAGAATTGAAACATAGGTTTATAAGGGAAAAATTCAATACTCATTACATTGACAAGAAATAATGATTAGCAGAAAATATTGATTCAGGTAACTTTTAGTAAGTTGCGTTAAAATGAATAATAATGTCTTTAAAAGCCACATATAAAAAGCACGTTCTAAAGTTTAAATTTGATGCAGGAACTTCTAGAGGTGTTCTTCGAGAGAAAAACACTTGGTATATTAAAGTATGGGATGAGACGAATAGTTCGATTTTTGGTATTGGTGAAGCAGGTCCTTTAGTAAAACTAAGCTTAGATGACGTGCCTGAGTTTGAGGAAAAATTGAATCAGGTTGTTAACGAACTTAGCGGTATTGATTTGCCTAAAAATGAGGAACAAATAAATGAACTAGTGCAGAAAATTGTTCCTGTTGAATTTCCTTCTATTCGATTTGGTTTAGAAACAGCTTTGATAGATTTATTAAATGAGGGGAAAAGAATAATTTTTAAAAACACATTTTCAAATGGCACTAAGGGCATAGCCATTAATGGGTTGGTTTGGATGGGAGATATGGAAGATATGCTCTTGCAAATTACAGATAAAATAGATCAAGGGTATGACTGCATAAAGATAAAAATAGGGTCCTTGAATTTTGACCGAGAATGTGATATACTACAATATATCAGAAACAAGTATTACAAGAAGGACATAATAATAAGGGTAGATGCAAATGGAGCTTTTCTTCCCGAAGAGGCAATGGAGAAATTAAATAAACTCTCAAAATTCAATTTACATTCAATTGAGCAGCCTATTAAGTCTGGTCAAATAGAGTTAATGAGGCAACTTTGTAAACAAACCCCTGTACCCATTGCTTTGGACGAAGAATTAATAGGAATTCATGGTGTTGAAAATAAACGTAAACTACTGGAGCAAATTCAACCTCAATATATCATATTAAAGCCCACGTTGGTAGGAGGGCTAAATGCCACTACCGAATGGATTGAAATAGCTGAATCGTTACAAATTGGTTGGTGGATTACTTCAGCATTGGAATCGAATATTGGGCTGAACGCGATAAGTCAATATACTGCTCAGTATGATACTGATTTGCATCAAGGCTTGGGAACTGGGCAATTGTATGAAAACAACATTCCATCTCCAATGGAAATATCGAAAGGGAATCTTCATTACAGAAATCCTGACCTTTGGGAGCTAAATTTAGCCGTTTAACACTTATTGCAATACAAGTGTAACCTTTTCTGATTTTTAGAGTCTTTAATATATAAGAGTAAAAACTCAAAGTAAAGTTAGGTTAGGTTTGAAAACACCCCTTTAGGTTTGAAGGGGTGTTTTTGTTATAGTGAGTTCAAAATCGTTTCTATTCTTTTTATTTTTCCAGTTTCAGTTTCAATAAACTGAGAGATGAAAATAATAGATTTAGGGTAGCTATACTTCTCTAATTGCTGAAGTAGTATTTGCTGTAAAGGTGCAGTATCAAACTTTTCTCCTTCAATAATTAGTGCTACTTTTTTTCCAAGAAGTTTATCTTCAATTCCGTGAATGAAAAATCGTTGCTGGATATTAGCCTCTAAAAATATTTGTTCTATTATTTCCTCTATTTTCTCTGGGTTAACTTTTATTCCTCCTGAATTGATAATGTTATCATACCTTCCCAACCATTCAAATTGATTAGAATTGATTAGTTCAACAACATCGTTAGTTGCTATAGTTGCATGATTAGTAACACTTCCAGTAACTGTAAGACAATTACGGTCATCTTTAGATATTTTTATATCACCTAATGAAGTGAAATAATTTGATTTATCTGAGCCGTTTAGCTTTTTCAAAGCAATGTGAGAAATCGTTTCAGTCATACCATAGGTTGCGTAAACAGGTACTTTCAGTTTTTCGATTTGTATTTTTAATTGTTGATTAATTGGTGCGCCTCCAACAATTATGGCTTTCATTTTATTGAGTTTTGTATGCTCACCATCATTTAACATAGTTTGCATTTGCAGAGGTACTACTGCCATGAAGTCGATATGTTGTGTTAAGTTTTTTAGAGGGTTGGATGATGGCTCAACAATATAAAGAGGCATATTATTAATGATTCCTCTTACCAACATCATTTTTCCTCCAATATATTTTGTGTTGATACACACTAAAAGATTATCAGAAGGTGTTAAATTTAGAGCATTAATAGTTTGGTTGGCACTAACCTCCATTTGCGTTTTGGAGATAAAAATGGGTTTTGGGTTGCCAGTTGAACCTGAGGTAGTTAGATCAAATTGTTTTTTGCCATTTTGCCAATCATTATAAAACGAAATAGCATTTTGCCAATTATCACCGTTGTTGTTTGAGCTAAGGTTGATGATTATATGACTCATCAAAAAAAAATCTTATATAACTTAATTTTCTTATTGTCGAAATATAACCTTAATTTGATTGAATAAACATGATTGAATGGAATTAAATAAAAAAGCCAATTTTGGTACTGCACCTGTTTTTTTTACTGCTATTTCTACAATTTTGGGAGCTATTATGTTCCTCCGGTTTGGGTATGCAGTCGGCAATTTAGGTTTTTTAGGCACTGTAGGGATAATTATATTGGGACATATGGTTACAATAACTACTGCCATGGCTATAGCGGAAATTGCCACAAACCAAAAAGTAGAAGGAGGGGGAGAGTATTATATTATTTCACGGTCATTCGGTATTAATGTTGGCGCAGCAATTGGCATTGCTCTTTATCTTTCGCAGGCAGTGAGTGTGGCATTTTACATTATTGCATTCGCAGAAGCATTTTCTCCTGTGTTTGAATATATATCTTCAGAATTTGGTATCGAAAATATTGATAAGCGTATTGTAAGTTTACCAGCAGTAGTTTTGTTGAGTGTTGTGATGTTGAAAAAAGGAGCTAACATTGGTATGAAGGCACTCTACTTTGTTGTTTTTATTTTATTTGTAGCCTTAATCTTGTTTTTTATTGGAACTACTGAGTACCAAACTTCAGGAGTGGAATTTGATATATTTAGTAAAATTGAAAATGGAGACGGTTTCTTTTATGTTTTCGCTATCGTGTTCCCTGCTTTTACAGGAATGACAGCAGGGGTAGGGCTGTCTGGTGACTTGAAGAATCCTAAAAAATCAATTCCTTTTGGAACATTGGCAGCTACAGTATTTGGGATGATCGTCTATATTTTCATAGCTTATAAATTATCAGTTTCTGCAAGTCCAGAAGCATTGAGTACAAATCCATTGATTATGTCCAACATTGCTTTGTTAGGTTGGTTCATGATTCCATTTGGCTTGGCTGCAGCTACGGTTTCTTCTGCCTTAGGAAGTATTATGGTGGCTCCTCGAACATTACAAGCATTGGCTGGCGACAGAATATTTCCTATTTCGAAGTTGAATAATGTTTTAGCAAAAGGAAAACCTCAAACCAACGAACCCTTTAATGCTACTATTGTAACAAGTGTAATTGCTGTTGTATTTGTTTTAATGGGGGATGTAAATGCGGTAGCTGAGGTTATCTCAATGTTTTTTATGATAACATATGGGTCACTTTGTTTGATTTCGTTTTTGCAACATTTTGCTGCAGACCCTTCTTATCGTCCTTCTTTTAAATCCAAATGGTATTTGTCGTTGCTAGGTGCAGTACTTTGTATTTTTCTAATGTTTATGATCAATTCAAAATATGCCCTAATTTCTTCAATATTGATGACGTTAATTTACCTGATCATTTCAAGCTCGAGAAAAGATAGGGCAGGACTGGAAAAAATATTTCAGGGAGTGGTATTTCAGTTGAGTCGAAAGATTCAGGTTTTTATACAAAATGCGGAAAGAAGAGAAGAAAACTGGCGTCCTTCTGTGATATGTATTAGTTCCGATTTTTTTGATCGTCCTGTAGCATTTCAATTTATGCGTTGGGTATCTCACCGTTATGGATTTGGGACGTATATTCATTATATAGATGGATATTTCTCGAAAGAATCGCATAAGAAAAGTAAGAATGAACTTGCCAGACTTATTAAAATTTCTGGAGAAAATAAAAGCAATGTATATCTCGACACGATGATCTCTCCATCATTTACTAGTGCCATTGCACAAGCAATACAATTACCGAGTGTGTCTGGAAAAGATATTAACATGATTTTGTTTGAATATTCAAAAAATGACCCTGAAAATATTCATCAGATTGTACAAAATTTCACGCTCGCACGTTCTGCTAAACTCGATGTTTGTATTTTGGGCACTTCGCATAAGGAGTTTGGGTTTATGAAAAATATCCATATATGGATAACTCCTGGCGATATTGAAAATGGTAATTTAATGATTATGATGGCCTATGTTATCATGGGACATTCAGATTGGAGAAAAGCAGAAATTAAAATTTTCTCTGTATTTCCTGATGATGAACTTAATGAACAAAAAGAGAGTTTACTTGAGGTGATTAAAACAGGTCGTTTGCCCATTTCGCCCAATAACGTGGTGTTGCTCACTCAAAAACCTGATGTAAAAATTAAAGACATGATTAATGATCGATCAAAAGATGCCGATCTTACAATAGTTGGGTTTAGAAGTGAGGCCTTGAAACAGTTAGAGGAAAATCTGTTTACAGGTTATGAAGATGTAGGAAACGTACTTTTTATTAATGCAGCTAAGAAGAAGGAGATTAGTTGATAGTATCAATAATTAGCTTTGGTTATGTTTTATATTACCATTTTAATCTACCCATGTCCCTCTAAATTATCAATTCCCCAATTTTTTAGTTCTTCTTCTGACCATAAGTCTGGAAAAAAGATTCTTTTCTGATATTTAGGGTGCATGTATTTTTGCCATTCACTA
>Ga0224506_10003138_pt1 | contig 11029 bp, 10 predicted proteins | sample SF_Jan12_sed_USG_2_FD_169108 | JGI IMG/M metagenome (GOLD analysis project Ga0224506, IMG submission 169108) | Sediment microbial communities from San Francisco Bay, California, United States - SF_Jan12_sed_USGS_8_1 | ecosystem: Environmental > Aquatic > Marine > Sediment | place: USA...
CTACCCTTTCAACCATTGGCTGGGCATCAATTCTTTATCTGAGCATTATCGCCTCTGTGATTGGCTTTACTTTATATTTTTATATTTTAAAAAATATCGAGGCCAGTAAAATTGCACTGATTCCGTTAATCACGCCAGTGGCGGCTTTAATACTGGGTCAGTACCTGAATGGGGAGCAGCCCGACAGTCGAGTATGGACAGGTGCATTTTTAATTATTGGAGGTCTGGGTTTTTATCAACTGGGAGGGTATTTACGTTCAATTGTGCTTAAAACTAAAATCTAAAGACCTGTATTTACCGCTAATAATCGCATAAATTAAAACCGTATATGTTTGTTTTATGAGCACTTATTAGCGGTAGATATTTTTTCTATGACAACAGCATTCTTATGCCCAGTATCAGCAGGAAGCCGGCGAAGATACGCTTCAGTAGCACCGGTGAAACCCTGTGCGCAATCCAGGCACCAACGGGTGCAAACAGTGTACTGGCAACAACGATACTAAAGAACGCTGGTACATTTACAAAGCCCAGACTCATAACGGGACGATCCGCCACAGCCCAGCCGGTTATAATAAAGCCCAGTGTTCCTGATACGGCAATTGGAAAACCGATTGCCGAAGAAGTGGCTATCGCATTTCTGATATTCATATTGCACCAGGTCAGAAAAGGCACGGACAATGATCCGCCGCCTATTCCCATCAGCGATGCAATCATGCCGATAACACCGCCAGCCGACAACATACCGGCCGTTTTCGGCAATGTACAGTGAGGTTTGGAGACATTGCCAAAGTACATTTGCGCGGCGATCACAAACATGAAGATTGAAAAAATTAATTTCAGGTCTTCACCCGGAATCATTTTAGCAACCACTGCGCCTAGCAGACCACCGACAAAAACACCGACACTCATTGTCTTCACCACTGCCCAGTCGATGCCACCACGTTTGTTGTGCGCCCTGACTGAAGAAAGTGAAGTAATGACAATGGTTGCCAGCGATGTGCCGATAGCAACATGCATCAGCACATCAATGTTTACACCCTGACCTTTAAACACCATCGCCAGAACCGGGACGATAATAATACCGCCACCGATTCCCAGCAGGCCGGCAAACATACCAGCCACGGCGCCCATGGCTAATAAAAATAACACTTCCATTGAGTAGCCTTAGACTAGTATTGAGCGGCGCCCATCATTGCATCAGGCAACCAGGTAGCAATACCAGGGAAGATGATCAGCAGGATAATAGCGAAAATCATGCACAGCATGAACGGTAGCGCACCCCATAAAATGGTTGGCAACTTAATATCCGGTGCAATGCTGTTAATCACATACAGATTCAGACCAACCGGTGGAGTGATCAGACCAATTTCCATATTGATCGTTAGCATCACACCAAACCACACTGGATCAAAACCGATGATTTCAATAAGCGGCAACAGTGTGGGTGCGGTCATGATGATAACGGCAACCGGTGGCAGGAATAAGCCAGCAACCAGCAGGAAGACATTGATGCTGAATAATAATAGCCACGGATTCACATCCAGTGTTGCAATCCATTCCGCCAGTGACTGCGTAATATACAGGCTTGACATCATGTAACTGAACAATGCGGCGGTGGCGATAATCATCATAATCATGATGGATTCACGCGTTGCGCTGCGCAGGATTTCCCAGTTGGCGCGCAGACTCCACATTTTGTAAATCAGCACTACCAGTGCAACACAAACAAATGCACCGACACCGGCTGCTTCAGATGGCGTAGTTACTCCACCATATAAGGCATAAAGTATTAATACAATGATGACAAGAAACGGGAATACTTTTGGCAGGATTTCAAATTTTTCTTTCCATGAATAGCCTTTATCACCTATTTTGAAGTGATAGCCATTACGCTTTGCGTAAAACAGCGACCATGCCATAAATAAACCGGTCAGCATCAGACCGGGAATAATACCCGCCATGAACAAACGGCCAATTGAGGTCTCTGTCGCAATACCATATACGATCATGGTAATACTGGGCGGGATCAAAATACCCAGGGTACCGCCTGCAGCAATCGCGCCGGTGGCCAGGCTATCCGGGTAACCACGCTTTTGCATTTCTGGAATACCCATCTTGCCAATCGCTGCACAGGTCGCAGGCGATGAGCCGCTTAATGCAGCAAAGATAGAGCAGGCACCCAGGTTTGATATGATCAAGCCACCTGGTACTCTGTAAAACCAGCGTTCCAGTGCTTCATATAAATCACTGCCGGCACGTGAGGATGCGATAGCCGAACCCATTAAAATAAACATCGGAATTGAGAGCAGTGCAAATTCATTCAATCCAGCAAACACTGTTTCTGCAACAACATCAATACTGCTAACACCGTCAAACAGAACCAGAAATATAACCGCAACAGATCCCAGTGCAAAAGCAACAGGAACGCCCAGCAGCAACACCATGATTAATGAAAAGGCAATTAATAAACCAAGAATAAGTGGACTCATGTCTATAGCTCCGTCGCTTCAGAATTATCAATTCCAAAAGGCATTTCATCACCCCGAATTAAACTTAAAATATCTGCAATATACTGCAGTGACATAACAAAAAAACCAAATGGTAATGAGAAGTAAGGAATCCATAAACGGACTTCCCAGATCGAATCAGAAACCCAGTCTGCTTCCCAGGCTTCATACCAGAATTCGTAACCGGTTATCATAATCAAAACACAGAAAGCCAGTGATAATCCGGAAGCGGCCAGTGCCATTATGAAGCGCCATTTATGTTTGACATATAACGGAATTAAATCAACGTTGACATGGCCGCGTGTTAATAGCACATAAGGACTGCCGATAAAAGTCGCTGCAATCAGTAAATAAGTTACAAATTCGGTTTGCCAGATCGATGACGCTTCCAGCACATAACGAATCCAGACCATCTGACAGACAATCAGTACTGATAGCAGAATCATCAGCGCTGCGACTATTCCGCATAACTTTGATAGATTAGAGACAAACTGAATATAAGTTTTCATTTGATTTTTTACACCATAGAAATAAAAAACGAGCGCTATAAACTATAGCGCTCGTTCGGTCAGAAAGACAGGAGAAACCTGCCTGTACTGCTGTATTACTTAACTGATAACGCCATATCCAGCAGTTCACGACCGCCTTTTACTTTTTCAGCGAAATCTTTGTATGAAGTTTCATTAGCAATCTCACGCCACATAGCCGCTTGCTCAGCAGTCATAGTAACCACTTTAACACCTGCTTTTTTGTACGTTTCTACTAACTTATCATCTGCTTTTTTCGCACCTTCAGAGGCAAATTTCTCAGCTTTTTTAGCCGATTTCAACATGACATCTTGCTGCTCTTTAGTCAGGCTGTTAAATGTTTTCTTAGAAATCAGGATAGGCTCATACATAACCCATAATGCATTATCACCAGGAGCTGTCAGACACTTAACCTGCTCATAGATGCGGTATGAAACCAAGCTTGCAGAACTTGTGTTAGCGCCGTCAAGTACGCCAGTTTGCAGACCTGAGTAGATTTCAGAACTTGGCATCTTGGTAATCGATGCACCGGCACCGGCTAACATCTGGTTAAAGGCTTTACCCGCTGCACGGAATGCCATACCTTTTACGTCTTTTGGCTCAAGAATACAGCCTTTAGTAGAAACGAAACCACCCGCTAACCAGGTATCCGCCAGAACCATAACGCCCGCTTCATCTAAAATTGCTTTTATGCGATTCATGAATTCTGATTTGTTTAAACGCAGTGCGTGATCGTGGTTTTTAACCAGGCCAGGCATTAATGTCAGGTTTACTTCAGGGTGACGACCACCAGCATAAGCCAGTGGGAAAGCAGTCATATCCAGCTTACCCTTTGTCATTGCACCCCATTGCTCTTTAGGCTTGTACAAAGACTTACCCGGGTATACTTTAATGCTTAAACCGGTGTTTGAGTTGTTAACATCGCGCGCGATCATCTGAACCATTTCATCGCGGATATCGCCTTTGCCACCTGGCCATTGATGCGATGCTTTTAATTCACGATCTGCATTAGCAGCGCCTGATACGCCAACCAGTACTGCTGCCAGTATCATTGATAAACGTTGGGTTTTACCTAATTTCATATAAATATCCTCTTGATATTGCTTAGTGGTTTTACTTTACCTTTATAAAGGCTTTATTTAATTGTTGCGTCTGATTGCTGCTTACTTACCAATGAGCGCCATTGCTGCTGCAAATGATTTTGCATACATTGGTCAGCCATCTCTGCGTCATGCTGATTAAACGCCAGCATAATTTGTTGATGCTCTTCTAACGACGATTGTAACCGTCCCGGAATCGTTAACTGCATATGCCGGGCTAGACGCAGTACTTTCCTCAGATCACCGATAATACGCTGTAACCATTTATTGCCCGATAAATCCTGAATTGCCTGATGAAAGACAAAATTTTGCTCATAATAAGCATCTATATTGCCTTCGGCTGCATAGGCCTCTAATTTACCATGCATTGTATTCAGTTGTTTTAAATCTTGCTCTTTAAGATTTTCCACGGCCTCTCTTGCACAAAGCCCTTCTAACACAGACATTACAGGAAACAGCTCATTTAACTCATCGATCTCCATACTGCGAACAAAACTGCCTTTTCGCGGTATTAACTCAACCAAACCCTCACTATCCAGCACCTTAAGTGCCTCCCGCAGTGGCGTACGGCTAATACCGAAACGTTCACACAAAGCCATTTCGTCAATTGCATCACCAGGATTTAGCTCCTGTTGATAGATTTGATCGCGTAACCGGTCAGCTACCTGCATGTATAACGCCTGACTTTGTATCCTTTCACTCATAATTAATTAAACTCGTCACTATTTAGTTTGATTTATATAATTTATAATTCATAATTATGAAAGAGGCTAATCTTCACAGCCCCCTTATTACTTGTCAAGCAAAGAAACATAACATAATGAACAAAAACATCTTCAATGTATTCGAGTCACGCTTCCCGGAAAACAGGGAAGCCTGCTTCATAGAAACGCCAAATGGCACTACTTACAGCTATGCTCACCTTGAAAAAGAAACCGCCAGACTGGCGCGATTCTTAACGGATGCCGGTGTGGTTAAGGGCGACCGGGTAGCCGTTCAGGTTGAAAAATCAGCCGAAGTCATCTTTCTATATTTAGCTTGTCTGCGCGCCGGCTTTGTCTATTTACCGCTCAACACCGCCTACACCGAAAGTGAATTAAACTATTTTATAGAAAACGCTGAGCCGGCGGTAGTGGTCTGTAAAGCGCAGGCACAGACTTTTTTTGAAAACGCAAAAAGCGACTCCTTGTTGCATGTTTTTACCCTAGCTAATGACGGAGAAACCGGTACTCTGGTTGAAAACAGTCGCTCAACCGACGCAGAATTTGAAACCGTCAGTTGCGATACCGATGATCTGGCGGTCATTTTATACACATCAGGTACAACCGGACGCCCTAAAGGTGCAATGATTACTCATGGCAACCTGGCTTCCAATGGCCTGGCCTTACAAGAAGCCTGGGAATGGAAGCAGGAAGATGTGCTGTTACATGCTCTGCCTATTTTCCATATCCATGGTTTATTTATTGCCTGTCACAATGTCTTATTGGGCGGCAGTAAGATGTTGTTTGTGGAGAAATTTGACAGCAAAACCATGATTGAGTTGTTGCCTAAAGCCACCGTTATGATGGGCGTACCGACTTTTTATACCCGCTTACTGGATGATGCCGATTTCAATGCCGATGTCTGTCGTAATATGCGGCTTTTCATCTCAGGCTCTGCACCGCTATTAGAGCAAACCTTTAATGACTTTAAAAAGCGTAGCGGCCATACCATTCTTGAACGCTATGGCATGACAGAAACCGGTATGAATACCTCTAACCCGGTTAATGGTGAGCGTCTTGCTGGTACAGTGGGCTTGCCCCTGCCTGGGGTTGCGGCACGCATTGTTGATGCTGATAACAACATCCTGACAGAAGGCGTCGGTGCGCTACAGGTGAAAGGCCCTAATGTATTTAAAGGCTACTGGAAATTACCGGAAAAGACTGCGGAAGAATTCACCGCCGATGGCTACTTTAAAACCGGCGACATGGCGGAAATAAGTGACAGTTGCTACATCAGTATTGTAGGGCGTGACAAAGACATGATCATTACCGGTGGCTATAACGTCTACCCTAAAGAGATTGAGCTGGTACTGGATGAAGTGACAGGTGTTAAGGAATCAGCTGTTTTTGGCCTGCCACATAAAGACTTTGGTGAAGCGGTAACGGCCGTGATTGTGGTTGAAAACGGCCAGACAGCTCCTTCTGAGGCAGATATCATCAAGCAATTGAAGCTGGAACTCGCCAGCTATAAAGTGCCAAAAAAGATCATCGTGGTCGATGCTTTAGTCAGAAACACCATGGGCAAAGTACAGAAAAACGTACTGCGGGAAACCTATAGCGAACTGTACAACCAGTAACTATAGATCAGCAATAGCGAATCACTTTAAAGCCGGACGGCAAGTGGTTCGCTATCACCGTTAAGTCAGCAGTGCTGCTGACTTAACAGCAACAAGCGCTAACCTCTTACTGTAAACCGTAAAACTCTGGGTAAAACAGTATCGAAAACACCACCACGACCTGTATTGCGATAAAGGGAACAACACCTTTATAAATATCGGTTGTCTGCACACCCGGCGGTGCAACCCCTTTGAGATAGAACAAGCTAAAGCCAAACGGTGGCGTTAGGAATGATGTTTGCAGGTTCATAGCAATAAGAATCGCAAACCACACCGGTGCTACATCCAACTGAATCGCAACAGGCGCCAGAATCGGGACGATGATGAATGAGATCTCAACAAAGTCGATAAAGAATCCCAGTACCATGATCACCAGCATGGATATAATCAGGAAACCGATTTTATCACCCGGTAAACCTAATAAAGCTTCTTCGACAATGACATCACCGCCGGTATAGGTAAACGCCATCGAGAATGCCGTTGCACCCAGCAAGATAGCAAAAACCATCGCTGTTATCTTAATGGTTTCCAGTGACGAATCGAACAGCATATTCCAGCTAAACTGACGATATAACAACGCCAGAACAATCGCACCAATACCACCTAAAGCAGACGACTCGGTAGGCGTTGCAATGCCTGCAAAAATTGAGCCCAGTACCACAAGAATAAGCGCCAGCGGTGGAAAGATAGCCATCAGTGCTTCTTTATATTGCTGCGCTCTTGTACCGGCATCCACTTCAACAGGGATAGCCGGTGCGGCGTCTTTATTAATGCTGGCGTAGATAAGGATGTAAACAATATAAGCACCGACCAGTACAATACCCGGGCCTACTGCCGCTTTGAATAAGTCGCCGACGGGTATACCCATCACATCACCCAGAATAATCAGGATAACGGACGGTGGAATGATTTGGCCGAGCGTACCGGCAGCACAAATAGTGCCGGTCGCTAATCTTTTGTCATAGTTATACTTGAGCATAACCGGCAAAGAGATCAGACCCATGGCGACAACCGATGCACCGACTACGCCGGTTGATGCCGCTAATAAACCACCAACAAGTACCGTTGAAATCGCCAGACCACCGCGGACGCTGCCAAACAATTTCCCCATGGCTTCGAGTAATTGTTCCGCCAGTTTAGTTTTCTGCAGAATAATCCCCATGAAAACGAATAACGGTACGGCCATCAGTACCGTGTTTTGCATTATGCTTTGAATACGAAACGGCATAAACGCAAATAACTCAACGCCTTCAGAGAAAACACCGAAAATCAGTGCAATACCACCAAAAACAAATGCAACAGGAAAGCCAGTGAGCAGCATTACCAGTGCAACACCAAACATGATAATGCCGATCATAATGTATTAGTTCCCGATTTTCTTTCTTTAACAATTGCAGCATTATCATTTTGCAAAATGATAATCGATTTTAACAACAAGCCTATTCCGCTAATAAAAATAGCCAGAAACGAGAACGGGATCACCGATTTAATAATCCAGCGATAAGGTAAACCACCCGGATCACCGGAACCTTCACCCAGCTCATAGGCTTCCATGGTAAAACCAACCCCGTAGTTTATAACCAGCAAACAAAACGGAATCAGTAAAAATAATGTGCCCAGAATATCTATCCATGCCTGTTTACGAACACTGAGGCCGTCATAAACAATATCGACGCGGACATGGCCTTCTTTATAAAGTGTATAGGGAATACCCAGCATGAAAACAGCCGCATACAAATGCCACTCCATTTCCTGCATCCCAATTGAAACATCATTAAAAAGATAACGCATAATGACATCAATAAAGACATTGAAGAGCAGCAGAATGAACAATACCGCTGTAACTTTACCGAGCATTTCTGAGAAACGGTTAATAAGCGCTTCTATTTTTGATAGGAACATGAAATTTTTTCTCAAAAAAATGCCGATAACATGATTGTTACCGGCATTTACTAGGATACTACTAAAACCTTATGAAAGGTTAGTTATCCAGATAGGCTTTGTCTGAAATATTGGTCCAAACACGAACTTTTTCCATATAAGACGCTTGTGACGCCTGAATTTCTTTTGCGGTTGCACTTTTCTCAGCTGCTTCTGCTAACAGTTTAGCATTCGCCTTTTTCAGTGCTTCGATTACACTTTTAGGGAATGTTTTAACTTTGATGTTAGGGTATTCAGTTGCCATTTGTGCCCAGTTTTTACCACTCGCATCATATGACTGGATATACATGTCGTAAGCCGCAGTTTTCATAGAAATACGCAGGATTTCACGTAAGTCAGCAGGCAGCTTCTTCCATACTTTTTCGTTAACTAAGAACTGCAACTCAGTTGCAGGCTCATGCCAGCCTGTGTAGTAGTAAGGAGCGATTTTGTGGAAACCCATACGTAAATCCAGTGACGGACCTACCCACTCAAGTGCATCAATCGTACGACGCTCAAGTGCAGTGTATAACTCACCAGCCGGGATATTGGTCGGTTTTGCGCCAACTTCAGCCAGCACTTCACCGGCAAAGCCTGGGATACGCATTTTCAGACCTTTTAGATCTGCAACGCTGTTGATTTCTTTTTGGAACCAGCCGCCCATTTGGTTGCCAGTGTTACCGCCAGGGAATGACAGCAGACCGTACTTACCGTAAAGCTTTTGCATTAATTCCATACCGCCACCATGGTAGAACCAGCCGTATTGCTCAGGTGCCGTCATACCAAAAGGCATAGTCGTGAAGTATAAAGTTTCTGGTACCTTACCTTTCCAGTAGTAAGACGCAGAATGTCCCAGGTCGTACTGGCCTGAGCGTACCATATCAAAAATACCGAACGGTGCTTTATGCTTATTCTTTGAATCGATAGTGATTTTCAGGCGACCATTTGACATTTCTTCTGCCATCTTCGCCATATTCTTAGTCGCATCACCAAAAATAGGGAAGTTAGTTGGCCATGTCTCAGCCATCTTTAATTTGTATACTTTGTCAGCAGCGAAAGCTGGGTTGATCAAAGCAGCCGCACAGACCGAAGTCAATGCCAGTTTCTTTATGAATGAAATTATCATCCGATATCCCCTTTATTTATTTTAAAACAGTGGTTTTCAACGCTATAATTCATAATTATAACAAACTTTTTAACTATTCAGATACATTAAGCCGGTTATTTATATGAATAGTTAACCGAGTATCTTATGAGTTAAGCACTTTTCATCAAAATATCAACGACATACAAGCCGTCGTTGATATTAAATTGAAATACGATAATTAATTTCAGTATTTTTTAACACTATTAAAGGATAAACCAATGACACACGCTATTCGTATCCATGAGGCCGGTGGCCCTGAGGTTTTAAAATGGGACACCATTGAAGTTGGTTCTCCAGCAGCCGGCCAGGTTCGGCTGAGGCAAACCGCCTGTGGCTTAAACTTTATTGATATCTACATGCGCGATGGTGTTTATCCGTTAGCCGAAATGCCCGCTGTATTGGGCATGGAAGCGGCAGGCGTGGTTGAAGAACTCGGCGAAGGCGTGACCGATTTGGCGGTCGGCGACCGTGTGGCCTATGCCATGGTTACCGGCGGTTATGCCGAACAGCGTCTGATTGACGCGGAGCGTTTGATCAAAATCCCTGACTCAATAGATGACCAGACGGCCGGCACGATGATGCTGAAAGGCCTGACAGCCCATTACCTGTTATTTCGCACTTACCCGGTCAAAGCCGGTGACACCATATTAGTTTATGCGGCCTCCGGCGGTGTGGGCCTGATGTTATGCCAGTGGGCTAAACACCTGGGCGCCACAGTGATTGGTTGCGTGGGTTCAAAAGAAAAAGCCGAGCTGGCGATGGCCAACGGCTGTGATCACCCTGTTTTCTATCGCGACGAAAATATTGCCGAGCGCGTACGTGAGCTGACTAATGGCGAAGGTGTGGCAGTCGTTTATGACGCAACCGGCCAGCAAACCTTTGAAGCCTCTCTTGATTGCCTGCGGCCATTTGGCGTGATGGTCACTTACGGCAACATCACCGGTCAGGTTGAGCCTTTCAGCCCTAAAATCCTCGCACCAAAGGGCTCGCTATATGTTACGCGCCCCACACTGGCTACTCATGTCGCAACACGCGAACTGCTGGTCGAAGGCGCTGAGCGTCTAATCGAGGTTATCAGTAAAGGTATCGTTAAAAATTATGTCAATCAAAGTTATGCTTTAAAAGACACTGCCGATGCCCATCGTGACATGGAAGCTCGTAAAACAACGGGCTCAACCGTACTGATCCCTTAACCCAACACTCTGGATATACATTGAACAATCACTGGTTACAAAATGCTATCGAAGCCATCGCCGAACGCGGCCGTGAATTACTCGGTCTCGATAGCAACGAGATCAACACGCTGGATATTCATGCTCTTTGTCAGCAGTTACTTGCTGGTCAGGGTGAAGCATCCGGTATTGCGCTGTCACAGGAAATACTGCAAAGCTATAAACGCATGAGCGATGAAGAGAAACTGGGCTTCTTTACGATGCTGGACGAATCATTCC
>Ga0224506_10003139_pt1 | contig 11027 bp, 5 predicted proteins | sample SF_Jan12_sed_USG_2_FD_169108 | JGI IMG/M metagenome (GOLD analysis project Ga0224506, IMG submission 169108) | Sediment microbial communities from San Francisco Bay, California, United States - SF_Jan12_sed_USGS_8_1 | ecosystem: Environmental > Aquatic > Marine > Sediment | place: USA...
ATGCCACGGAGCCTGATCCAAACTCTGGTGCAGAGCGCCCGTCTCGCAGGACCGGGTACATTCGCCGCAGAAAACACATTCACCATGATTGAAATCTATAACTGGTATTCGGCCACGACCAAACTCAATTATCCGGGTCGGGCATTTTTCCAGGCAGTTTCCACAACTATTACAGGTGGATCTGAATGCCATTTCTGGAAGAGACCATGGCGGTCGGATAGGTCGGCTTCGACCACTGATATCACCACTTAATAATTCCGACCTACTAATATTTAAACCCACTAACCAGCTTTCCCCTTACTCATAGGTCTAATATAGAACAAGTTGGAGAAAAGGCATTGATTATTATCAATAATAATTAAAATAAAGTCAGGTTATTTTTCTGGTCCCATCTATTGGCTTATTAGTCGAGTAAACTTGCCCAGTAAGCGGCAAACTGAAATGCAATTCGACCGCTACGCGAACCTCGAGAGGTGGCAAAGCGAAGTGCCTCGGCGCGAGCGGTTTCATCCATTTCGAGTTGCCGGGTGTTCAGGGTTTGTTCTACCACAGCAAGATACTGATCCTGTGTGAAGGGATGAAATGATAGCCAGAGACCAAAGCGGTCTGACAGGGATACTTTTTCCTCAATGCTATCGCTCGGATGCAGTTGTCCATCGACCATGGTGCTGTCCAGATTATCCTGCATGCTTTCGGGCATTAAATGTCTGCGATTAGATGTGGCATAAATAATGACATTGTCGGGTTGTGGTTGCAGCGAGCCTTCGAGGCAGGCTTTCAGCGCTTTATATGAATCATCATTAGATTCGAACGATAAATCATCGAGGTAGATAATAAATTTTCTACTGTCCTTACTGAGTCTACTGATAATCTTAAATAGTTGATCCGTAGCTGTTTTTGGGATTTCGACGACACACAGTTTTTGATCAATGAAAGTATTGAGCTGGGCTTTTATTAACGAAGACTTACCGGTTCCGCGGGCGCCCCAGAGCAAGGCATTGTTGGCTGGTTTTCCTGAGACAAACTGTGCCGTATTGCGGGTCATCAGGTTGATTTGGCGGTCCAGATGTAATAAATCAGATTGATCGACGCGGTCGAAATTGGCGATGCCTTCCAGCCCCGCATCGCTCCAGCGATAGGCCTGGTACTGGTCACTGGTTTCGATGCTGGAGGTTGCCGGGATTAATCGGTCGACACGGTCTAGCAGAGCATCGAGGCGATTGAACAACTTTTCTGTTTCTGACATGGTTTAGACTTCCAGCTTCTTATATTTAATGCGATGCGGCTGATCGGCATCCTGACCCATACGCTGCTTACGATGGGCCTCATATTCAGAGTAGTTGCCTTCGTAAGCATAGACCTGGCTGTCACCCTCGAATGCCAGAATATGCGTGGCGATACGGTCGAGGAACCAGCGATCGTGAGAAATAACAACGACGCAGCCGGGGAACTCGAGAATTGCATCTTCCAGTGCACGCAAAGTTTCGACATCAAGATCGTTAGTGGGCTCATCGAGTAAGAGCAGGTTACCACCGCTTTTTAATAGCTTAGCGAGATGCAGTCGATTACGTTCACCGCCGGATAAATCTTTGACGAATTTCTGTTGCGAGGCTCCGCGGAAATTAAAGCGCGAAACGTAGGCGCGCGACGGGATGGAGTAGTTACCGACGATAATATTGTCGAGTCCGTCGGATAATTCTTCCCAGATAGTTTTACTGCCGTCGAGGTCTTCACGTGACTGGTCGACGTAGGATATCTGTACCGTCTCGCCGATCTGCAAGCTACCTTGGTCTAGCGTCTCCTGGCCGACCATGATTTTAAACAGGGTTGATTTACCGGCACCATTGGGGCCAATTATTCCTACTATGCCACCACGAGGCAGTTTAAATTCAAGATCCTGGTAAAGTAATTTGTCACCATAAGATTTTTTACCACCTTCAATTTCGACAACTACATCGCCGAGTCTGGGGCCGGGGGGAATATAAAGCTCACTGGTTTCGGAACGTTTCTGGTAATCCTGTGAAGACAGTTCTTCGAATCGCTTCAATCGAGCCTTACTTTTTGACTGCCGTCCCTTCGGATTTGAATTAACCCATTCGAGCTCAGCCTTCATAGACTTCACCCGGGCTTTCTCCGAACGCTCTTCGTGTTCGAGGCGCTTTTGTTTTTGATCGAGCCAGGATGAATAATTGCCTTCCCAGGGAATACCATGACCGCGGTCGAGTTCCAGTATCCAGCCCGCTACATTGTCGAGAAAGTAGCGATCGTGGGTGACGGCGACTACGGTGCCGGGAAAATCCTGTAAAAATCGTTCCAGCCAGGCCACTGATTCAGCGTCGAGATGGTTGGTCGGTTCGTCCAGAATTAACATGTCGGGATTCGATAACAATAACTGGCACAGGGCTACACGGCGTTTCTCACCACCGGACAGGTTTTCGACGGCCGCATCCCAGGGCGGCAGGCGTAACGCATCGGCAGCGATTTCGAGCTTGCGGTCGAGTTCCCAGGCGCCGGCATTATCTATTTTTTCCTGTAGTTCCGCCTGCTCCGTCATCAATTGGTCGAAGTCGGCATCGGGTTCGGCGAACGCTGCGCTGACTTCATTGAATCGATCGAGAACGGCTTTGGTATCCGCCACACCAAGTTCGACATTACCACGTACATCAAGGTTACTATCAAGTACGGGTTCCTGGGGTAAGTAACCGATTTTGGTACCCGCCTGCGGACGAGCCTCACCATTAAATTCTGTGTCGACTCCGGCCATGATGCGTAGCAAGGTCGATTTACCGGCGCCGTTATAGCCGAGTACGCCTATCTTGGCACCGGGGAAAAAATTAAGTGAAATGTCTTTGAGAATTTCAGTCTGTGGCGGTACGACTTTACTCACACCGCTCATGGTAAATATATATTGAGCCATTCAATCAGTTCCGAAAAAGGTTGGGGTATTCTAGCAGGGCTTTATAAATTAGGAATAGTTAGTGTTTTTTAGCTATATATAAGAGTCTCATATATTGATATTGAAAACTCTTATGGCTTTTCTATCGGCTATCAGGTCTTTTCGGTAATTGCCGATAGATACGTTGTGAATTCCTTGTACAATTGGCGCTAGCTAAAGCTGAAAGTTCAGCTATTATTACGTTGATAAACTCTAAATAAAACAATTAGCTATAGTGAGACCCTAACAATGAGCATGAAAAAAATGCAGCAGGAAAGCTATCTTCAGGGTAGTAATGCTGTATTCATCGAAGAACTATATGGTCAATATCTCAGAGATGAGAAGAGTGTCGATGAAAACTGGCGAAACTGGTTCGCCGAATTAAAGAATGGCTCGTTAACCCCCGATCAGGATCATCTGGCAATTCAGGCGCAAATGAAGAGTGCTGTCCTGAATAAGGGCAATGGTGCCAATCTGAATGTCAGTACTGCTCAGCACGAGCATCAGGTTAAGCAGGTCTCAGTATTACAGTTAATCAATGCCTATCGTATTAAGGGCCACCGACGCTCTAAAATCGACCCTCTCGGTCAGCAGCAACATGACAAAACCAAAGATCTGACTCTGGAAGGACATGATCTCAATGAAACTGACCTGGATACGGTTTTTAATACGGGCTCTATGTATGGTGTCGGTGACCTTCCATTGCGAGAAATTGTAGAGCGTCTTGAAAAAACCTATTGCGGTACACTTGCTTCTGAATATATGTACATCGAAAACCTTGCGCAGAAGCGTTGGATACAGGAGCACCTCGAAACAACATTATCCACACCTGATTTTCGGGAAGGTCGCAGAAACCGAATTCTCGACAGGATTATTGCCGCAGAAAATCTCGAAAAATATCTACACACTCGTTACATAGGGCAGAAACGTTTTTCGCTGGAAGGTGGCGAGTCACTAATTCCTCTACTTGACCGAGTCGTTCAACAGGCGGGTGCTAACGAAACTCACGAAGTCGTGATTGGAATGGCTCACCGTGGTCGCCTGAATGTGCTTACTAATATATTCGGTAAGATGCCATCCGACCTTTTCGATGAATTCGAAGGTAAAATTGAATGGGATGATCGATACAACTACGACGTAAAATATCACCAGGGCTTCTCATCCGATATCTATACCGATACCGGCCCTATACATCTGGCGCTGGCTTTCAATCCATCGCATCTTGAGATTGTCGACCCGGTCGTCGAAGGCTCGGTACGCGCCCGTCAGCACCGTTTTCGAGACCGTAAGACCAGGGGTGTATTGCCGATATTGATCCACGGTGATGCGGCTTTCGCCGGGCAGGGCGTGGTTATGGAAACCTTTAATATGTGTAAGACGCGAGGTTATAAGACTGGCGGTACGATTCATATAATAGTCAATAACCAGATCGGTTTTACAACCAGCAATCCCCGCGATGTGCGCTCGACGCTTTACTGCACCGAAATCGCGCGAATGATTCAGGCGCCGATATTCCATGTCAATGGTGATGATCCGGAAGCCTGCGTTTTCATAGCCGAACTGGCTGTACAATTTCGCGAAAAATTCCAGCAGGACGTCGTCATCGATATGATTTGCTATCGACGTTACGGGCATAACGAAGCGGATGAGCCTGCGGTGACGCAGCCGAAAATGTATGAATTGATTCGTAATCACCCACGCCTGGTAGATTTACATGCACAAAAACTAATCGATGAAGGTTTCACCACCCGGGAAAAAGTCGATCAAATGGTCGCCGATTATCGTAAGGCGGTAGAGCAGGGTGGTGGCGTTGCGCTCAATGTTACTTCGGGTCTGGAGGCGACATCGGCTCGAGACTGGGCTGGTTTCGACAAGGGAGATGTCAATAACGTCGGTGCCGAGCAAACCCGGATTAGTCAGGAAACGGTACAACGCCTGGGTAAAAAAATGATGACGATACCGGAAGGCTTTCAGTTGCATCACCGGGTGCGGAAAATCATGGAAAGTCGTCAAAAAATGCTGGATGGAGAAATATTCTGTGACTGGGGGTTTGCAGAAACCCTGTCCTATGCCTCTTTACTTGACGATGATTACTCAATCCGATTGTCTGGCCAGGATTGCGAACGCGGAACATTCTTCCATCGTCACGCTGCCTTACATGACCAGAATTCCGGGAAAATTTATAAACCACTAAAGCATTTAGATGATAATCAACCTCGATTTGAAGTTATCAATTCTTTCCTTTCAGAAGAGGCGGTACTTGGTTTTGAATATGGTTATTCTTCTACCGATCCTAAAACCCTGGTGATCTGGGAAGCTCAATTTGGTGACTTTGCCAATGGTGCTCAGGTAGTTATTGACCAATTCATCAGTTCCGGTGAAATGAAGTGGGGCCGCTTAAGCAGCCTGGTAATGTTGCTTCCGCACGGCTACGAAGGCCAGGGGCCAGAGCACTCATCGGCTCGTGTGGAGCGATACTTACAACTTTGCGCACAACATAATATGCGCGTGGTGATACCAACCTTACCCTCGCAAATATTCCATTTGCTACGCACACAAATGATGTGTAAATTTCGAAAGCCGTTGATCATAATGAGCCCGAAAAGTCTTTTACGCCACGAGTCGGCAGTATCGCCATTAAGCTCGTTTAGTGAAGGGGAATTTCAGAAAGTTATTCCCGAAACCGATGAAGTCGATGATTCGAAAGTGAAACGAATAATCCTCTGTTGCGGCAAAATATATTACAAACTACATGAAGTCCGTCATCAAAAATACGATCACAGTACAGCGATTGTACGGGTCGAGCAGCTTTATCCATTTCCCAGGGGCGATTTGAAGGAAATCCATCACAGATATCCAAACCTGGAAACCGTGGTCTGGTGTCAGGATGAGCCTCGTAATCAGGGGGCCTGGCGTGAATTTAAAAGCCGTCTGAATGAAACCTTTGCGCCTCTGCCGGTTCGATATGCAGGACGAATATCGTCTGCCTCGACAGCCGTGGGGTATATGTCATTGCATCTTGAGCAGGAAACGAAGTTGGTAAAAGATGCATTCGAAATGTGACAGATATAAACACGTAACTTTATTTAATTAAGATAATGGCAATAGGCTGGTCGAGACATTATTGTCCAGTCAGATTTTAACCTTGACAAAAAACACTGGAGCACATCATGCAGGTTGAACTTAAAGTTCCTGTATTACCCGAATCGGTTACTGAAGGCACTCTCGGGGATTGGCATAAGAAAGTCGGTGATTTTGTCGCCGCAGACGAAAACGTTGTTGACCTGGAAACCGATAAAGTTGTGCTCGAAATCGTAGCTGCATCGCCTGGAATTATAGAGTCTATTGCTTACGAATCGGGCGATACGGTTCAAGACGGCGATATACTGGCGATCATCAATACAGATATACCTGCGACCGAGACGGCTGCCTCAGATGTTGACGAAGATAAAGCTTCTACTTCGGCTAGTAAAGCCAGCCCATCGGTTCGCAAAATGATTAATGAAAATGATTTGTCGGCTGACGATATTAGCGCCAGTGGTAAGAAGGGCGCAATTTTGAAAGAAGACGTACAGCAGTATCTTGATCAAAAAGCACCACCACCTGCGTCAGCAGTTACCAATGCTACCCCTGCGGTTGCTCCAGCGCCTGCTGGAAGTCGAAATGATCGGCGTGTACCTATGAGTCGGCTGCGGTCTAAAATCGCTGAACGACTCAAACAGGCCCAGAATACAGCGGCCATGTTAACGACTTTCAACGAAGTTAACTTAAAGCCGATGATGGATGCGCGAACAAGTTATAAGGATGCCTTCGAAAAAACTCATGGCGTGAAGTTAGGTATGATGTCTTTTTTCACCAAGGCATCGGTTGAAGCGTTAAAGCGTTTCCCTGCTGTCAACGCTTCTATCGATGGTGACGATATTGTCTATCACGATTATTTCGACGTTGGCATTGCAGTCAGCTCCGACCGTGGACTGGTTGTGCCGGTTTTACGCGATGCTGATCGACTCAGTTACGCCGATGTTGAGAAAGAAATCCGTTCAATGGGTGAGCGGGCGCAGGCAGGAAAGCTTGGTATCGATGAATTAACGGGTGGTACTTTCAGCATTACCAATGGGGGAATCTTTGGCTCTATGCTATCGACGCCTATATTAAACCCGCCTCAAAGTGCCATTCTCGGTATGCATTCGATTCAGCAACGACCAGTTGTTATCGATGGCGAAATAGTTGCGCGCCCTATGATGTACCTCGCGCTGACTTATGATCATCGTATTGTCGATGGAAGAGAAGCCGTGCAATTTCTGGTGGCTATTAAAAATGCCCTGGAAGACCCGACCCGGCTACTGTTAGGAGTTTAAAATTACCTTAATGTGTCAGTTCCAAATCCTGGTATTAAATGGGGTTGGAGCAGATCGGTTATTTGATTGTTTGGATGACGCTATGAGAAGCGCGTTTCGATTGTGATGGGGTGGACGAAATCAAAGTGATGGTGCCGTCTTTTAACCGCTGGTTTAGGTCCTCTCTGGATATTTCACAGACTCTATTGCCTTCTCTGTCTACAAAAATAAATTGAGAATTTTCAGCTGATTTCCAGGTTAGCTTGGCTAACACCATCGATGCTCCCTGCTTAATTTCAACCCAGTCACTTTTATGAATTTTGTCGGCACTGGGTAACTGGTCTTCTACATTTACTGCTATGGGCTTTTCTATTTTTTCCGAATCGAGAGCTTTTAGCATGTCGTTGGTATTCTTAAAGCGACCGGTCTCCATAAGATCGGAAAACTCATCTACAGTGTCAGCAAGGTTGACTTTACCAGTTACCTTATTTTTTTGCTGGATAGTAGAGTCTTCCGCAGTTACCTTTTTCGCAGCTGGAGCTTTAGTTTCATCGTGAAGCTTCTTCTGTTTTTCTATAGTCGCTTTTGACTGGGCGATGACATCGGCCTGCTCGTGTTCTAGAAACTCAAGTAAAGAAGCCTGTTGATCGATCGATAATTTTAACGACTGCATGCTCTGACTCAGGGACTTTTCGATTTGTTTTATCGTAGTCAGTAATTTAGTCAGTTCCTGCTCACTAGATTTAGGTGTCAGCACCCAGACCTGTGTTTTTGCTATGGTCAGAACTTTTTGCCAGGCTTGTGATTTAAAGCCTTTGGTAATCGCGACTTCGAGTAACAGCGGAGACCAGACTTCGTCGAACAAAATAAGAGACCTTCCCTGAACCCGAAGCGGCAAGGTCATGTCGTTTATCATAGATTGAATAACCGGATAAATGTTTTCGCTCGAAGGCATTTTTTCCTGGACGGGAACCGGCTCGGCTACGGTCTTGACGACAGCCTCGACCATTGATTCGGTCATGTCTTTCTGGTCAGGCTGCGCTTTGACTCTGGTTTCTTTTTCTACTGACTGAGCCACTTTATTCGCCGGTTTTATAGGCTGAACTGCGGCCTTTAGCTTTTCTGGCGTGTTTAGTTTAGATTTTGCGGCAGATTTTTGGCTAGTATATTCGATATATCCATCGAGTAATTTACCGTAGCTGTCAGAGTTTACAAACGGGTTACTACCAAAAAGATCTATCTGTTCACGTAGATATTCATAGCCTGACAGTTCTTCCTGCTGGTCTATAGCCAGATCGACTTCTATCCTAATAATGGTATCGAGTAGTCGTCGAGCCGGGTTACTTGATCGCTTCAGGAGATCACTTTCCTGTATAGACGATATGAAGAGATAGATTTGCAGTCGAGCAATTTGTTCTTTGATTCGGTTGGGCAGATCATCGTCATCAAAAACCAATTCAAACTTTGTTGAAAGTTGATCAATTAAATGGTCGAAATCGGTAATTTTTCTTTGGTTGAGATCTACTTTAAGTTCTGCGAGCAGGTTGGTGTATTGACCTTCGCTAAAATTCGACTTTTCTTTATAGCTTTGGAATATCCCTATTAGCAACGGAATGTGCGACATTGCCACCGTGTTGATCGATACTGATCCTTTCTTGGATTCTGGTGCTGACATTTTTGATGCTATCAGGGCTAATCATTATCAAGGTAGCTGAGTATATATCAATAAAAGCAATCTGTACTGCGACTATTTGCATATAAGCGGATGTTTTAATTATTTATCAGTCGAAGGTGATATATTGCGCGTCTGCACAGGATATTTACCCTTTATAGTACTCAAAACACAATCTTATGACCGATAGAATTCGCGAAATTCCCTATAACTATACGTCTTTTAGTGATCGAGAGATTGTTATCCGCTTCATGGGTGAAGACACCTGGAGGTTGATAAATGAGTTACGAAGTGAACGTAGGACCGGGCGTTCGGCGCGTATGCTATACGAATTTCTGGGGGATATATGGGTTATCAAGCGTAACCCGTTCATTCAGGATGATTTGCTAGAAAATCGTAAACGAAGACTGCAATTAATCGAAGCATTACATCACCGGCTAAAACTGATTGAGCGCCGGGCAAAAGATAATGCCAAAACCCTGGACTTACTGGTGTCGGCTCGTCAGGTATTGGCTGATTTCGAAAACTGGATGGTAGAGATTTCTAATCTACGTCGACTCATTGAGAGAAAACTACGGTCTGTTAGCAGGAAAGATAATGTTGATTTCAGTGGTCTTGCGCGAGTATCGCATACTACCGATGCTACTGACTGGCGCGTGGAGTATCCCATCGTAGTACTCAAACCCGATAGTGAAAATGAGGTGGCCGACCAGGTTAAAGCCTGTACTGAACTTGGCTTGACAGTAATTCCGCGTGGCGGAGGCACCGGGTATACCGGTGGCGCGATTCCATTATATGAAAATACAGCAGTCATCAATCTGGAAAAGCTCGAAAAAATAGCATCAATACAGGAGCAGGTTTTACCGGGCAGCGAGTCCCGGATGTCGACTATTCGAGTCGAAGCAGGTGTTGTTACCAAACGTGTCGCGGAATCTGCGGCAGCACAGAATCTGGCTTTTGCGGTAGACCCAACCTCTCAAGACGCCTCCACTATTGGTGGGAATATTGCGATGAACGCTGGTGGAAAGAAGGCTGTCATCTGGGGTACTACGATCGATAATTTATTGCGATGGAAAATGGTGACGGCCGATGCCAACTGGGTTGAAGTGACGCGCCTGAATCACAACTGCGGCAAAATACATTTACAGGATATAGTAGAATTCGAGATTCGTCGATTTAGTCGTAAAGAAGGCAGGTCATTGGGAGAACCCGAACGCATTTCTATGCCGGGGGCAAGCTTTCGTAAGGCAGGGCTCGGTAAAGACGTGACTGATAAATTTCTCTCAGGATTGCCCGGTGTGCAAAAGGAGGGCTGCGATGGAATCGTCACCTCGGCAGAGTTCATTTTGCACCCTTTGTTTGATCATACGCACACCATTTGCCTGGAGTTTTTTAACCAGGATTCGTCGTCCGATGTCGCTGCGATTGTCAGGATTAAGCAATTCATCGATGATAACCCTGATGTTGCACTTGCGGGACTCGAGCATCTCGATGCTCGTTATATCAAAGCGGTAAAATACAGTACTAAAGCTAACCGAACCGGTCATCCCAAAATGTTGCTATTGGCAGATATCGCCAGCAATGATAAAGAGGCATTAACTAAAGTTAGTAACAGCGTCGTTGAGATTGCCCAGGGATATGCTGCCGAAGGTTTTATTGCCGTGAAGGCCGAAGCCCGGGACCGATTTTGGGCTGATCGAAAAAGAACAGCCGCAATTTCTGCGCATACAAATGCATTCAAGATTAACGAAGACGTTGTCATACCACTAGAGAATCTAAGTCGCTACAGCCGCGGTATTGAAATAATCAATATCCGTCAGTCAATGACTAATAAAGTTAAAATTGCAGTGGCTTTTAGTGATTATCTCAGAGCACGGCAAACTGAAGCACAGAAATTAGAGAGTAGTGATAATAATCTTTTGTTGTCCAAAATTGACTTCGCTCTCGAATTAATTAAATTACGCATCGATACCTGGCAGCTTTGGCTGGATAATTTCGATACCGAAGCAACCAGCCTTCAACCGGCCCTGTCGATTGACTTCGAAACGGGGTCCCGTGTCGTCGACTGTCTACTCAACCATAA
>Ga0224506_10003140_pt1 | contig 11025 bp, 15 predicted proteins | sample SF_Jan12_sed_USG_2_FD_169108 | JGI IMG/M metagenome (GOLD analysis project Ga0224506, IMG submission 169108) | Sediment microbial communities from San Francisco Bay, California, United States - SF_Jan12_sed_USGS_8_1 | ecosystem: Environmental > Aquatic > Marine > Sediment | place: USA...
AGTTAATCTTCGGTTTGGCGCGAGAGTATCGCCATAAATTCAACCGCAAACCCTTCGAGCCTGGTTGAATAACGCTCCATATCGCGCGACAGTTTGTTGTACGCCAACACCGCCGGAATTGCCGCCAACAGGCCAAGAGCTGTTGCAAACAACGCTTCGGCGATACCGGGTGCGACAACCGCCAGCGAAGTATTTTTTGAAACCGCAATGGATTGAAAGCTGTTCATAATACCCCAAACGGTTCCGAACAAACCAATGAACGGCGCGGTTGACCCGGTTGAGGCAAGAAACGTCAAATAGCGCTCTACCCGTTCCATTTCACGGTTAACCGTTATCTGCATTACGCGTTCTATCCGTTCGGACAGACTGGCACCCGCGATGGTTCCTTTTTCTGCCGCCCGGCGCCATTCGCGCATGGCGGTTACAAAAACTGCGCTCATCGGGTCTTTGGGCTGTGAACCAATTTTATTGAACAAATCATCGAGCGATGATCCCGACCAAAATGTATTTTCAAATTCGCGCGCCAGCTTGTTTAGCTTTCTTAAATTTGAAACTTTGTCGAAAATAATTGCCCAGCTCCATATTGATGCCGTCAACAGCATAATAATAACAAGCTTAACAACCCAATCGGCCCGCATGAACAATGACCATACTGAAAAATCAGCCGCGCTCACACTTCCTGCCAGATTAATTGCGTCTACTGCATTGCCTTCCATGGTTTTATTTACCTACTTACCTGTTAAAAACGATTAACCGTTAAAATTTGTTACAAACTTTATTGCCATGCCACCATTTCCTTGCGGATGGGGTCGGGAATCCTAACCGGGCGCTCATCTGGGCCCATGCAAACCAAAACTATTTTAATGTCGACCAACAGGTCGTCTTTATGTCTTATAAGGTGACTTACTTTCGACGATGCACCTTTCATTTCAATTAACCTGCTTTCGATTATTAATTCTTCGTCCAAATGTGCCGGTTTTAGAAAATCAATCTCAACGTGGCGAACCGCAAACCCGCATTTATGTTCCTTCATCATTGTTCTGCTTTCGATGCCGCATTCGCGCAATAATTCGGCCCGTGCCCGTTCGCAATAATTAAGGTAACGACTGTGGTAAACAATTCCGCCAGCATCCGTATCTTCAAAATATATTCTGACCGGAAATGTGTGAATTTTTTGACTTTCACTCATCCCCGGCGGTTCCTTTAATAAGCTCCAATTGCGCCCAACCCTTGGGCGGTTTTAGGCCCATGTGTTGATAGGCGCCGGGTGTTAATGCCCGTCCACGCGGGGTGCGCATTAATAGGCCTTGTTGGATTAAATATGGTTCAATCACGTCTTCAATGGTGTCGCGCTGTTCCGACAGGGCGGCGGCCAAGGTTTCGACCCCGACCGGGCCACCGGCATAATTTGTTGCGATGCAGTCAAGGTAGCGCCTGTCCATGGAATCAAGGCCCGCTTTGTCGACCTCCAATCGGTTAAGCGCGCTATCGGCTGATTTGGCGTTAATTGTTTTGCTGCCGTCAACGGCGGCAAAGTCGCGCACCCTTTTTAATAATCTTCCGGCAACCCGTGGTGTGCCGCGTGAACGTTTGGCGACTTCCATGGCACCGTCTTCGTCCATTTTTATTCCCAATATATCGCTACCGCGCTTTACGATACTTACAAGTTCTTCGGGTGAATAAAATTCAAGCCTTAGCGGAATGCCAAAACGGTCACGCAACGGTGTTGAAATAAGCCCCGAACGGGTGGTGGCACCTATCAGGGTAAATGGCGCAAGGTCAATTCTTACACTTCTGGCGGCGGGTCCTTCACCGATTATTAAATCCAATTGGAAATCTTCCATCGCCGGATAAAGTATTTCTTCGACCACCGGATTAAGCCTGTGTATTTCATCAATAAACAAAACGTCATGCGGTTGCAGGTTGGTTAGTATTGCCGCCAAATCACCGGCCTTGGCTATAACCGGGCCGGATGTCGCGCGAAAACCAACGCCTAATTCATTTGCCACAATCTGCGCTAACGTGGTTTTACCCAAACCCGGTGGACCATAAAAAAGCGTATGGTCCATCGCTTCGCCGCGTTTTTTTGCGGCCTGAACGAACACCGATAAGTTTTCACAAGTAGACGATTGGCCGACAAAATCGCTCAACGATTTTGGCCGTAAACTATTATCAACCACATCGGTTGCGTCTGATGTGGTTTCGTCCGGGCTTATTATTCTGTCTTTGCTCAAATCTAGGTTTCCAAAAAATTTTTAGATATTTATTTTCATTAATGACTGTGTTCTTTGGGGCCAAGTTCGGCAAGGCCGCCTTTTACCAATGCTTCGATGCTAATATCGTCGCCCGCGCGATTGGCCGCATGGCTTACCGCGCTAAAAGCATCGGACGGCGAATAGCCAAGATTAACCAACGCCGAAACTGCGTCGCGGGTCATGTCGGCGCTAACGTTGTGCGCCAACGACGTGTCGGTGGTTTTGTTTTTGTTGCCGGGCGATATTCCCGCACCGCCAATAGAGCCACCCGTGCCTAATGCAATTTTTGCGACTTTGTCTTTTAATTCGGTCGCAATGCGCGCCGCCAGCTTTGGCCCAACCCCGTTAGCCCGGCCAATTTGCGCTTTATCGCCGCTAACAATTGCCCGGCTAAGTTCATCAAGCGAAAGCGATGAAAGCATTGCTATGGCAACTTTTGAACCGACCCCTTGCACGGTTGTTAGCAATTGATACCATTCGCGCTCTAACGGGTCGATGAATCCATAAAGATGAATGTGATCTTCGCGCACGTGGGTTTCTATATATAATGTAACGGCTTCGCCCAGCGCCATGCGCCCGATTGTTCCGGCTGGGCAAAAAACCAGATAACCCACCCCGCCAACATCAATAACAGCATTGCCGTCTTTAATGCTTTCCACCCTTCCTTTAAGCATGGCAATCATTTGGCGGCGCTCCTGCTGGCCTGAATTATGCGGCCATTGGTCTGGCCCAAATGGGCATGACAAATGGCAATAGCCAATGCATCGGCGGCATCGGCATTGGTAAACGTTGCTTTGGGCAAAATCGTTTTTACCATCATCTGCACCTGCTCCTTCGCCGCATGGCCCGAACCGACAACCGATTTTTTCACCATGTTGGGTGAATATTCAAAAACCGCTAACCCCGCCATTGCCGGGGCCAATAACACCACGCCCCTGGCCTGGCCCAGCTTTAGGGTCGATGCCGGATTAACGTTTACAAACGTTTCTTCCACCGCGGCCTCAACCGGTTTGTATTCATCTATTATGGCGCTAACACCGACAAACAATTCAGCCAATCGTTCAGCCAGCGACAGTTTGGCATTTGTTTCGACTATTCCTTCGCCAATAAACGAAAGGCGGTTGCCATCTACCTCGATGATCCCCCAGCCGGTTGTGCGCAAACCCGGATCAAGACCGATAAGCCGCATAGCTACTTTGTCCCCTTATCCAGCGTCAGGTATTTTTTATCTACCTTACGCGATCTTACGCGGCCTTACGCATATGGCCTTAAGCGCTTAGCTTTGCCAAAACTTCGTCCGAAACTTCGAAGTTTGCCGCAACCCTTTGCACATCGTCGTTGTCTTCTAACACGTCCAAAAGCTTAAGCAGGGTTTCTGCCGCCTGCTCGTCAAGTTCGGTTGTGACATTTGGTTTCCAGTCAAGCCGTGCCGCGGTTGGTTCGCCGAACTTTTGTTCCAAGGTATCGCGCACGGAAGCAAAATCATCCGGACTGCACGTTATTTCATGGCCCTCGTCATCAGACTGCACATCATCGGCACCGGCTTCTAAGGCCGCTTCAAAAACGCTGTCATTGTCGCCGACATCAGCACCGAAGCGAACAATGCCCACGCGATCAAACATAAAACCAACTGAACCGGTTTCGCCCAAATTACCACCGTGTTTGGAAAATGCGGTGCGGACCTCGCCCGCAGTGCGGTTGCGGTTATCGGTCAGGGCTTCAACAATTACCGCAACGCCACCGGGCCCGTACCCTTCGTAACGAACCTCTTCGTAGTTTTCCCCGCCACCGCCTTCGGCTTTTTTGATGGCGCGGGTGATGTTGTCTTTGGGCATATTGTCGCCACGCGCGGCAATGATTGCGGTTCGTAACCGCGGGTTCTTATCCGGATCAGGCATGCCCATTTTAGCGGCGACATATATTTCCTTGGCGTGCTTGGAAAATGTTTTTGCCCGCTTGGCGTCTTGGGCGCCTTTGCGGTACTGGATATTCTTAAACTTGGAATGACCTGCCATTTTTAATTTTTACTCTTCGAAAATAATGATTTTAACATTTGCGTTTAAAGCTTGGGGGCGAATCGCTTAAGCCGCCAAATACGGGGCTTTTATACCATACGGAGTTAAAATAAAGGACACCTGCTAGTTCTGGCTTTTAAGAAACCTAAATCCCCAATATGGCAATATGGCGGCATAATTGCCAAAAAACGGCTTATTTTGCTTAAATTTTGGCAAATATTTTGGGGTTTTTTCTTTTTCTGAAAGCTTCTTAAGCCGGTGCCAGCCTGCCGCCACGACGGATGGGGGCAATGCGTTTAGCCAGCCCGGTTTCATCATCGCTTTGGACAAACACCGCACAAAAGGTTCCCTCGCCCGATGCCGGTTCCAACCGCTGGGTGCGCATTTTGGAAATAAACCTGTCAACAGCCGCTTCTTTTTGCATGCCGATAACCGAATTGTAATCACCGCACATTCCGGCATCGGTTTGATACGCTGTGCCGCCGGGAAAAACTTGGGCATCGGCCGTGGGGATATGGCTATGGGTTCCGACCACCATCGAAACCTTGCCGTCGAACCTATGGGCCATTGCCATTTTTTCACTTGTGGCTTCGGCATGAACATCAAGCAAAATAAAATCAACCGTTTCGCCCAATTTATGATTAAGCAGTGCTTTTTGCACCGCCATAAACGGATCATCCAGCGCTTCCATAAAAAGCCTGCCCATGGGGTGAACAACCAAAACTTTTTTTCCAGCCTTAGTTTCAAAAACCCCACTGCCCGAACCGGGCGTTCCCTCGGGGTAATTTATCGGGCGCAACAACCTAGGTTCGGTTCCGATAAAATCCATTATTTCGCGCTGATCCCAGACATGATTGCCGGTGGTGATTACATCAACCCCCATCGCAAACAAGCTTTCGCATATGGCGCCAGTGATACCAAAACCATGAGCCGAGTTTTCGCCATTAACAACGATAAAATCTATTCCGAGTTCGGTTGCAACATTTGGGAGATGGTCTTCCAGCGCTTTTCTTCCGCTTTTTCCAACCACGTCACCAACAAATAAAACATTCATTTAATTTTTATCGCCTCTTTTTCTGTGATTATCCAGTCAAGCACCTGATCAAATTCATCATTTGGTACTTCGTCAACTTCTTGCGCACTATAAGCCGCACCGACCGCGACCACGTTTCCTGATTTTCTTAAAGCTTCCAAGGTTCGGTCATAATAACCCCCGCCCCAACCCAAACGGTATCCGGCCCGATCAAAGCTAAGCAATGGAACCAAAACCACATCGGGGCGCATTGGCGGGGCGGTTACAAGTGGATGGGCGGTTTTATGCGGACCTTCAACAAGTTCTTCACCCGGAACCCAGGCGCGAAAACGAAGGGGGCGTTCTTTTTCCACCACCTCTGGCAACGCGGTCAGGCAACCGACCCGGTCTAATAACACCAAGGCCGGGCGCACATCCATTTCACCCGCCATCGGCCAGTATCCGGCGACGACTGAATCAGCGCCAAAAATATCGCCCCAGTTTTTAGCAAATGTTTCGAGAAAGCTTTTTACCCCGTCTTCGCCCAAACCAAGCGCCGCTTCCGCCCGGCGGGCTTTGGCCGCTTGGCGCATGGCGGTTTTGTCGGGGTTGGCATTCATGAATTGTGGCTTTCAACTATATAAATGGGGGCGGTGCCGCCATGGCCGTCAGCGCGATCAGTCCTCTGTGACCTGCTTGTACAGGTGGGTGCCGTGTAATGGGCCCACGGGCCCGACAGGGACAGCTCCCGAGATAGACTTATAGCCCCAGGGATTGTGTGAGGCCAACGAACCGGGCAGCGACCGCCCTTGGCCGGAACTTAGGAGGCTTCGATGCGCTGTGCAATGCTTTCCATGCGCTTGGCCGCTTCGCTTAATGTTTTCAAGGTCATGGACTGAGTTTGCGATTGGTTGTTGGCATGTTCCAAACGAATTTTTTCAACCGCATCCGTAACCCGGGCATCGGCTTCGGCCTTGATTCGTGTTTTGTCTTTTTTGAGCTCTTGTATTTCATCGGCCATAAGCAAGGCCGCCATCACCAACAACCGGGACTCGCCCACGTGGCCAACCGCGCTTACAAGCGCAGAAACTTTTTCATCAATGCTTTCGGCCAACGCAAGCACGCTTTGTTCTTGGCCCTGTTCGCACGCAATTTCGTATGATTGTTTATTGATTGTTACCGAAACGCGCGCCAATTTTTTTGCTCCTGAAAAATTATAATTTATTTTCTTAAATTAATTAGTTTGTGACAGATGCGCACCCAAGCTTTCGATGGCGTTATCCAGCTTGCTGCCAGCCAGGTTAACTGCTTGATGTAATTGATTATTTTCGTTGCTAAGTTTTGCAATTTCAGATTTGAGCTGGGCTATTTCTTCGTTCAACAACGCAACAGCCGGGTCGGGTGTGTTTTTTGCTTGTTCGTCGCGTTTGAATTTTTCATCTAACGCACGTTCAATGTTTCCAATTGCTACCAACATACGTTCGCTGGTCATTTGGGTTTCGCGCAAGGTTGCAGAAGACACGTCATCATCGGTTGATGACATTGCTTCGTTGGTTGCGTGTATGCTTGATCCCGACACTGTTTGAAGCCCCCTGATTGCTCGCCGATTGCCGGCGCGTTCGTTAGCATTAAGCATAAGGCCCCCCAACGAAGAACGTCAACCACCGCTTGGCCACAAACTGGTAATAAATGAAAAAAAACATCGTTGACCCGGGGGCGTCAACACGCCATTGTGCCCCCCGATAAACGGTTGTGTGGGACGTTAAATTCTTCGCATATATTTTTACCCCCAAGGCACGATCAGGGGATAAATACGGTGCGTAAGGCCAATTTTTAGCCATATGGCCCTGAAATGGACTTAGGATAACCCCACCCGTAAGGGTATCGCCCGGCCCCCCACCGGGGTGTTAATGGGCTTAAGGGCGCTGTGGTACAAAGCGCCAACCGAATTTCAGGTAATTTTGTGAGTTTGGGCCGTATTTTTGGCCAATATTATAGATAAATCTTCAGGGAGAAAAAAGAATGGCAATTCGCGTAGGTATTAACGGTTTTGGTCGTATCGGCCGCATGGTTTTTCGCGCAGTAGCGAAAGAATTTCGTGATATCGAAGTAGTGGCAATCAACGATTTGTTGGAAGCCGATTATTTGGCATACATGCTGAAATATGATTCGGTTCACGGTAACTTTGACGGCGACGTTTCGGTCAAAGGCAAAAATCTGGTTGTGAACGGCAAAACAATTCGCCTAACCGCCGAACGTGACCCCGCCAACCTTAAATGGGGCGACGTCAAGGTCGACATCGTTATCGAATCAACCGGCTTCTTCCTAACCGAAGAAAGCTGTCAGGCCCACATCGATGCGGGTGCAAAAAAGGTTGTGCAGAGCGCACCGTCAAAAGACGGCACCCCGATGTTCGTTTACGGTGTTAACCACAAAGATTACGCCGGACAGGCAATCGTATCGGCAGCAAGCTGCACCACCAACTGCTTGGCACCTGTTGCCAAAGTTCTGCACGATAACTGGGGCTTAAAACGTGGCCTGATGACCACCGTTCACGCCGCTACCGCAACGCAGAAAACCGTTGACGGCCCATCGGCCAAAGACTGGCGCGGTGGACGCGGTATTTTGGAAAACATCATTCCCTCATCAACCGGTGCGGCCAAGGCCGTGGGTGTGGTTTTGCCCGAACTTAACGGCAAATTGACCGGCATGGCGTTCCGCGTTCCAACATCGGACGTTTCTGTGGTTGACCTTACGGTTGAGCTTAACAAAAAAGCCAAATACGAAGACATCTGCAAAGCGATGTTAAAGGCTTCCAAGGGCGAAATGAAGGGCACGCTGGCCTATACCGACGAAGCTGTTGTTTCGACCGATTTTGTTGATTGCTCGGCCTCTTCCATATTTGATGCCGGTGCCGGTATCCAGTTGGATGGCACTTTCGTAAAAGTCGTTTCATGGTATGACAACGAATATGGTTACACCTGCAACATGCTGCGTTTCGTCCAGCATGTGGCAAAGTCCAAATCAGCGGCTAAGAAAAAACCTGCCGGTAAAAAGAAAAAGTAATTTTTGCCAAGCAGGCAATCAGACAAATAAAAAAGGCGGAGCCCGAAAATGGTTCCGCCTTTTTTGTGTGTTTGGTTTATAATCACCATTATGACCTGCAGACTTTATCTCATAACCCCGCCGCAAATAGAGGTGGACGAATTCAAGCCCCGGCTGATAGATGCCTTGGACGGTGGCGATGTGGGCGCGGTGCAATTGCGCCTTAAAAATTCTGACGGCACCCCCGCCCCGGTTGACGTGGTAAGGCGTGCGGCCACGGAATTGATGCCGATTGTGCAGGCGCGCGATATTGCCTTCATCATTAACGACCACGCATTGTTGGCGGGTGAAATTGGTGCCGACGGCGTGCATATTGGGCAAAGCGATATTTCATATAATGATGCCAGAAAAGCGGTCGGGCCGGACGGCATTGTTGGGGTTACCTGCCACGCATCCACCCATCTGGCCATGACGGCTGGCGAGGCTGGCGCCGATTACGTTGCCTTCGGCGCATTTTTCCCAACCAACACCAAACAAACGACCGCTAGCCCTGAAATTGAAATATTGGAAAGCTGGGCTGCCGCCACCAACGTTCCAGCCGTTGCCATAGGCGGTATAACCCCTGAAAATTGCGCTGAATTGGCCCAGGCGGGGGCCGATTTTGTGGCGGTGGTTAATTCTGTATGGGGGTACCGAGATGGCCCGGGGGCGGCGGTTAAGGCTTTCAATTCGGCCCTCAAGCAACATTAAACATTCCAACGCCCAGCAAATTATAGACAGCAACCCCCAAACCTGACATTTTGCGCTTCTAATTATTCTAATTTTCTGGTGGGGTGCCGGTTTTTTATTTGAAGTAGGTAGCTAACTTGAGCAACACAAAATCAGATTTTGAACACAGCCTGCATGACCTTCATGATGGTGCGGGGCGCATTAACAAAAGCCTCGAAGATATTGTAAATGTCATCGACCAGGTCGCGCGCGACAACGAAAGCTTTATCCAGACCATGGATAAAGAACCCGACAGCGAACACAGCGCCGATATTCGTAAACTGCTAGAAAATGTGCGCGACCAAATAAAAGACATTGTTGATTTTGGGCGCAAATTTGAAGTCCGCATCAACGAATATTCTGACGAAATAGTTGATCTTAACCGCCAGCTTGAACAGACCAAGCAAATTGCGATGATTGACCCGACCACCGGTATCGGCAATAGGCGCCGGTTTGAGGAATCATTAAAAACAATTATTGAAAATATTGAAGATTTCAAAGGCAAGGTATCGGTGTTGTTGGCCGATGTAGATAATTTTAAAACCATCAACGATACCCTTGGTCACAATGTTGGCGATCAGGTATTGCGCCAAGTCGCACAAAATTTTGTTACCAACCTAAAAGGTAGCGATATTGTCGCGCGCTGGGGTGGCGATGAATTTTCTGCCATTTTGCCCGAAACCGAATTAGTCCACGCCATAAAGGTAGCGGAAAATGTACGTGAAGGGATTGCCAAGCGATCCATCCGCAACAAAGAAACCGGCGAAGAAATGGGCCGGGTGACCCTTTCAATCGGGGTTTCGAGCTATCATGAAGGCGATAACCCGCACAAACTTATCTTCCGTGCCGACCAAGCCCTTTACGAGGCAAAACGCGCCGGGCGCAACCGCACCCAAGGCGAGCTGGACGATGATGACTAAACCCTGTTGGTTTTCCTGATTTTTGGGAAATTTTAGGGCCCATTTCACATCACTGCGCCATTGCACACCCGGTCCGCTGGTGGTAGCTTCCGCGCCCATGGATCGTTCCATACTTAACTTTTCACCATGTTCTTTGAGAGCGGCAATAAAATGAAAATCAACGGCAATGCAATTCGTGCAGGAATGGTTATTGAACACCAAGGTCGTCTATGGCGTGCGGTAAAAACCGCGCACACCCAGCCGGGTAAAGGCGGTGCCTACCTGCAGGTAGAATTAAAAGATATTATGAGCGGAACCAAATTGAACGAACGCTTCCGTTCATCAGAAACGGTTGAGCGCGCAACATTAGAACAGCGCGATTACCAATACCTGTATTCCGATGGCGAGACCTACACGTTCATGGATACTGAATCTTATGAACAAATGCCAATCAGCGCAGAAATGTTGGGCGAAGACCAAATCCCATACTTGCAAGAATCAATGATGGTTACCATCGAAAGCCACGAAGGAAGCCCGATTGGTATTCAATTGCCGGAAACTGTGGTGCTTGAAATAACCGAAGCCGATGCGGTGGTCAAAGGGCAAACCGCATCATCCAGCTACAAGCCGGCAATGTTAGAAAATGGGGTAAAAACTTTGGTTCCCCCACACATTGCTTCCGGAACCAGGATTGTGGTCAACACCGCTGACGGATCTTACGTCGAACGGGCAAAGGACTGATGGCGCATATAAATTCATCAGCTTTAATAAACGTTATGACCGCGGCTGCAACCAAGGCCGCGCGCAAACTGGTGCGCGATTTTGGCGAAGTAGAACACCTGTTGGTTTCAAAAAAAGGCCCGGCCGATTTTGTTTCCATTGCCGATAAAACCGCCGAAGACACATTGGTCCGCGAACTTAAAAAAGCGCGCCCCGATTATGGTTTTATTTTAGAAGAAAATGACAACATCAAAGGCAAAGATGAATCCAACACTTGGATCATTGACCCGCTTGATGGAACGACCAATTTC
>Ga0224506_10003142_pt1 | contig 11023 bp, 9 predicted proteins | sample SF_Jan12_sed_USG_2_FD_169108 | JGI IMG/M metagenome (GOLD analysis project Ga0224506, IMG submission 169108) | Sediment microbial communities from San Francisco Bay, California, United States - SF_Jan12_sed_USGS_8_1 | ecosystem: Environmental > Aquatic > Marine > Sediment | place: USA...
CAACGTATATATACGTATGCCGCATATGCAGATAAATATGATGGATTTGTTCATCATACTCCACTAAGAAATGTTACCATTGCCATGCCTGAATCAATTGGAGTATTGGGTGTTATATGCCCAATCGAAAGACCATTACTTGGGTTTATCTCAACGGTAATTCCTGCGATTACTATGGGTAATAATGTAATTGTTATTCCATCTGAGAAACATCCATTGATTGCAACAGATTTCTACCAAATTTTAGAAACATCAGATCTTCCTCCAGGTACAATAAACATAGTTACTGGTTACAGAGAAGAGTTAACTAAAGTATTAGTTGACCATGATGATGTTGATGGTATTGTTTATTTTGGTACTTTAGAAGGTAGTAAAATTATTGAGGAACAATCTAGTAGAAATATGAAGAGAACATGGGTAAACTACGGAAAATACCGTGATTGGATGAATCCCATTCATGGTGAGGGTAAAGAATTTTTAAGAAATATGTCTCAGATAAAGAATATATGGATACCATATGGCGAATAGAATGTTACAACTTATATAATAACCCATTATTTTAGTTAAATTATTTTTTAACACAAAAATATATCACAAATAAAATCAATGCTAAGATTCCATTGATTCATGGTCTGAATGAAATTCAATAGCTTTTCTAATTTCAATACTTACATGTTCTGATAAATCATGCATTACAAAAGATAATTCATCGTTTGTTGCCAAACGATATGAAACACTTCTCATATCCATTAAATTCGGAATTCGTTTAACGATACCATTTTCAAGCAAACGTCTCATTGCGTATCGCATGGTTTTATCGGTTTTTCCATCAATGAATTCCTTGATTTCCTCAAGTGTTAGAGAATCTTGAGAGGATAAAGCCTGAAGAATTTCAATAGCTGAAGGAGGAAGCTTTCTTATCATAAATTTGCCTCATAAATCCTCGAGGGTAAATCAAGAGGACATGTATATATTACTATACGGGTTCTAGTATTTCAACTTTACTCCGGTACTTTATCTAGAAACTAGGAAAATATAAATGGGATGAATTAAATATGAGAAGTGAATTAATTATTTATAATAATCAAGCTCTTTAAATAGATATAATGCTATATTTGAAGTTTATTCTATTTAATTTAGCCTGAAATTTGTATTTTTTTTAATATTGATATTAATATATTTTGTATATTAATAAATTTGGTTTATTTAGTTCTCAATTGCAATTTACCGGAGTTAATTTTATAAATGATGAAATGGGATTTATTCTTAATATGTATAATCGATTACCACCGTCAGGTATAGAAGTTATGACCGTTCTAAATGAACATGATTCATTAACTATCAAAGAAATTGGCAATAAATTACCTGATTTTAATGAAAGAACACTGAGATATGCTATTAGAAGATTGCTTGAAAATAAAGTCGTTGTAACTGTTCCCAACCTTTCTGACATGAGGCGTGTTTATTATAGAGCCGTAATACCCAATAATCAATTAGACAAATTACTTATAACTGATGATGAAGCAACTAACTAGAAATCTTCTCTAATTATGTTGTTATTGAAGTATTACCATCAAGGTTAGTGGATTCAATGTATGGGATATACAAAGATATCTCTTCTAAATTCAAACGATTTGCTATTCTAGAAAACTCATCCCTTGTCGAAATTCTGTAATACACTCTTCTCATATCTATCAAATTGGGAATTTTATAAATTAATCCTTTTTCTCGTAATTTACGAATTGCATATTTAATATCTTTTTGTGTATAGATATAAAGTATTTTGAATAATTGATCTGGATACATAGAATCATTTTGTTGTAATAACCTAAGAATTTCGATCATTAATGTTTGAGTTTTCTTCAGGATATACACTTCCTTACTGAATTTATTTACTTTATTGTTAATAAGTTCATACTCAGTTTGAATTAACAAAAATAACTATATAAAATATTTCTTTCTACAAAAACTTGTAATAAATCATTTATATTGTATAATTTGATGGTTTAATTAAAAAGTTATCTGATAATTGAAATTATCAAGAGTTAATTTAATATTTTTTTCCCCGCCGATAATACAAATAAAGAATTTGCACTTTATTTTCGTTTTCAATACATATTCATATATTTATCTAGATCTCATTTTGTTATTATGTCTTATGAAGATAATGTATTTTATCAACCTGACTTAGAGGTTGAACCTGAAGAAAATGTAATTGTGGACTTTGATGTGGTTACTACTGCAAATAATATGGAAAGAGTTTTTCGCGAAATCCCCGCTGAATCGAGTGTTGGTACTTGGCAAAGAGTATGGAGTATGTCTGATGATATATTACAAAAATTATCAGCAAAAACAATCCATTCTCAATTGATTACAGATACACACGCTAAAATAAAAGTTGCATATCCAATAGAATTATTTGAACCAAATAATATTCCACAGATGATGTCGCTATTCGCGGGAAATGTGTTTGGTATGAATTCACTTCAGTATCTACGAGTGAATGATTTTGAAGTACCTACTGATTTTGCAAATAGTTTCCCAGGTCCTGCTTTTGGTATTCAAGGGATATATGATACCTTAGGAATTGAAAAAGGTCCTATACTTGGTACTATTGTCAAACCAAAATTAGGTGCGCCACCAGAAGTTCATGCCAAAGTAACTATGGATTCATGGAGTGGGGGATTACAATGGGTGAAAGATGATGAACCACAGACAAATCAGGATTTTTGTCCTTTTGAAGATAGAATTTCTCGAGTATTAGAGTATGCAGATCAGATTAAATCAGAACAGGGTAGACAGGTAATCTATGCTTGTAATATCACTGGAACAATTGAAACCATGGTTAAGAGAGCAGAATATGTCAAAGATCATGGAGGTAAATGTCTGATGATTGATGTAGTTACTGTTGGATTTTCAGGAGTTCAATATATTAGAGAACAAAATTTTGGTTTACCCATTCATGCACACCGAGCAATGCATGGAGCAATCACTAGACATCATCAACATGGAATTCACATGAAGGTGCTTGCTAAGGCCTACCGAATGATTGGTGTCGATGCTATTCATACAGGTACCATATATGGTAAGATGGGTTATGGTAAAATAGATGAGGATAAGAAAGAAGTATTTTCCAGTAATCAGGCATTAACAGATAAACTTGGTAATCTCAAACCAGTCATGCCAATTGCTTCTGGTGGTGTTGGTGTGACAAATATTGGTAAAATCATTCAGGCATTAGCTCCTAATGTTATTATAACTGCAGGTGGTGGTGTTCATGGACATCCAAATGGTTCTCAAGATGGTGCAAAATCATTAGTACAGGCCAAAGAAGCTGGATTGCAAGGTATTGTTGATGAAGAACCACTGTATCAATGGTCTATTGACAATAACAAAGAAGAATTACAAATTGCTCTAAAAAAACTACTCAATAAAGATTAAATATACTAAACAGATCCGGTATAAAATGATTCATTCGGTGGATCAATAAAATCAAATCCTTGTGGAAAACTAGTAATCATTTCATATAAAGGACGTCTTCGAATAAATCTAAATTCATCAAATGCAGGTTTTATCACCGGAATAGGTAACTCATCATAATTACTATTCGGTTCTAATTTTCCATCTATCTTTTGACGATATCCACTACCCTCAAGTAAGGTGAGTGAAGATACATCCCGTACTTCTTCCCTAGATTGTAACTCCACAAAACGTGCTGGTGTTTCTCTGGATTGATTGAGTAATACACATTCATAGTTGGCAGGTATTACTACAAATTGTAAAGGTTGCAGTGAATAAATAATGAAATCATTGACTTTACCTATATCTGATGATCGTTGAATGATTATTCTACCAGTACTATCAAGCGCTTGAATAATTCTACCAAAAATATAACCACGTTTCTCATCTATTGCGGATTTACCAAGCCAAATTTCCTCTGTTGTATTTTTGGAGCTTTCTAATACAAATAAATTGAACCTTAGCTCCGGTAACAAATGAAGATGCTCTGGTAACATCAAGTGATCATAAATTACTGAATGATGAGGGATCATTTTCCTTGCTGGTCGAATGAAATCACCTCTCAAAAAAATTGGTGTTCCATCCTCGTGCCAATCCAGTGGCAAACCAACAGGAGTAAGTTCCATAAATATATCTTATTCAGAAGGTTAAATAATATTTACTTTTAACTTTAGAATAACATTCAAGTAAATAAACAAGAAAATTATTGACAAGATAAATTTACTTTTGTTAATATGGTTAATTAGCGCTTAATTCGCCTCTAATTGATAGAATTCTGAGTAATTATTTTCAATTAATATTATTGAAATCCAAATTTTCAATATAATTTCTGAAGTATAGTTATTAAGAAGCGAAAGAAATTAATTTTATTTATTAATGTTACAAAAAAATTTGTGAATTTTCAAAGTTTTAATATGTTGAATTTGTGGGAAAAATAATGGAGGATTATTACAGTCATCTTATTGAATCGCAATCCAAGAAGACAATTAATTTCGAGGATGAGTGTATCATCAAATCAAGAAGACTTTGGAGGATATATTACAGGATGAAGGTAAAAAATATTTACAAACCATCCGATAAGGTCTATTTAGATGAATACAAAACTGAAGATCCCTTTCTTAAATATTTCAGCCAGATTGTTAGAGTTATATTTTATATGAATAAAAATAAAAAATTAAACTCTACACAATTAATTGAATTACAAGGACTACAACAAAATAATGTGAATTCGTATTGGAAGGGATTGAGGGATTATTATCTTGCCAAATATTTGATCACCAATAAACATGTGGAAGAAGCAAAATTAATCAAAGAGTTACTTCATTCTGCAAAATTAGAAAGTGAATCATGTAATAATCAACTGTTAAAAGGTGAATGTATTTTTCTTGAAGGTGTATTTAATTTCATAAATAATGAATTCTCTCAAACAATTACACTATATATTCAAGCCCTTAAAATATTCAAGGAAAATAATTATAATCCTAATTATCGTTCTACATTAATGAGTATTGCCGGATTCTATGCCCGATTTAATGAATTTGAGAAATCAATTGAATATTATCAACTGGCTATGGATGAAGCACCAGATAATTTAAAACACTACATGTATGTAATCTTTGGTGATTTATATTTAAAAATGGGAGATTACGAGCAAGCCATGGATTATTATGAATTAGGAAGACAGATTTATCTCAAATCCAATGATTATTATAGTTTAACATCTTGTCTTGATGGTATCGGTCATATACTATTAATAAATGAAGAATATGTAGATGCCGAGCTTTGTCTATTGGATTCAATAGAAATTAAAAAACGAGAAGAAATTACTGGAAGTGATTTGTATATTAATTCATATATTTTACTCGGTAAATTTTACTTTGCAATAGGAAATACAGAGAATGCATTAACTCATCTAAAACATGCCAAAAAACTAGCATTGAAAAGAGAATCTATTGTTATATTAGCTGAAATCAAAAAAATATTAAAGTCCAACCAATCGAAACTTCATACTATTCTTGATTTCTAAACTAAATTCTCTAATTCGCACAGGATCCATTTTGTGGTGTCATTGTTTATATTGTTAGTCTATTATAATTCCATAAAATTCTTGATCGTGGAAAAGGAGCTGAAAAATCGTAAAATGATTGTAAATAGTAATATTCCATTTGAAATACAATTCTGGTCAATTATCCAATTGGATTATTGTAATTAACAAATAATAATTCTAACTATAGGGTATTCTTATCTGGATATAACTCCATATAGAATTTTTAATTATACATATGATTCAATTTACCAAAGCATATGGAATATTCAACCTACATTATCTCATGATTCAATATATTTATCAATTGCATCTCTAAATTATAATCAATGAGAATCGGGCTACATATACCTAGTTTCACTAACTCCAATGCAGAAACATTTACTGATGATTTTACTGAGGTTGTAAAAACAGCAGATAAAGGAGGAATATCACTCATCACAGTAATGGATCATTACTATCAAATTCCTCATGTTGGTGAAGCAGAAGAACCTATGAATGAAGCATATACAACACTGGGATACATGGCTGGTATCACAAAAAAAGCCAAAATATCTGCAATGGTCACTGGTGTAATTTATAGAAATCCCGGATTTCTAATTAAACAAGCCACAACTCTTGATGTACTATCTAAAGGAAGGGCATATCTCGGACTAGGGGCTGCTTGGTTTGAGAGAGAAGCAGTTGGGTTGGGATTCGGCTTTCCAACATTAAAGGAACGATTTGAAAGATTGGAAGAAACCCTTCAAATTGCGAAACAAATGTGGTCCGATAATAATGGCCCATTTAATGGTAAATATTATCAATTACTGGAAACTTTGTGCTCCCCCAAACCAATACAAAAACCTCATCCTCCAATAATACTCGGTGGAATGGGTGAAACAAAAACGTTAAAATTTGTTGCCAAATATGCCAATGCTTGTAATTTATTTTCAAGAGTCGGAGAAGATGTACTAAAACATAAAATTAACGTATTGAAAAAACATTGTGAGAATAACAATAGAGATTTTTCAGAGATTGAAATTACCAGTCAAGGAAGGATCAGTGATGAAACCACCAGCGATGAATTAATAACTGAATTAAAATCATTAAAAGATCTTGGATTTCATCATGCACACTTTAGCATTAAAGGTCTATATGATCTAAAACAACTAGAAATGGTATGCAACGAAATAATACCCACAGTTAGTGATTGGTAATAACACTAAATTTGATTTGATTTTTAATCTATCAATTATCCAAAAAGCGAATCTCTTTCTAAAGTAATAAAAAGGAGACATACCAAAATAGATATGACAGAACAATATACTTTTACCTTGGTTTGATAAGTCAAATCGAGTTTAAATGTTTATTTCTGCAAAATCATAGGGCTGGTAGATCAGACCGGTAGATCGCTACATTGGCATATTTTATAGCTGCTACAAGCTCTAAAAACACGAAATTGTAGAGGCCGGGGGTTCAAATCCCCCCCAGTCCACTATTCTTAATAGTTGACACTGTTTTTAGTAATTTCGCTTAACCAATTGTTGATTAATAAAATTCTATGATCAAAAGATTTTAAGAAAATTAAAATTCATAGTCTCCAGTCAAGATTTACATACTTGAGGATAAACCAAGATAAAATGAGATAAACCATGATAGTGAGAATTTCATATATAAATACATAGATATAAATCGAAATGATGTATGAGGTTCAATTCTGATCAATCAAGTATGTCGGAGATTGGGAAATTGGCTAATTTCAGGTTATAGTATGTGTTGATTGGATTAATAATAAAAATATTTTATGTCTTTTAGTTGGTTCAAATATTTGGGATGTGGGTCTAATGGATTTCCTATTAGGCTAATAGTGGAAATATTAATTAGTTTAGCAATTGATTCTGGGATGGAAATTATTTTATTTTGGTCTAAACTTAGATATTCTAAATTTGCTAATTCACCAAATGTATCAGGTATTGTTTCTATTTGATTACGACTAATACTAAATATTTCCAGGTTTTTTAGTTGGGTAATTGAACTGGGAATATTTGTTATTTGATTTTTATCAAAATATAGACATCGTAAATTGATTAATTCAAAAACAGGATTTGGTATGGTTATGAAATTATTTTCACTTAAGCTCAGTTCCTTTAGTTGTATTAGGTTACTTATTGAATTTGGGAGTGTTAGTAATTTATTTTCACTTAATTGTAGATATTCTAGGTTTTGCAAATTACCAATTGAATTTGGTAGTTGAGTTAGCTTATTTCTGCTTAAATTCATGTATATTAAGTTTTGAAGGCTTCCAATAGCATCTGATATTTTTTCAATTTGATTGTTACTTAATTGGATCATGATTAGTGAATTAAAGGTTCCAATGTTTTCTGGAATGTATTCTATATAATTTCCAGTCAAATCTAATTTTTCTAGGGAATTCATTTTGAATAGGACATTGGGAAATTCATTAAAATCGTTATAGGATAAATTCAATTCGCGAATATTGGTTAGATTACATATCTCATCGGGGATATTTGTTAATTTATTGGTAAAACCTAGTATTTTTAATTTATTCATTTGTAGAATGAAATCAGGGATAGTATCATGTTTTACACCGCTAACATGTAATTCTATTAGGTTAGGTAGTGTTTTAATCTCTTCTGGCAGATAATCAAATTGACAATGGAAAAGTTTTAGTTGTTTTAGTTTTTTTAGTTTACTGATTTTTTCGATATTATGTGTTATATTATGGCGAGAGAGGGTTAATGATTCTAAATTTTCAAGTTTACAAATTAAATCGATGAGTGGGTATGAATTGCAGGCTCTAATTTCTAAGTGTTTGAGATGAGTTAATTCTCCTAAGTATTCAGGATAATCATTAAATGTACATTTTTCAAGAGTTAGAGATTCTAATTCAGGAAAATAAGTAAAAGTGGAAGCTGATAATTTTCCTTGAGAATCATAATCAACGTGGAGTTTTTTTAAGTGACGTAGTGATACTAAGTTTAATTCCATACCAAATCTAGGAACAATAGTTAATTCTATAATTTTATCATCTTTGACATTATAATACTTGATATGTGGAGAAAATCCTCTTAATCTCATTTCTGCATTTAATTTCATGATTGGGTCTGAACTATTGACCATAGATCATCAGTGTACTTATGTAGAGATAGATGAATAATAAACAAATCGGGAATTTCATTTAATTTTGGTGATCTTTCAACTTAATTTTCATGATGGTGGTGTTGTGGTTGATATAGGGAAATATATTTCTGATGATTATTTCTGACGATTATTACTGATAATTGCCTGATGATTAAGATGATCTAGTCGTAATTATATTCCGTTTTTAAATTCTCCATGATCAAGTAAATGAAAGCCTTTTGGTGGGATTGGATGATTATATACATAAATTTCAACAGAATGTGTTTTACCATCAATATTTAGAGATATTTGTTCTCTATGATACTCGTATGGTTCTTCTAAACCATCAATTTTTTCAAGTATTGTATGACTAATTTCAAATACCTCAAGAACGATTGAATGTGGGCTTTTAGAGGGAACCAACATAGGATAATCGGTATTGGAGTATAATTGATAATTTAAATTTAATTTACCTTGATATATTGGACGTATTGGTGCTAGATATAAAGGGTAATTTCTTTCATCTACTTTTAGAGTACCATACACTGCGAGATAAACTGAATTAGATTCCAATATCCTAGATTTAATTGATGAGGATAAATATTATTTGTTACCGCGCGATTGGATTCTTTAAAACATTGGAAATACCAGATAATGTGCTTCTAATTAAAATATATTTACTAGTATTTGTAATGATTCAATTAAACTGGCTTTTGAGGGTAGCTCTAATACATTAATTTAAGGGGAGTTTAATTATAAATTTAACACCTTCATTTGAATTTCCAATCGGTGACTCTAATACAATATCTCCCTTCATCTCCTGTAGAACATCTTTACAGAATGCAAGTCCTAATCCTACACCTTCTTCATCATGTTCAATTGTGGAGTCTAATTGTTCATATTTCTTAAATATATGCTCTTTTAATACATCTGCTATTGGTTCTCCTGGATTGCTAATGGTAAATATTCCATGCTTGGTATCTGAGGTAACAGTAATTGAAATCAATGATTCTTGAGGAGCAAATTTAACTGCATTTAATATGAGATTATCTAAAACTCTTCTTAGCTTACGTGAGATAATTCTTACCCAAACCGTACTGTGTTGAAGATTTTGGTCAAATAATATATATCGTTCTTGTGCTTTTGTTGTAAATAGATTAATTCTCTCCCTTACAATTGCTTGTAAATCGATTTGTTCATAATCTGATTGTTGAGTATAAGCGTGCTTTGATTCTAGTAGTAAATCACCAAGTAGATTATTAATATCATCACCCGATTTGGCAATATATTTCAAGTATTCTTCAATCTTGGGTGAGAAATGAGATTCACTTTTCAGTAAATTAGTAAAAGCACGATTAATCATTAGTAGGTTTTTGATATCGTGAATTACCATTTCCACTCGAGTATCATCCTGAATTTCTTTTTTATCCTGTAAATGTGTATATACGTGCATTTTTTGAGAATTAGAAGATAGTTTCATTCTATATGCTGCAATATCAATTCTTCTGTGATAAATTCCCTTGATTTCAGAAATTTCCTCTGCCTGATTTAGATATTCATTAGACATGACAAAATCAAGTTGAATTTCAGCAATTTTTGCTTGTATAAGTAGTGCATCGATTAAAATAATATGATTTCCCTGTTCTTCAGCAATTTCATAGAGTCTATGAATTAATGTTTCCAACTCTCCCAAAACTTCTGTCTTCTCAAATGATTTATATTCAAGTAGCAGATAATCGCATAATTTTAAAATTGCAGTTGTGGTGAATTTAAAATCAACTATTTCTGTTTTTAATATATCGTCGAATATACTTTTAGCTGTAATTTGTTTCTGAATATCTGGAGTATTTTCGTATATTAGTCCCTTAGATATCTGAGTTCTAAGGTGAATAATTTTGTTATCAGTAATTTTATTAAGTATTTCCTGTTCTTTATAGTATTCCTTGGCTTTTTCTATATCATCCAGATCAAGACATACTTGGACCAAATTGAACAAAGTTTCTGAGATGAGTATTGGATTTTCATCTCTTTTCCTGATTTTTAGACTTTCAGTCAGGTACTTAATGGCTTCTTTGTAATTGTTTTTGAATCTATATATTAATCCCAATGAATTCAGTGAAATTGCTTGCATTGATTTATTTTTCAATTTCTTCCAAAGGGAATTGCTACTGAGAAAATAATTCTCTGCAGTATCCAAATCTCCACGTATTAGGTGAATTTGGCCAATGTCATGTTTTAGAATTGCCTGAGAATATTCATTTTCCATATTATTAAATAAATCCAGGGCCTTGTGGTAATATTCATCTGCTAAGACCAAATCTCCTTTGAGATAAAAAA
>Ga0224506_10003143_pt1 | contig 11020 bp, 7 predicted proteins | sample SF_Jan12_sed_USG_2_FD_169108 | JGI IMG/M metagenome (GOLD analysis project Ga0224506, IMG submission 169108) | Sediment microbial communities from San Francisco Bay, California, United States - SF_Jan12_sed_USGS_8_1 | ecosystem: Environmental > Aquatic > Marine > Sediment | place: USA...
CCATGGCACCAGCCTGAATAACTAGCTGGGCAGCTTCGGGTATGGTCATAAAATAACGGGTAATTTCAGGGTCAGTAACGGTAATAGGACCACCCAAGGCTATTTGTTTATTAAATAGGGGAACCACTGAACCGGAAGAACCCAGCACATTACCAAAACGCACCATGGCAAAGGTAGTTTTCACGTCTTTCACATCGGCATATGCCTGGCAAATCAATTCGGCACAGCGTTTTGAGGCACCCATAACATTAGTAGGCCGCACGGCCTTGTCGGTAGAAACCAAAACAAAATTGGGCGTATTACAATGCACCGCCGCCTTAACCATAAAATAGGTACCAAAGATATTATTGCGAATGCCCTCAATAACATTGTATTCAACCAAAGGCACATGTTTGTAGGCCGCCGCATGGTAAATGGTATCGACTTTAAACTTGGTTAACACAGTGACCAAACGTTTATAGTGCTGCACAGAACCTAGTAGCGGAATAATTTCAATTTGCAGACCCTGAGAATGGATTAGCTTTTGAAACTCCTGTTCTGTTTTATAAAGGGCAAATTCGTTTTGTTCAAATAACACCAGGCACTTCGGATTCAACTGTATAATTTGACGACATAACTCAGAACCAATAGAGCCACCGGCACCAGACACCATTATAGTTTTTCCGCTAATATTCTGGGCTAAAAGCGCTTCATTAGGTGCGACACTAGAACGCCCTAAAAGATCTTCCAATTCAATTTGGTGAATATCATCAATTTGCGCGTTACCTGTCATAATTTCAGACAGACTGGGTATGGTTAACACTTCAACAGATAAAGGTTCTAACATATCCAGTATTTCTAGCCGGCGTTCACGAGTAATGCTCGGTAAGGCTAAAATAATTTTCTTCAGATTATATTTTTCAATGAGCTTCGATAAGTTACCAGGCGCATGCACTTTTAAATTTTGGATTTGAGCACCGTTAAGGCTTTTGTCATCATCAATAAACAAACTTGGGGAATGGTCACCTTCATGGTTCAATGCAGACAGTACTTGGCGTCCGGCTGAACCAGCGCCATAAATAGCCACCTGAGTTCGTCCCGCCGAACCAATTCTAAAATACAAAGAGCGCAGCACGTAACGAGGCAATGCCAAGCCGCACCAGAGTATGATTAAATAAATAAAGGGGACGGTACGAGGTAAAAAAGAAGACATTAAAAAGCTGGCAGAGATTAAAGCAATGGTTGAGGCAACCGCTGCAAAAGCAATCTGCTGGCCAATACGGACGCCACTAAATCGAATAACGGTACGATACACCCCTAATAATTGTAGAGAGATCACCGCAACCGCGATACTGAAGCCAGCCACATAGATTCCAGGTGGGGCTAAAAAAAGCGAGAAATTTTCTAGACGAACATAAGACGCCAGTAACAATGCAAGTGAGGTAAACGCCAGGTCATAGGCAAGACTAACGCCCTGCTTTTCACTTCTCGACAAGCCAAATAAAAATGAAATTCGTTTCAACGACCATCCCCTGGTTACATTGTTGCAGACTCTAATACGGATTCTAGCGTACTAATGGTTTTATCAATCTCTTGTTCAGTCAAAGTTGGATGAACCATAAACATTAAACTGGTTTCTCCTAACTCTTTAGCCACATCTAAACGAGCAGCTGGCCTATACTCAGTATTATCAAATGCTTTTTCTAAATACACTTCCGAACACGAACCACTAAAACAGGGTACACCATGGCTAACCAGTTCGTTCATTATTCTATCTCGATCCCAACCTTGCTTTAGGAAATCCGGCTCTACAAATACATAGCATTTGTAAGCGGCATGAATAATATTTTCGGGTATTATGGGTACTCTCAAGCCTTTCAGTAAAGTAGCGACTTTCCAAATTTTCTGGGCATTGTCTATACGACGTTCATGCCAAACAGGCATACGTTTTAATTGTATTCTACCAATACCCGCCTGCATTTCTGTCATACGCCAATTAGTACCAAAATCATCATGCAACCATCGAAAGCCAGGAGGGTGTTGTTTGTTATAAACAGAATCATAGTTTTTTCCATGATCCTTGTAGCTCCACATCTTTTGCCAAAGCGATTCATCGTTAGTGGTCACCATGCCACCTTCGCCACCTGTGGTCATAATTTTATCTTGGCAAAAACTCCAGGCTCCAATATGTCCAATTGAACCAACGGGTTTACCTTTGTATTTTGCGCCATGGGCCTGTGCACAATCTTCAATAACAAACAATGAATGTTGTTTAGCCAATCCCATAATTCCATCCATATCACAAGGCCAACCAGCTAGGTGAACCGCAATAATCGCCTTGGTTTTAGAGGTAAGAACTTTAGATATGGTATCAACACTAATGTTTTGTGAATCTCTATCCACATCGGCAAATACTGGCGTTGCACCCGCAGTAACAATAGACGAAACAGACGCTAAGAAAGTACGAGAAGTGACAATAACTTCATCACCAACTCCAATACCCAAAGCGATTAAGGCTAAATCTAATGCTAGCGTTCCATTAGCAACCGCAACAGCATAATTTGTACCGTTCCAATCAGCGAATTCTTTCTCAAAATCACGGCATTCACTGCCGGTCCAATAATTAACTTTATTGCTAAGTAAAATGTCTGAAACTCTATCAGCCTCTTCTTGTGTGAATGCAGGCCAGGGTGAAAATGGTGTATTTAACAAGGTTACTTCCTTTATAAGTTCTTAATGCGTTTTTTAGCAGGGGTGCCTACAACGGTAATTCTATCAGAAACATCATTAATCACGGTAGCCCCCGCACCTACGACAGCATCCTGCCCAATGGTTATTCCTTGAATAATTTGACTTCCAATACCGATCCAGCTTTTTGACCCAATGGCGACATTGCCAGCTAAGTTGACACCTGGAGATAGGTGACAATAGTGACCAATATTGCAGTCATGATCTACTGTTGCACCAGTATTTATAATGACACCATCACCTATTTGCACATCTGCATTTATACAGGCACCAGCCATTACAACCGAACCGTTACCAATTATTGACGAACTACTAATTGAAGAAAAAGGATGAATCAAAAGAGTATGAAGCAATCCGGCATCACAAAATAACCCTGCTTTTTGTTCCCTAACCGAGTTATTGCCAACTGCAATAATAAATGGACTATTATCTTTTCCATGTGTCAACAGGGTTGCTGTATCACCTACTACATCCCAACGTCCAATTCTAGTAAACCCCGGCCAGCGATCATCAAAAAAACTGACATTGTTATAGCCACAAGCTTCGGCAATCTCAGCAACAACTTTGCCATGGCCACTTGCACCAAAAATAAAAATTTTCTTACTCACTAGAATTACCAGTAAACTTGGACATAGTTACTTCACCTTCCGCTGAAATACCTTCTCTTACAAATACTTTCTTGACAGTTAACAGAAGAATTTTGATATCTAACCAAAACGACTGATTATCAACATACCATACATCGAGTTTAAATTTGTCTTCCCAAGAAATGGCATTGCGGCCGTTAATTTGTGCCCAACCCGTGATTCCAGGGCGAACATTGTGTCGCCGTGCTTGTTCTGGAGAATACAAAGGCAAATATTCCACTAATAGAGGGCGAGGACCAACTAGACTCATATCTCCTTTTAATACACTCCATAATCCTGGTAACTCATCCAGACTTAATGAACGCAACTTTTTACCGAATGATGTTAGCCTTTGGTCATCTGGTAAAATATTACCATCCTTGTCTGCAGCATCCAGCATCGAGCGAAATTTCATCATATGGAAAACCTTGCCATTAAGACCAGGTCTAGATTGCCTAAAAAAGATAGGTGCGCCCAATTTATTTCTAACTAGCAAGGCTACCACAACAATAATTGGTGAGAGCAAAACCAAGCCAAAAAAAGATGCGACAAAATCAAATAATCTTTTCACACCACTGCTCCCTCAACCCAATCAACCCACTTGTTAGCTAAGTCGGTTCGATTAAAGGACATTTTAGCAATTTCACTAGCCATCGCTCCCATAGCTTTAGCGGTCGGCCGATCACTTGCTAAGCGCTCAAGCGCATCAGCAAATGCTATTGGGTCTTCGGGAGGCACTGCAATTCCGCATTCGTTTTCATTAATCATGTCAGCCAGCCAGCCTGGATAATTATTAAGGACAGGTAGGCCAGCCGATATGTAGTCAAAAAATTTATTTGGAGACGTTCCATAGTAAAAAGCTGGAACATTAGCCAACAGTTGCATACCAACATCTGCCCCCGCCATCAAGCGGGCCAATTTTTCTTTATTAACTGGCGAATGAAAAACCACATTATCTAATTGTTCTGTTTTTGCCCGCTCTTCCATGCCAGCTTTTAATTTTCCTGAACCAACAAACAGAAGCTTAATATCTTTTCTATCTCTATTTTTTAGCTCTTTGGCTGCATCTAATGCTGAATCTAATCCATTTGCCATTCCATGGGTACCGGTAAATATCGCTAGAAAATCACTTTTATCTATGCCATTTGGCCTCCAGCCATCTTTAACATTTCCAAATATGTCTAGGTCACACCCATTAGGAACCATAGTTATGGTATTTCTTTTTTTTCCTCTTTTGGCTATTCCATCAACAATTCCAGGAGACAAACCAATGCAACGATGGGCAGAATGATAAGATGCCCATTCAAGTAATGACATTAACTTTAAAATAAGTGGATTTTTAATAACCCCCATTTCTTTTGGTAATTCTGGCCAAAGATCTCTAACTTCAAATACAAACGGCTTTCGTCTCAGCCAACGAGCAAATATACCCGGTAGCCCAGCCGTAAGGGGGGTAGTAGTAGCAAAAACGACATCATACTTAAGGGTAAGTGCCAGTCCAATGCTCTTTAATGCAAAACGAAGAAAAGTTAGTGTTCGCTTTATTAAACCGTCATTGTTCGAATATGCCAGATCTAACTCAATGAGATCGATACCATGTACCTGGCCAGATCGCTTACCTTTAATAAACTCACATGTCAGCTCTGTCTCACCACCGCCATAGCTTCCACAGACCATGGTAACTTCATGCCCACGTGCAATTAGTTGCATAGCCATTTCATAGGAGCGAATGCCAGCAGATCCTTTGGGTGTAGAAAAATGTTGATGAAAATACAATACTTTCATTTTAAAAATTAAACTCCGTGATTAAACATCCAGGTTTAGTTACCACAACTTCCAAAACAGGCAACTGCGTTTCATTTAAATACTCTCTGGATTCAGTTCCTTTTGTTAAATTTATACTTTCAATTTCGACATCTGACTCAATGGATAATGAGTACTTCCCCAGTGTAAATTTTGTGTTTTCTAGTTTCCAATCGCCTGGGATTAAACGCCATCTCAATATGGCTTTATCTTTAAACCCACTTATTGTATCAACTACTGTTAGGCTTGTTGTTTTTAAAAATATTTTTCGTTGATGCATGCAATTAAGTGGATCAACATATTCAGCTTGAGCCTTTAAATTCGAATTATCGTCGACATTAAAGCTCTCATTTTTTGAAACAAGCCAGTTACCGAACAAAAAACGACTTAAGCGAGGCATTTGATCTCTGTCGTCAAATTGAACGGTATTGTGTCCTTCAGTGCCACCATAATAATTGATAAATTTTTCACCAGCATTATAACTATAGGAACCTGAATCACGAAAAATATTTTCTCCATTGACCCATAAATCTATGTGTAACGCATCAGCTTGACTCGGCCTGAATTCGAACTTGGGATAGCGAAAATATACAACTGCTAGATCATTTCGTAAAACACTAAACCCCCCATCAGGGAAATTTTTAGATGTGAGATCAGTAGTACTTGTTTCAGGGATTTTTATACCAAGCCAACACAGAGGTTGATTTGTCACCTCGCTATCTTCAAATGCCAATTCATTCTTAAATAAGGCTGTTGCGAGTTGTACTGAAGGCCTGAAGTCTCTATAGGCAGTATCAGTTATAGGTAATAACCTGGCGCCATCGTTTGCACCAATATTCGGAGCATCTCCTCCTAAGCCTGGGACGAAGTGATGCAACCAGTTAGTTGCTGCTATTAATTTTTTATATAAATGATTACTAAAGGGAGGTAACCCCAAATTAGTACGCCAAACCTCTGCCATACAATATGTGTCTAGCATAACCCGATGATAGTTCACAGAATACTGACTAAAACTACCATCTGGCATTATTAACTTTTCAGAACGATTTTCTAACCACTTCAATCCTAACTTGTACCAACGTTTACCATCTTGATCACCAAGCGAATGTAACCAGCTCCCACCAATATATAATGCAACTGATTCAGAGGTCCCATGATTGTTCTCTTGAGCAATAGCATATTGGATTGTTGGTGCAATTCTTTGAAGGTGAGCCTTAATAAGTTGTATCAGCGGAGGTTCAGGCGCTTTAATTTGCTTCAAAATTAATGCGCACATTGCCAAATGCATAACCCTTATCGAAGCTTCTTGGCCACACTTCCAATTTGGGCCTAAATATGGAGGATTATCCTGTACCCAACTTGTAATCCAATTATTAAGTTTATTTAAACTATTTTCATCCCCAAGCTTGGTGTTCTGTGCAAATGATAAAGCCCAGTCAAATCTGGAGGCTTCCCAAACAGTCTTAATATCACCTAATGAACTATCAAAATCTGATATAAGCCACCATGGCCTATCCGAATTATTAACCTCTACACCATTAAATGGATTCAGATACCAATTGGGCACAGCATTTGCTTTAACACGATGCCAGCCGAAATACTGGTGTTCATTTTTCCATGCTTGGTTTGATACCAAGCCACTATTGTCCGGCGCTAAAACAGAATTAAAAAAAATGCCGGGCTTAATCTGCGCGGTTATTCTTTTAACAGGATTAAGGCCAGTTTTAATTCCAACCCGATAAAAAAGCACACGTAATAAATTAATCGGCCCTAATAACAGGGCCGTTCTAATTTTTGACATAATATTCATTTTTGATTTCGTAAAATCTGACTAGCTTGAATCGTTACATCAGCAACTTCAAAAATTTCGTTAATTGGAATAGGCGAAGACTCGCCATTTTGAATAGACGTCACAAATGCTTCAGCACAAGCGTCCTGCCCCTTATCTTGGCTCCACAGGTTCATCTTTTTGAAACCGGGCCAACCATATCCTGTTAGTTTTCTAAAATTATCTAGCTGTAAAACTCGGCCACCGACAAAAACTTCTACACGTTCTTTTGGAAAGCTTGATGAACCATTTGCAAGATAATTGATAGTACCAAATGAACCATCTGCAAAACCTAACAGAATGACCGCTTTATCTTCTGTAATCTCGACTCCAGGAACATCACCTATTCTCTGACATTGTACAGAAGTAATTTTGTGTCCAACTAAGAACCGCATTAAGTCAATAAAGTGGCAAGCCTCACCTATAATTCGCCCTCCGCCTAAATCAATGTCCTGTGTCCAATGGTCTGCTGGTATAGCACCTGCATTCATGGTCATAATAAAGGATTTCGGCTCATTAACAGGAACAAGTAATTCTTTCATTTTCTGAATTTGCGGTGAAAACCGGCGATTAAAACCAACCATCAAACGTGCGTGGGAGTTTCCCCCCATTTGTTTGTGATATGCTTCTCTAACCAAATCTAGCTGATCAAAGTCTATTGCTAGCGGCTTCTCGACAAAAACATTTTTACCTTCACTCAGAGCCTGAGCAACAAAGTGTGCGTGTGAATTATGCTGAGTTGCAATAGCTACTGTATTAATATCAGTATTGGCCAACATAGCTTCAGTATCGGTTGAGGCAATATGGAACCCATTTTTTTCACCATGAACAACGCTATTGACTCCTCCAGAGGTACAAATTGTATGTAATTTTGCTCCGGCTTTTTTAAATGCTGGTATTAATATTCTAGAAGCATAATTTCCTGCACCTACAAAACCTACAACGGCTGAATTAGAAGTAAATTCCTGATTTTCGCTTTTAGTTAGCTCAATCTCTCGATTATCTAAACTGTTTGATTGGTCAATTGGGTAATTTAGAATAATTCCAAGAGCAGATTTATCATTCGTTAATACACCGTAGCCATCTAACGCATTATTAAAGTCAATTCTGTGAGAGATCAAAGAATTAACATCAAGCTTTTTCGCTGCCAACATATCCAAAATTGCTTCAAAATTTCTTTGTTCGCTCCAGCGGACAAATCCAACTGGATAATCCACTCCATTATCTTCATAGTCAGTTTCATAGCGCCCAGGCCCATAAGAACAAGACACCTGGAATGTTAGTTCCTTTTCATAAAAATCTGCTCGACTTAACTCAAGCCCAACGACACCCACAAGTATGATTCGGCCTCTCTTACGAGACATTTTAGCCGCCTGCGAGACGGGGTCATTCGATGGAGTTGATGCTGTAATAATAACGCCATCAACCCCTGCTCCACGACTAAAAGCCATTCCAGCAGCAACAGGATCTTGCCCTGCTCCAGGGTTACATATTTCTGCACCAAATTTTTTCGCTAATTCTAATTTACTTTGATCAAAATCGATCGCCAAAACTCTACAACCATTAGCAATCAAAAGCTGTACAGTAATTAATCCTATTAAACCAACACCGGTAACGACAAAACACTCTCCTAACGTAGGTTCAGCAAGTCGCATACCTTGTAATCCAATGGATCCTAATACCGTAAAGGAGGCTTCTTCGTCAGAAACATTGTCAGGGATTTTTGCGCACAAGTTTCGCGGCACTCTTACAACATCGGCGTGTGGCCCGTTAGAAACAACTCTATCACCTTCTGAAAAACCATTAACTCCTTTGCCAATTTGGGCTACTTGGCCTACATTGCAATAACCCAAAGGTAATGGCTGATCAAGCTTGCTCTTAACTGCATCAATAGTTGTAGCCAATCCATCTGTTTTGACTTTATCCAAAACCATTTTTACTTTATCTGGCTGCTTTCGTGCTTTCTGAAGCAAACCTGCTTGCCCAAATTCTACCAACATTCTTTCAGTACCAGCCGAAATTAAACTAGTAGTAGTGTGAATGAGTAAATTCCCTTTTTTTACTTGTGGCGAGGGTGCTGTAACTAATGAGGTCTCACCACTTCCCATGTTTTGTAGAATTTGTTTCATATTTTTCCTAAGATTGTATGGGTGTAAATTTCCATCAAAAATCAATCTAATTCAATTAATTCAGTTGATAAATCATTTTTCACACTACCAATATTATAAGTAAAAAGTAGGTTAGAATTATTTTTACCTGCTGGAAACATAATTGTTCCAAATTGAAACAAACGGTAAGGGTACCTATCTTTTTGACTTGTCCTTAACACCGAGCATGAAAAATCTCTTTTACTACACAATATTACATCTGATTGATTCTTTTTAATTACGGGTGCGGGTTTGTTGTCCAGCAACCCCTTTAAAAATGATTTTGGATTTGGAGCTGGCTCTGTTGAACTTGAAAAGACAAAATAATCTTTTATTTCACACCCATAGATACATGACCCATTAATCTCAAAAATAGTTTTAGATTTCCAAACTCCATCGACCATCGTCATTTTCTGGATACTATTTTGAGCGAGTTGAGTATCTGTTGCGTATACCAAACCATCCTCAACGGGAAATGCCACGCACGCTCGATAAACCTGTTCTCCGTTTACGACAGGCTCAACTTCTTTAAAATCATTACTTGCAATCCAAATACTAGCAGAATGTTCAAAATCTCCTGCCAATATCCAAATGCAATTTCTATAGGAGTCTGGAACAAGGGCATGGATATGGTTTATAACACCTTTTGGAAAAGTAAAAACAACTGACCATTCGCCTGACGTCAAGCGTTTATATATATCTACCGAGTTTCTTGCATGATTACCAAAATACTCGCCAAAATAAACCGTATCATCAAAACCTTCAATCCCATCAGCGTTACAGTATTGTAACGGTCCTCGTCCATTTATAAATTCATGCTCTACATTTAGGCCGACTTTGGGGTTATATCTAAAGAGTTTTCTATCAAACGTTAAAAAGTAATTGGCTCTGTGTTGAATTGCTGCACCAACACCTGCTCGTCTAAGTCGATATAACAACGAAAATTTATTCAAGACTTTACTAATAAAACCTACTCTAAATTTAAAAAGTAATTTTTCATTAAAACTTAAATCCATCGTAAAAACTTTATAATCGTTAGCAGTAATTAATGAATCGCCATCAAAAAAAAGTGGCTTTCGAAGTTTAAATATTTTATGAGATATCATGATTTGAGCCAAAAATAAGGGTAGCCTTTACCATTTTTACCATTTAAGAATTCAATCAAATCTTTAGCATTTAACAACTCAACTAGTATACCGTCTATAACTTCAGATCTTAATAGTCCGGCTTCAATTAGGTCTTTACACAGAGTCCGTTCCCCAAAATGTAAAGCTCCCCACTTAGGTGCTCTTTCCCTTAAGACTAATTCCTGTTGATATTCTCCATCTTTAATTATGAAATTCTTATTCAGATACCAATTTTTAACAGGCCATTTACTATCTTTTACATCTTCTGCTACATGGATCATTGTAAGACTATGAGTCAAATCAGTTCCTAACCCAATAATCACTGCATCATTGTCAACACAATGTTTCCAAGAGGAGTTTTCTCCACATGCCAACGGAGACTTTCCAGCTAAGTTATCTTGCATAATGTCTTCTGCTAGAGGACCCAACGCTACCATAGTGTTAATTGGATGGCGGCTTCTAACACCTCCCATTTTACATAAAGTTGCAGGTAACACTCCTGTTTTTATTCGAGATTTTTGCACATCATAAACGTATACATTACTATCTTTTTCAGGCGACAAATAATCTTCTACAGCTTTGGAGTTTCTAAAAACAGGCATTGCTGGCATGGCAAGAGTACCCTTACCATTCAGCATGTCTAAAAAATTATCAATAATTTCTTCCGGGCCAGAAACTCGCGCCTTAAACGGACGATACGCCGAATGTACTAAAAGCAAAGAACTCTCGGTTACACCATTGCTTTTTAGCCATTTTTCTAGT
>Ga0224506_10003145_pt1 | contig 11019 bp, 9 predicted proteins | sample SF_Jan12_sed_USG_2_FD_169108 | JGI IMG/M metagenome (GOLD analysis project Ga0224506, IMG submission 169108) | Sediment microbial communities from San Francisco Bay, California, United States - SF_Jan12_sed_USGS_8_1 | ecosystem: Environmental > Aquatic > Marine > Sediment | place: USA...
AGATTGGATCGAAATCTATAATAATGAACGGCCACATGATTCACTCAATGATATGACACCTCATGAGTATAAAAATGTGGCTTAAATATTCTACGAGATAGCTGTGTTATAAATGGGGTATTTACACATCAGCTACACACACCTAATGATTCAGGATGACATGAACCCAAAACATATCGTAGGTAGAGTTAAGCAGTGGGTGAAAATCATATCAACGCAAAGCGTAGACGCAAAGGAATTGTTTATTGAGCTAAAATACTTAAATACTATTGAAGATATAATACGTAGATTGAATTAGAAAGAATGGCGCACCCAGCACGATTCGAACGTGCGACCGCCTGGTTCGTAGCCAGGTACTCTATCCAGCTGAGCTATGGGTGCGTAGTAAGATTTAAGAAGTGGCGCACCCAGCACGATTCGAACGTGCGACCGCCTGGTTCGTAGCCAGGTACTCTATCCAGCTGAGCTATGGGTGCGTAATTCTTACTTATTTATGCCATTTATCTAAATAAAAACAAATGGCGGAGAGAGAGGGATTCGAACCCTCGATGAGCTTTCGCCCATACGCCCTTAGCAGGGGCGCGCCTTCAGCCACTCGGCCATCTCTCCAGTTGGCGCGCATAATACCACGATAAATTAAAATTAAAAGAAAATCTGTAATAAAATTAATGGATTAGCTCACTTTTTTAAAAATGAGCCTGTCATTGGGGTTAGATATTTCCGGTTGAATCCCCGCCTTCCATTTCTTTCTGAATTCTCTGATAAATTTCTTCACGGTGAACTGACACATCTTTTGGTGCATTTACACCAATACGGACTTGATTACCCTTCACACCTAGCACAGTGACAGTAACTTCATCCCCAATCATCAGAGTTTCTCCAACTCTTCGGGTCAATATAAGCATTATTTACTCCTGTATAGATAACAGCGCAGACTATGACTAGAAAAGACTCAAAGTATACATCTCTTTACTAACCAAACAGTCAAACACTGCTTCAGACTTACTTTGTTGATATAAGTTACGGCTTTGTAGTATAGCCGTTTATTATTAATCTGATATCGCACTTAAACCGAAAGAAGAATGGAGTGTCCTTACAGCCAATTCCAAGTATTTTTCAGCAATTACAACAGCAACTTTAATTTCAGAAGTAGAAATCATCTGAATATTAATCGATTCCGATGCAAGTGCATCAAACATTTTACTTGCTACTCCAGCATGCGATCGCATCCCTACGCCAACAATTGATACTTTACATATCGAATTGTCTCCCTTTACTTCACGAGCACCCAAATCCTCTGCGACTTGTTCTATTACCTTTAAAACTTTAGCATAATCATTTCGGTGAACAGTAAAAGTGAAGTCTGTTGACTGATCTTCTGCAACATTTTGCACGATCATATCGACCTCAATATTTGCTGCCGATACCGGCCCTAGAATCCTGGATGCGACACCTGGAATATCTGGAACTCCCAATACAGTCAACTTTGCTTCGTCTCTATTAAATGCAATACCTGAAATAACGGGTTGTTCCATGAGATCTTCATCCTCAAGTGTGATTAGTGTGCCTGGGCCTTCTTTAAAACTAGAAAGTACTCGCAATGGGACATTGTACTTACCTGCAAATTCCACTGCTCGAATTTGTAGCACTTTGGAACCTTGACTTGCCATTTCCAACATTTCTTCGAACGTAATACAGTCTAATCTTCTAGCGTTTTCTACCACCCTGGGATCTGTGGTATACACCCCATCAACATCTGTATATATCTGGCATTCATCGGCGTTCAAAGCGGCGGCCAACGCAACTCCTGTTGTATCTGAACCACCACGTCCCAAAGTAGTAATATTGCCATCTTCATCTACACCTTGAAAGCCTGCTACAATTACTACCCTTCCCTGATCAAGATCGTTGCGCATTTTGGCAACTTCTATTTCTTTAATCCTGGCTTTTGTATATGAAGAGTCCGTTAGTACCTTGACCTGGCTGCCTGTATACGACACGGCGTCAACGCCTAACTTATGCAATCCCATACATAATAAAGCGATTGTAACCTGCTCACCAGTGGACAACAGAACGTCCATTTCTCGGGGACTAGGTTCCCCACTCATATCCTTTGCCAGATCAACTAGCCGATTGGTCTCACCTGACATAGCGGAAACAACAACAACAATATCGTGGCCCTGCTCTCTAAAGCGCTTAACTTTTTCAGCAACAGCCTGTATTCGACTTACATCACCTACAGATGTTCCACCAAATTTTTGAACGTAAAGTGCCATAATTATTTAATCTTCATCAATATTATCTGTAAATTTAATAGCTAATGACCACACCTTATTGGATTTTGGCAAAATCATAAAACGCCGCGAATCCCTCTTGAATGCCACGCGGATTAGTTCCGCCAGCCATAGCTAAATCTGGCTTACCACCACCCTTACCACCGACATGGCCGGCCACTAGGTTAACAACATCACCTGCCTTTATTTCTGGGATAAGATCTTTAGTAACACCTGCCACTATTTGCACCTTGTCCTCGGATATTGTGGCTAGAACAACGACAGAGGAGCCTAATTTATTCTTTAACTGGTCAACCATATCACGCAACTCTTTAGCCTCTTTACCTTCAACCAGAACAGCAAGATAGGAAGTACCGTTTATCATAACGGCTTGATCAATCAGTTCATTACTTTGTTTTGAGGCCAGTTGTTGTTTAAGCCCCGCGATCTCTTTATCCTGCTGTTTATTGTAACTGATCAATTGAGCAATTTTTTCTACGACAGATTCTGGAGTAGCCTTAACTAAAGACTGTACTTCCGTCAGCTTTTCCTCTACCTGCTCTACATGAGCAATAGCTTTAAGCCCTGCAACTGCCTCTATTCTCCTAATGCCTGCTGCAATACCAGATTCCGAAAGTATCTTAACAAAGCCAATATCTCCAGTACGTGACACGTGAGTTCCTCCACACAATTCGATGGAAAAATCTCCACTTCCCATGGCAAGAACTCTCACTTCATCTGAATATTTTTCACCAAATAAAGCCATTGCGCCCTTAGCCTTTGCTTGATCAATACTCATAATTTCAGTAGTTACTGGCGAATTTTCAAGAATTTTCTCGTTGACTCTGTAAGCTATAGTATCAAGCTCATCTGATGTCACACCTTCAAAGTGTGTAAAGTCGAAACGTAATTTTTCAGAGTCTACTAGTGATCCTTTTTGCTGAACGTGATCGCCTAGAGTCTCTCGGAGAGCTGCATGCAGTAGATGGGTCGCACTATGATGCCTCGCCGTACTTAAACGCGAATTTTTAGCGACCCGGGTTTCTATCTTATTGCCTATAGAAAAACTGCCCTTGGTAATCTTACCAATATGAAGAAAGCTGTCCCCATTCTTTTTGGTATCCGTTACTAAAAACTCGTTGCCATTGCAACGAATAACACCCGAATCACCAACCTGACCACCACTTTCTGCATAGAATGCTGTTTGATCTAATACAAAGATACCTTCCTGAGACTCCGAAAGAGACGTCACCTGCTGATGATTGGAAATTATTGCTTTTATTTCGCCACTACTTTCGAGCCTCAAATAACCGTCAAACTTGGTGGATATATTTAAATCTAAATCAGCCGAAATTTGAGCAGTAAAATCACTGGATTCCTTCGACCGTTTTTTTTGTTCTTCCATGTGACGATCAAACCCTTCCATATCTACTTCCAAATCTCTTTCACGGGCGATATCACTCGTCAAGTCAACTGGAAATCCGTATGTATCGTACAATTTGAATGCAACACTGCCTGGAATTACTTTAGATTTTAATTCTGAAATCTCGTCGGTTAAGATTTTCAGCCCATTTTCCAAAGTTTTATCGAATAGCTCTTCCTCAAGTTTTAACACCTTCTTGATTTGTTCAAGTCTAGTGATAATTTCTGGATAAGCCTCACCCATTTGGTTAGCTAGCTCGTCAGCCAATTTGTGAAAAAACAAACCTGAGGCCCCAACACTGTTACCATGTCTTATTGCTCGTCTAATAATACGGCGCAAAACATAGCCTCGGCCTTCATTTGAAGGAAGCACACCATCCGATATTAAAAATGCCGCTGAACGAATATGATCCGCAATTACACGTAACGACTTTTGCTCCAGATCCTTACAACCAGTCAACAAACCGGCTTTTTTAATTAAGGCTTGAAAAATGTCAATTTCATAGTTGCTATGAACATTCTGAAGAATAGCTGAGAGCCTTTCAAGACCCATCCCTGTATCGACAGATGGACTAGGAAGTGGAACCCTCGTTCCATCAGCTTGCTGATTAAACTGCATAAACACCAGATTCCAGATCTCAATGTAGCGATCAAGATCTTCACCCTCACTACCTGGAGGGCCACCAGGTACATTCTCGCCATGATCATAGAATATTTCACTACATGGACCACAGGGACCTGTATCCCCCATTGACCAGAAGTTGTCCTTATCACCCATATGTGAGAAGCGATCAGGATTAACGCCTATCACTTCTTTCCAGATTCGTTCAGCGTCTGTATCTTCTTTATGTACAGTAACCCAAAGCTTCTCTTCAGGTAGACCAATAACTTTAGTCAGAAACTCCCATGCCATAGCAATGGCATCGTCCTTAAAATAATCACCAAAACTGAAATTCCCTAACATCTCAAAAAACGTGTGGTGTCTTGCCGTGTAACCTACATTATCAAGATCATTGTGCTTGCCACCAGCACGCACACAGCGTTGAGATGTTGTTGCCCTATTATATGAACGCGTTTCGTTCCCAAGGAAAAGATCCTTAAATTGGTTCATACCGGCATTAGTAAACAATAAGGTGGGATCGTTATCGGGAACCAATGAACTACTTTCTAGTCGCTGGTGACCTTTACTTTCAAAATAGGCGAGGAATTTTTCTCTAATTTCAGAGCTTTTCATTTGATACTTTTCCAAAAAATAAGGTAAATACATAGAATTGCCGAGAATACTACATGGAGGCAGACTCAGTATCAACGTAGCTTTTGGATAGATTTATCAATTTGATTCGGGGTGAAACCTTTTCTGACAAGAAACTGAAACAATTTCCCTCTGGAGTGGAAGTCTTCAAGTTGCTCTATTTGAATTTTTCTTCGTATTAACTGCTCTATCAGGTCTATCCATTCAACAGACTCTTGCTCAAAAACAGAATCAATAATGGCTGCATCCACACCTTTCTGAGCAAGTTCATACCTTATAATTTTAGGTCCTTTTAACTGACAAACACGTGATCGAAAAAACGATTCAGCAAAGCGTCGATCTGATTGCCAACCTCGTTTTTCCATATCAGATAGAATTGCTTCTATTTGTTCCAGCTCCAGTTCTTGAAATTTTTTCCTCAATTTATTTAACAGTTCTTTCCTGCTATATTCTCGCCGACCTAACAAATACAAACAATAATTACGAGATTTTGAAATCAATGAGCAACTCCGAAATACAGCTATGCCATAGTTAAAGAGCGATATCAAAAACAAATGATATCGCTAATTTATAAAGCACGGTTAAGCGGTCTCTTTTTCATCCTTCTCTTCAATATCGCCTAACGCCTCTTTACGGATTAGGGCTTCTATTTTTTCAGCAATCTGTACATTTTCTGAAAGATAGCGAGATGCATTAGCTTTTCCTTGACCAATCTTATCTCCTTCATAACTATACCAAGCTCCTGCTTTTTCTATAAAGCCTAGCTTAACACCCCAATCAATCAACTCTCCAAGCCTGTAAATGCCTTTTCCATACATAATTTGGAATTCCGCCTGCTTGAATGGAGGAGAGACTTTGTTCTTTACCACCTTGACTCGCGTTTCGTTGCCAATAACTTCATCACCATCTTTAATAGTTCCGGTTCTACGAATATCTAAACGAACTGATGCATAAAATTTTAACGCATTACCACCAGTTGTAGTTTCAGGGCTACCAAACATAACTCCAATTTTCATACGAATCTGGTTAATGAAAATAACCAGACAGTTGGCCTGCTTTACATTACCCGTTATTTTTCGAAGAGCTTGTGACATCAATCTTGCTTGGAGACCAACATGATGATCACCCATTTCACCTTCAATTTCTGCCTTAGGCACCAAAGCTGCAACCGAATCTATAACTAACACATCAATAGCATTTGAACGAACTAACATATCCGCAATTTCAAGTGCCTGCTCGCCGGTATCGGGTTGGGATACAATTAAATCATCTACATTAACACCGAGCTTTTCAGCATAGATCGGATCCAATGCATGTTCAGCATCAATAAATGCACACGAACCGCCTATCTTTTGTGCTTCGGCGATTACCTGTAATGTTAATGTTGTTTTACCTGAAGATTCTGGTCCATAGATCTCAACAATTCTTCCTCTTGGCAAACCACCTATTCCAAGGGCAACATCCAAACCCAATGAACCCGTAGAAATGGCGGGAATCTTTACTCGCTCTTGGTCACCCATTCGCATTACTGAACCCTTACCAAATTGACGTTCAATTTGGACTAGAGCCGCTGCCAGAGCTTTTTGCTTGTTTTCATCCATTTCATTCACCCAATAATTATCTATATATTCACATACTGTAAATTTAACCAGTACCAGTAGTATTTATCAAGTACTATTTTTATATTTTTGTTGGCTTATAAAACTGATTCAATACCTTTACAGGCCTCAAGTACTGCCTTTAAACGTACTTCATCTCTATCGCCTTCAAAGTAAAAATCTTTTGAATGCATTTTACTTTCTGTGCACCAGGCTATCCATACGGTGCCAACTTTGTGTATACCGTCACTAGCAGGCCCAGCCAAGCCAGTTATAGAAATACTGATATCAGCTTCAAAAGCTTCCAGTCCACCCCTCGCCATCTCTTCTGCTGTTGCCTGACTAATAGTACCGTTGAGTTTTAAATTTTGTTCACTAACGCCCGCAAACTTAATTTTAGCTTTGTTTGTGTAGGTCACTAAGCCACCAACAAACCAAGCAGAAGATCCAGGCTTGGATGTTAAATATTGAGATAACATCCCACCTGTACAGGACTCTACAGTCGCTATCGACACGCCTAACATTGATATTTTTTCGACTAATTCTACTATTCCGTTTACGATTTTGTTTGGCATATATTTAAATTCTTCATGTTTAATAAATGATTACTCACATAAATTCAGGATTGACTCTTTATTTATCAGCTTTACCCGTACAATAACACTATATAAGCTCTTTTATTTTCAGAATTCCGGCAAGTTTATGAGTAAAGATTTAAAGCAACACACTCCAATGATGTAGAGGCATGAGTCTTAACGATATCAATTAGTTACAAGAATAAGCCACATAATGTTATATTTTTTGTTACATGATTTATCGTTAAGACACGGCATTTCCTGAAATTTCACGACGTTGCACCAAATCTGTAAAGAACTGATTGGTATCTTAGATCATATGGCCGTTAGAGTATGGTGGCACAGCATTAAAGTGACAGAAAATGCCCCCAAAGAAACTTAGCCAAGCGTTATTCAGATCTTTTTCCACACTTCATTTATCGAGTTCGTTTTTTAAACGTTTCTTCAGGAGTGTTGTCGTTAGTGGCGAGGTAAATGTATGGTAGGCTTTATTACGCCATCCATTTAGGTAGAACTTACCCGTACACTCTAAAAGATAATCAGAATAAGATCTGCAATCTGCTATAGTTTCTATTTCGTTTAATACCCACTCGCCGCTTTCAATATCAACAAAAAAATCGAATCTTAAATTAGGAAACGTTGAGGCTTTTGCCAATGATAATGCTATTTTTTTAAGCTTATGGAAAAAATTATCATGTAACATTGCTGCAGTTTCTTGACATCCTTCCAGATGCTCTCCATTGCTTCCCAGACAAACTCCATGGCTATTTCTACAACCGACAAATAGCAACTCTCCCCAGGCAGTCATATATTTCATCTCAGCAGGACCTCTTTGCTCTTTATTATGCGGAAACAACTCCTGAATAATCAAGCCAGGTTCAATATGGAGAAGATGGGTGTCAATGTTGCCCGATGTAACACCCATAATGTCGTCAGAAACCCACCGTTTAAATGTCTCGTAATCTGAAACAACGTTTAAAGCATCGTTATATTTTGATTCTGAATCGTTTGCCGACAAAAATATTGCCTTATAGTCACTTTTATATTGGAAAACCTTTAAGGTTCCGATGCTTTCCGATCCGTTGGTAGGCTTGATGATAAATTCTTCACGGCTTTTTACTTTACTATTAACTATTTTAAATAATCGTTTTACCTCTAACTCATCATTCAGCGATGAACTGAAACCAAAGGCTTTTTGAATGGGAATTAATCCCTCGGTCCATTCCCGCAGCAATAGCTTATTTGCAAATAACGAAAGTGCTTCCACCTTGTTCTCTGTTAACACGGGTTTTTGAACCTTATGCATTAAACTGTGAAAGTCATAATCTCCAGAGTATTTTTCCATTTCTCGGCTACAATCGAACATGGGTGACAGATAGAAATTTTCTGCATAATTTAAAGTGGGATTGTAAATACTCTCATTATCTATGCGATCTAAATTATCTGGATTTACAGAAATTTTTACAGAGTCATTGTTCATCAACGTTTCTTCCGAATTTAAGTCTATATACCCCTAAACTAGGGGCTGCCCTCTGTCATGCTGCAAGTCTTGAACCTTATGTTTGGCTTTCTATACCCATATTTTTAAATAAATATTTCTTTTGCCGTTATGAAATCTTCTTTTGTATCAATTTCTATCCATTTGATACCGGAAATATCAAGTGCATAAAAAGGCAGCTCTTTTTCGATCAGTCTTTCGTATGCCGCTTCGTAGTATTGCTGATGGTTTTTTTCATCCTGCATCATGATTTCCAATTCAGCGAACAGTTGTATTGCTGTGTCTGCGCCAATTTTTTCAATACCGATGGATTCACCGGTGGCTTCTTTTGGGTTAACCGTTTTGTTGGCTTTGACTACACGGTTACCTTCTCTAACAATGACCTTGATCTCTTCGGCATCGAGTTGTATATTTTTATCAATACATAATGCGTTGTCATACACGCAACTAATAAGTTGGCTAAGAATGGTTTTATCAAACACTACATCTGCATCAAATTTAATAAACGAGGAACCAGCCACGAGATCCCGGGCCAACAGTAATGAGAAACCGGTATTGGTGGTTGCATACTGCTCATTGATGATGAAATGGGCGTTTAATTCGGGAAAATTATCCGCCACATAATCTTTAATCTGCTCCTGCAAGTAACCCAGTACAAATATAATGTCCGTGATTCCGCAGTCACGACAATGCGAAATCATCATCTCAAGAATGGTGTGCCCACCAACCTTTAACAGGCTTTTTGGGCAGTTGTCGGTTAAAGGTCTGATTCTTGAACCCATGCCTGCCGCTAGAATCACAGCTTTCATGTTGGTGCTTTCTTTAATCGTTTGCATGGTATGTCTAACTCATTGAATAGTGTGAGAACGATCGCGAGCGTGCGATTATTTACTGATAATTTGACTGCTGTTACTGGTCATATTGACACCACGTATCCAGCTACGCATAAGACCATGAATGACCTGACTAATGGCAAACAGCCAAAGCATCGGGGTCAATGTGTTTAACACTAGCGCCAACGACAGCATAAAAATGAAAACACCCTCATCAAAGTTAATGATTTTTCGTTGCTCAAGTACAAACCATTTCATATTGGCTAAAAAACCATACCCAGGGCCTGCGGTATCTTCACGGTTGAGATCGGCATCTTTTTTAGATTTTTTTTGCAAGTACTGATTGTCGTCAGCTACCTCGGTGTAAATGGCCACGTATTTGGAATATCCGCGCAGTGAGTAAAAAGCGACCCCTATAAAGGCCAAAAATACCGCCTCCACATCCTGCGATTGTGCATAAGCGGCATAGCCAATCGCACCAAACCATAGGGTGACTTGTAGCTGATCAGTTAGCTTGTCAAAATAACAACCCGCTAAAGAGGGCGTATTACGATAGCGGGCCATCTGCCCATCCATACAGTCCAGTATATGACTTATGTGGATCAGCACAGCGGCGCTAATGAAGTTTACTGTCCCGCCCACGACAATTAGGGCAGCCGACAGGATGGCAACAACAAAAGAGAACAAGGTGATCAGGTTCGGGGTCAACCACTTGAAATCCACGACAATATAATTTAGCGCGATAGCTAGTGGTGCGGTCACAAATGAAGACCACCACTCATCATTCTTGGTCTTGGTTGCCCATAGGCGAGTAAGTTTGTCATTCATATCTCACCTTCCGCTACATTGAGAACAATACCCATTATAGGTTCTCTATGGATATTGGTAGCCATACTAAGTACGTTTGTAATAGGGGTAACAACTGGAATTTTTGGAATAAAACTGGCCAAAACGTCTTTGAGTGAGTCGATAAAGAATTGGATATCGACATGGGTTAATTCGCCAATATTACCCACCTGAAACACCTTGCCACGAAAGCAGCCCTTGCCTTCATAAATGATGATCGACTTTTTTCGTAATCGATTGCTAAATTGGGTGACATCAATGTGTGAGGGGATGTTTACGGTGGTGAGCATCGAACACATCTCTTTTTCTTTGATAAGAAAAGTGAGCCCACATTTCAGCATCCCCCGCCTTAACAGGCTAGCCTTGTATTTTATGCTGGCATATCGATTAGAGATTCCCTCGTCTAAAATATTAATGAGCGCTTGTTCGAGGGCGAAAAAAAGGTGAGTTGCCGGTGTGTTGGGTGTCTGTGATACGGTGCTTATAAAATGGTAGAACTTGTACAGGTTAAGGTAGGTTGATTTTTCCGGATATGATTTTAGCTTTTCAAATTCCTCTTTCCTACCAATCACGAACGACAGGCCGGAATAGGAAGCAATTGCTTTGGAGCTGGAACTGGAGAAGAAGGCAATATGATTCTGCTCCATATCAATGACCTCGGCTCCCGCACTGCTTACACCATCGACGATAAATATCGATCCATTGGCCTTTGATAAAGTGCC